>Ga0302325_10029557_pt1 | contig 11319 bp, 10 predicted proteins | sample Palsa_T0_2_FD_201948 | JGI IMG/M metagenome (GOLD analysis project Ga0302325, IMG submission 201948) | Peat permafrost microbial communities from Stordalen Mire near Abisko, Sweden - Palsa_T0_2 | ecosystem: Environmental > Terrestrial > Soil > Palsa > Peat permafrost | place: Sweden: Abisko...
CAGTGTCGGAGCCGTCACGATCGCCTCGACATCCCGGCGAAACGCGCCGGTCACTTCAACGGCGCGCCGCCGAAGCCGATCTCGTTGCCGTCGGGGTCGCGGTAGATCACCTTGCGCACGCCGTTCTCGTAGGTCTCCTGCGAGGCGGGCTCGATTCCCCGGGCGCTGATGTTCTCGACCCGCTCGTCGAGGTCGTCGACGAACACCGTGTGCAGCGCGTAGCCGGCGCGCCCGGGCAGTTCCTCGATATAGAGGTACCGGTGCTCGGCCAGTTCCCACACCGCCTCCGTCGCGTTCGGGAAGAACGCGGGTCCGGAGCCCAGCAGCCGCTCGTACCACGTGAGCGCGCGCTGGTAGTCACTCACCGGGAGCCCCGCGAAGAGGTCGACCGTCACGCCTCCACGCTAACCAGCGACCGCGGAGCCCGCACGCGGAGCAGGACGGCCCGCCCTGTCGCGTCTCCGCGGAGACGTCTTGTGCACATTTTCACAAGTTGCTCTCAGCGGCCTGCTTCAGCAGAGTCCAGAGTTCCTCGACGTGCTGACGCTCGGTGGGCTCGGCTCCGATCGAGACCCGGACCGACCAGGTGCCGTCCAGCAGGGACGGCGTCACCAGGGCCGCGCCTGAGGCGTTGACCGAGTCCACCCAGGCGAGCGTGTGCGCGTTCAGCGCGTCGGCGTCCAGCACGGCACCGGTGCCGGAGACGACGCCCTCGGGTTCGTGCCTGAGCACGACGGTCTGCAGGTTGACCGGGGCCAGGACACGCCAGCCGGGGGCCGATGAGACCTGCTCAGCGAGCCAGCGAGCGTTGTCCAGGTCCCGCCGTAGCCTGGCCTGGATGGCCTCAACCCCGTCCAGCCGCAGGTGGAACCACAGCTTGAGCGCACGGAACCGCCGGCCGAGCGGGATACCCCAGTCCTTGTACTGGGTCACCTCGCCGTCCACGGCGGAACGAAGATAGGAAGGGCTGGTCGACATGACCCGGATCAGGTGGTCCGGGTCGGCGACGTACAACAGCGAGCAGTCCAGCACGGTGCCCAGCCACTTGTGCGGGTTCCAGGCCAGCGAGTCCGCGCCCTCCACCCCGTCGATGAGCCAGCGCATCTCCGGCAGCAGCAACGCCGAGCCGGCCATCGCCGCGTCGACATGCACCCACATCCCGTACTGACGAGCCAGCGGGACGATCTGCGCGAGCGGGTCCACGGCCGTGGTGCCGGTGGTGCCGACGCTAGCCACGACCGCGGCCGGGCGCCGCCCGGCCGCCACGTCGGCCTCCAACGCCGCGGCCAGCGCTTCGGGACGCATGGCGTAGGTGACCGGGTCGGCGCCGACCATCCTCAGGTTGTCCCGCCCGTAACCGGCCAGGGCCACGGCCTTCGGGATTGAGGAGTGCGCATGTTCGGTGGTGTAGACCGTCAGCGGCGCGCTCTCGGCCTGCAGCCCGCCGCGCGTCTCGCCGTAGTCCGTCGCGCGCTCGCGCGCGGCCAGCAAGGCGACGAGGCACGCGGTGGACGCCGTGTCCTGGATGACGCCCTTCCACCCCTCGGGCAGCGCCGTCAGCTCGCGTAGCCACTCGACCACGACTTCCTCGACCTCCGTCAGCGCGGGGGCGGACTGCCACGTGATCCCGAGCGCTCCGAGCCCGGAGGTGGCCAGGTCGCCCAGCACCGAACTGAGGGACGCGTTGGACGGGAACCAGCCGAAGTAGCGAGGGTGCTGAACCAGGGTCACGCCGGGCACGACGACGTCTTCAAGGTCCGCCAGCACCTGGCGGAACGATTCGGGCTCCGCCGGTGCCCGGCTCCCCAGCTTCCCCGCTACCTCACCCGGTCCCACCTGCGCCTGCACCGGCAACTGCGGAATCCGGGCTCGGTAGTCGGCGATCCAGTCGATCAGCTCATGACCAGCCGTCCGGAACTCCTCAGGCCCCATGTCGCATTTTCGCTTCCTCCCAGCCACATGCCCCAGCCACGTGCCCCAGCCACATGCCGCAGCCGTCTCTCACATCGTCAGCATCCGACGCTACCCGCTGCGCCGCACCTGCGTTCCGGCGCGGCCTACCCGAGCAGCTTGGTCAGTAGCCAGAACGTGGTTCCGGTGCTCGCGCCGTAGGCCAGGTGCGCGCTCAGGTCCCAGGCCAGGGTCTTCGCGTGGTACTTCCAGATGGGCTGGTACAGGCCGGCTTCCGGGAGCACGACGTAGCCGGCGGCCCAGACGGTGGCGCCGAAGGGCAGGCCGTACGCCGGGTGCGGCCGGCGGGCCGAGCCGGCCACGACGCCGTACATGGCCGCGGCGGCCGATCCGTAGGCCCAGTGCGCGGCGGTGCTGATCGGCCAGGCCCAGCGGTCGGGGAGCTTGCGCTGGGTGAAGCCCTCGATCACGCGGCGGGCCGCCTGCCCCGGGTCCGGGGCCGTCTCCCACGTGTCGACCGGCGCGAATTCCCAGGCCAGTGGGCTCTCGGTGCCACCCGCGCGGCGGTATTTCAGGTAATGGACAGTATCCAGGCCGACGGTTCCCACGGCCCCGGCCAGCAGGCCGGCAGCGATGGCCGCGAGGGGGGTCAGCGGATGCTTTCTGGTGCGCATGGCGAGTCTCCTCAACCCTTCTGGCCGTCCGTCACCTGCCCGGCAGGCGGGTGGTGATCTCCTGGATCAGCCAGCCGTTGCCGTCTGGGTCTTCGAAGGACACGAACGAACCGTAGCTCGCGTGCTCCGGAGCCGGGCCAGCCACCCGGTCCTGCGTACCGGCGTGGTGGAACACCCCGGTGACGTCGTGGAAGACCTCGCTGACCTCGGCGCCGCGGGAGGCCAGGTCGGCCCGGGCCGCGTCGAGGTCGGACGTGACCAAGTGCAGGCCCTGGGCCGAGCCCGGTACCGCCGAGGAGACCCCGGTGCCGAAGATGACCGAGCAGGCCGACCCGGGCGGGGTCAGCTGCACCACCCGGTAGCCGGCCACGCGGTGGAAGTCAGCGTCCAGCCGCCAGCCCAGCCCCTGGTAGAAGTCCTTCGCCTTGTCCACGTCGGAGACCGGCAGCACCAGTACCTCGAGTCCGTACTCCATGACTGTTATTCCTTTCTGTCGGGCCGGCGGTCTGGGTCCAGGCCGCCGGTTAAGTCCTGTTCTCCAGGGTCGCGTTCGGGGGCCGCTGGCACACCAGGGCGAGGCCCTGGCCGGGACCCTGGTCCGGGTCACGGGCCGCGGCGATGATCGTCGAGCTGTCCTGGACCCCGGCCCTCGCCACGGCCGGGCCGCACTGCCCGTGCCTTCAAGCCCCGGGTGCGGCCCAGGGCTCCCCCCTGGTGCGGCGGGCCGTCCTGGGGGTGATCGTGACTGACAGGATCAACCGCGCTCAGGAGGACAGACATGATGGGAGACCTCTTCGACAGCCCCTGGAAGGTGCTGATCGTCGCCGTGGTGCTGATAGCGCTGTTCGGGTCTAAGAAGATGCCGGACGCGGCCCGGTCCCTAGGCCGGTCCCTTCGCATCCTCAAGACCGAGGTGGCCAGCCTGCACGAAGACGAGACCGATGCCGGGGACTCCGCTCGCCCGGCTCTGGCTCAGAGCTCGGAGTTGCGACGTTGATTGGGGGGGACTTGTGTGAGACGTTTAAATAGTCCGATATAACCGATTTCTAGTGAGGACGCCGGGACGACGTGAGGGCCGCGGTGGCACCTGATCCGGCTCATTCCCGGCTCGGACGCAGGTCGCCCGACGTGGCCCCTCATGCCGCAGGTGACCTCTGAAGCGCCACGATGCGTGGGGCTTCCCCGACAGATAAAGAACAGACGCATCTCCTGGCCGAGGAGGAAACGTGTCGTGTTATCGCCTGGCGTCGGCGGCGGCCGGCCTGCTGGTGGCGGCGGGACTGGCCGCGTGCAGCTCGGCCTCGTCTCCCGCTGCCGCACCGAGCCCAACCGCCGCCGGCCGCACTAGTCCTCACCTGGCGGCGGTCCAGGCGAGAATAGCCCACTACACGCAGGACCCAGCATGGGTTTCCCCGGGGCCGGCTATCGACCCCGCCCGCCTGTCAGGCCAGAAGATCCTGGTCATACCGAGTTCGAGCGCCATCCCGTTCTGCTCCGACCTCAGCACCGACATGGCCTCGGTCGCGAGGCCATTCGGCGTTACCGTCACTCAGTACGCGAACCAGGGTGAGCCCTCCCAATGGGTCGCGGGCATGGATCAGGCGCTGTCCACGCACGTGAACCTGGTCGACCTGACCTGCGGCCTCAACCCCTCTAGCCTGGGCCCGCAGATAGTACAGCTCAAGGCGGCCGGCATCGCTGTGGTGTCGGCGCACGCTTACGATCCGTCGCAGCCGCCGATGGCAGGACTCAGCGCGGTTGTCTACGCCCAGTACAACCTCGTCGGTCAGCTAGAGGCCGACTGGGCCATTCTGCAAACCGGCGGCCACGGAAATATCTTCGTCGTGAGCGACGAAGGGGACGTTTCCACGCCTCCCCTCCTGGCCGGCATGCGCTCGCAGTTCGCGCAGTACTGCCCGTCCTGCACCATTTCCTACGTTTACATTCCCATACCCGATTGGTCGACCAAGATCGAGCCCGCTGTCGCCGCCAGGATCAGCAGCGACCCCGGGCTGGACTTCATCATCCCGATCGGCGACGGCATGGTGCAGTATGTGATGCCCGCGATGCTCGCGGCCGGCGCGGCCAGCCGCATTCACGTCGCCAGCTTCAACGCCACGCCGTCGGTCATCCAGATGATGCAGTCAGGATCGACGGTTACCTTCGATGTCGGCGAGGACTTCCCATGGCTTTTGCGGGCCATCCTCGATCAGGACTTCAGGGTGCTGCTGCACGTCACCCCCAGCTCTTCCGAATACGCGCCGCTTCGCATCTTCACCAAGCAGAACGCCGGCGATGCCGGCCACCCGCCGTCGTTCCAGAACGGATACGGCAACGCGGCCAGCATTAACTTCGCTGCCCTCTGGAAAGGATGACCACCGAAGGTCCCGGCCGCGATCGCCGGGCCGCCAAGGTAGCCGGATCGGAGGCGTGAACCGATGCCAGCCGCCCTTGGCCATACATTGCCGCCGGTCTTTGAGCTGCGGAATATCTCGAAGCGCTTCGGCGGCGAGCAAGCGCTCAACTCGGTGGATATCGACGTCCGTGGCGGCGAGGTTCATGGCCTGCTCGGGCCCAACGGCTCAGGCAAGTCGACGCTGATAAAGATCCTGTCCGGTTATCACGCGGCTGAGCCGGGCGCGGAGCTGATGATCCATGGTCAGCCGCAGCCGTTGCCGCTCACCTCGACGGCATTCCGGCGCCTCGGATTCAGCTTCGTGCATCAAGACCTCGGCCTCATCCCGTCACTTTCGGTGCTGGAAAACTTGTGCATAGACGACATCACCTCAGCGGGCTGGCGGATACATTGGCGGTCGCTGGCCCGGCACGCCAGAACCCTGCTGGCCGAGTTCGGCCTGGACGTCGACCCCAAGGCCACCATCTCCGAACTGCCACCCTGGCACCGGCCGCTCATCGCGGTCGTGCGGGCGATCGGCACCATGCGCGCGGCCATGGCCGACGCCCCGGGGCGTCGAGGCGCGCTGATACTCGACGAGCCCTCGGCCCGGATGTCCGAGGACACCGTAGGTCACCTTCTTGACGTCATCCGTTCGGTCGCCGACCCGGGCCATGGGGTGCTGCTCGTATCGCACGACCTCGACGAGATCTTCAGCGTCACGGATCGGGTCACGGTGCTCAGGGACGGCAAGGTCGTCGGCGCTCTGGCGACCGCGGAGACGTCGCGCGCGCAGCTCGTCGACCTGATCGTGGGTGGATCGCGGAGGCCCGGCCCGGCCCGGGTCGGACCGGTGACGGGGCCGTCCGCCGCGGCCACCGACATCGAGATCTCGGGGCTGCGTGGCGCGGCCGTCCGCGACTTCAGCTTCCGGTTCCGCCCCGGGGAAATCGTCGGCGTAACCGGCCTGGTCGGATCGGGGTTCGACGACGTCGGCGCGCTCCTGTTCGGTGACCGGCGGGCCGCGGCGGGAATCCTCCGGATCGGGGCACGGCAGGAGCCGCTGAGCCGCATGACACCAGAGCGTGCCGTCGGGGCGGGTATGGCCCTGGTGCCGCCGGACCGGCTCAGCCAGGGCTGTATTCCGGAGCTCACCGTGGCCGAAAACATCGCCATGCCGGTGCTCGATTCGTTCACGGCCGCCGGGACGATACGGCGGCGGAAAATGGACCGCCAGGTGGCCGGCTGGGCCGGTCAGCTCGGCGTCACGCCGGCCAATCCGGAGCTGACCCTCAGCTCGCTCAGCGGAGGCAACCAGCAGAAAGTGCTGCTGGCCAAGTGGCTGCAGCTGCACCCTCGATTGCTGATCGCCATCGAGCCGACGCAGGGCGTCGACGTCGGCGCGCGTGCGGAGATATTCTCGCTGCTGAAGGACTACGCGACCCATGGCCGCGCCATTCTATGCTGCAGCACGGACACCGATCAGCTGGCTCAGCTGTGCGATGCTGTGTGCGTTATGCACGCGGGCCGCCTCGGGCAGGTGCTGCGCGGCGCGAATATCACCCGGGAGCGGATCGCGGCGGCCGTTCTGGACCCAAGCCAGCCGGACGGCGCGGAGCCGCCATGACAGCGCCGGAGCAGCGCATCCGCTCCCTCATCCAAAAATATGGCGTGTTCGCCGCCTGGGCCGGCACGATCGTGCTCTTCGCGCTGGTGGAGCCGCATACGTTCCTGGACCGGCAGAACATCACCTCGACGCTGAGCTCCCAGGCCGTCCTCGTCCTGCTGACCTATTCCCTCGTGGTGACCCTGACGGCGGGGGAGTACGACGTTTCCGCCGCCGCCGTACTGACGCTCTCGTCGATGGTCATCGCCATCCTCAATACCGAAGATCATCTCAACATCGCGCTGTCGGTCCTGGTCGCGCTGGCTATCGGCGTCCTCGTCGGCCTGGTCAACGGCGTCATCATCGTGGCCATCGGAGTGGATTCGATCATCGCGACGCTCGGGATGAGCAGCGTCATTTCCGGTCTTGTGCTGTGGATCAGCGGCGGCAATACCCTTTCCGGCATATCCGGCTCGCTGGTCACTCTGGTCGTCGTGCCGCATATCTTCGGCCTGTCGCTGAGCTTCGTCTACGTCGTGGCCGCTACCCTCCTGCTCTGGTACGCGCTGTCGTACCTCCCGGTGGGACGCCGGCTGCTCTACGTCGGCCGCAGCCGTGAGGTCTCCCGGCTGACCGGCCTGCGGGTGGGCCGGCTGCGGTGGGGCGCGCTGGTGGCCGGCTCGTTCATCGCCGCCGTCTCCGGCGTGCTGTACGCGGGGACCACCGGCGGCGCCGATCCCACCTCGGGACTGGCGCTCCTGCTGCCCGCGTTCGCCGGCGCCTTCCTCGGCGCGACGACGATCCAGCCGGGCCGGTTCAACGCCTGGGGCTCCTTCGCGGCGGTCTACTTCCTGGTCACCGGCATCGATGGCCTGTCACTGCTCGGTATCCAGGTGTTCGTCCAGGACCTCTTCTACGGCGCGGCCCTGATCGTGGCGGTCTCGGTGTCGCTGCTGGCCCGGCGCCGCGCCCGCGCGTCCTGACCTCGGCCCGGTCACGCAGGACCGCTGATCACGTCCTGGAACAGCCGGGCGGCCGGTGAGTTCATCCAGTACACCGTCTCTGCTCCCGCCATCGGCCGCGCGCACCGGAAAGCCCGCGCGTCCCGCGCCGACTTCCTGCATAAGGTCAGTACGAACCTCGTCCGCGACCACGACGTGATCGCGATCGAAGACCTCGCCGTCCGGAACATGGTCCGCAACCGCTCGCTGGCCAAAGCCATCTCCGACTGCGGGTGGGGCACCTTCCGCCGCATGATCGAGTACAAGGCCGAACGGGCCGGCCGGCACGTGATCCCCGTCGACCGCTGGTACCCCAGCTCCAAGACGTGCAGTTCGTGCGGGCACCTGCTCGCCGGGCTGAGCCTGAAGACAAGGCACTGGACGTGCCCCGCCTGCCGCACCCGGCACAACCGGGACATCAACGCGGCAGGAACCCAACCCGCGAGGGCTGGAATCCCCGTCCATCACGGCGGGGAGTAGTCAACAGCCCCCACAACTGCCGTCGTAGCAGCTGTGGTCGTACGTCATCATGGCCCTGACCGTCGGCACCCGTTCCTGATGACGTCCCCTAGTTCCGCCACGTCGGGGTAGGAGAACCCCTTCGTCATGATCACGTGGAGCCCGTAGTCAACGGCGATCCGGCCGTCGAAGTCTGCCTTCTTGGCGTCGATGCTGCCCGGCGACAGCGGCGATCTTCTCGCCTGCCGTCCTCGGGATAGCCATCGCTGCGACGAGGTGATGACGCGACAAGATCGCTCCTGCATCAAGAAACCACTTGATCCAAGAGTAAACTCTTGCCCCGTCAGCGGTCATGTGGGTCAGGTGGGAGGCCGTGTGAGCGGTCACGTCCGGCGGGGCGACCGGAAGGCGGGCACCGGCACCATCGCCGATGCCGCCGACGTGGACACGGTGTAGTCCTCACCCGATGGCGATAGGTCCCCGGCGGCGTGCCGCCCCGCTGCGCGGCCGCCGCGCCGAATTGGGCGTGCTGGACGGCCTGGTCGAGGCGGTCCGGGCGGGGGAGAGCCGGGTCCTGGTGGTGCGCGGCGAGCCGGGGGTGGGCAAGACGGCGCTGCTGGATCACCTGGCCGGTCAGGCGCAGGGGTGCCGGGTGGTGCGCGCCGCGGGGGTGCAGTCGGAGATGGAGCTGGCGTTCGCCGGGCTGCATCAGCTGTGCGCGCCGCTGCTGGACCGCCTGGACCGGCTTCCAGATCCGCAGCGTGAGGCGCTGCGGACCGCGTTCGGCCTCGGGGTCGGCCCGGCGCCCGACCGGTTCCTCGTGGGGCTGGCCGTGCTGGGCCTGCTGTCAGAGATGGCCGGGGAGCTGCCGCTGGTCTGCGTGATCGATGACGAGCAGTGGCTCGATCGCGCCTCGGCGCAGGCGCTGGGGTTCGTCGCGCGGCGTCTGGCGGCGGAATCGGTCGGCCTGGTGTTCGCCACGCGAGTGCCTGGCGAAGAGGTGGCCGGGCTGCCCGACCTGACCGTGGAAGGCCTGCGGGAGGGCGACGCGCGGGCGCTGCTGGCCTCGGTGCTGACCGGGCCGCTCGACGCGCGGGTCCGCGACCGGATCGTCGCCGAGACGCGAGGGAATCCGCTGGCGCTGCTCGAGCTACCCCGGGCGGTGACGCCGGAGCAGCTGGCGGGCGGTTTCGGGCTGCCCGGCGCGCTGCCGTTGTCAGGACGGATCGAGGAGAGCTTCCGGCTCCGGATCGAGGCGCTGGCCGCCGAAACCCGCAGGCTGCTGCAGCTGGCGGCGGCCGATCCGTCCGGCGATCCGTCGCTGGTGTGGCGGGCCGCCGGACGGCTGGGGATCCCGCTTCAGGCGGCGGCGCCGGCGGCCGAGGCCGGGCTGGTGGAGTTCGGCGCCCAGGTACGGTTCCGGCATCCGCTGGTGCGCTCGGCGGCTTACCAGTCGGCGTCGTTCCAGGATCGGCAGGAAGCCCACGCCGCGCTGGCGGAGGTCACCGACCCGGTCATCGACCCCGATCGCCACGCGTGGCACCGGGCCCAGGCCGCACCCGGGCCGGATGAGGATGTTGCCGGTGAGCTTGAGCGTTCGGCGGGCCGGGCGCAGGCTCGCGGCGGCCTGGCCGCGGCCGCCGCGTTCCTGGAACGCGCGGCCCTGCTGACCCCCGAACCGGCCCGCCACGCCCGGCGGCTGCTCGCGGCCGCCCGGGCTAAGTGCGATGCGGGTGCGCTGGATGCGGCGCTCGGGCTGCTGGTCGCGGTCGAGGCGGGCGCGCTGGACCCCCTGCAGGCCGCGCAGGTCGAGCATCTGCGCGGACAGATCGCCCTGGTGCAGCGGCGGATCAGTGACGCTGCCCCGCAGCTCCTCGGCGCGGCCACCCGCCTCGAACCGCTCGACGCCGAGGCGGCCCGCGAGACGCACCTGGAGGCGCTGGGGGCCGCGGTCTGGGCCGGGGACCTGAACCGCCCAGGCGGCATGCGGGAGGCGGCCGAGGCGGCGCGAGCCGCACCGCCCGGGCCCGACCCGCCGCGGGCGATTGACGTCCTGCTCGACGCGTTCGCGCTGCTGTTCACCGAGGGGTACTCGGTGGCCGTGCCGGTGCTGACCCGGGCGCTCGAGGAGTTCGTCGCCCTGGACGTCGATGCGGATGAGGTCAGCCGCTGGCTCTGGCTGGCCGGTTCCAGAGCGGGCGCCATCATCGCCCTGGAGCTGTGGGACTACGAATCCTGGGATGGCCTGGCGGCCCGTCAGGTTCAGTTCGCCCGCGACACGGGGGCGCTCGCGCTTTTGCAGCTCGCGGTGGGCCAGCTCGCCTGGACCCGCCTGGTGGCGGGCGAACTGGCCACGGCGGCGCGGCTGGTCGAAGAAGACCGCCTGATCGCCGAGGCGACTTCCAACCCCTCGGGCGGGTATCCCGCGATGGTGGTGGCGGCCTGGCGCGGTCAGGAGCCGCAGGCATCGGAGCTGATAGCGGCCACCGCACGGGAAGCGGCGGCCCGCGGTATGGGCCGGGTCGTCAACTACGCGAGCCACGCGAGCTCGGTGCTGTACAACGGCCTGGGCCGGCACGACGCCGCGTGCGACGCCGCTCGCCAGGCCTTCGAGCGCGATCCGGTCGGCTACGGACCGCTCGTCGTGCCTGAGCTGGCCGAGGCGGCGGCCAGGACCGGTGACGTCGAGCTCGTCACGGCGGCCCTGGAATGGCTGTCCGAACGCACCCGGGTGACCCCGAACGAATGGGCGCTCGGCATCGAAGCCCGGATCCGCGCCCTGCTCGGCGAGGGCGATGCCGCTGAGCGTTGCTACCAGGAGTCGATCGAGCACCTGGGCCGGACCCAGATCCGCTCCCAGCTCGCCCGCGGTCACCTGCTCTACGGGGAGTGGCTGCGCCGGGAGCGCCGCCGCGGTGAAGCGCGGGAGCACCTGCGCACGGCCTACGAGATGCTGGACGCGATGGGTATCGGAGCTTTTGCCGAACGGGCCCGGCGTGAGCTGCAGGCCACCGGGGAGACCGCCCGTAAGCGGACCGTCGAGACGGCCGTTGAGCTGACGGCCCAGGAGACGCAGGTCGCGCGGCTGGCCCGGGAGGGCCTGTCGAACCCGCAGATCGGCGCGCGGCTGTTCATCAGCACCCGCACGGTCCAGTACCACCTGGGCAAGGTCTTCACCAAGCTGGGCATCACCTCCCGCACCCAGCTCGACCAGGCCCTGCCCGCCGACCCGTCCCGCTAGCCACCCGGGCGCCTTCGCACTGTGGCCTGCCG
>Ga0302325_10029558_pt1 | contig 11319 bp, 8 predicted proteins | sample Palsa_T0_2_FD_201948 | JGI IMG/M metagenome (GOLD analysis project Ga0302325, IMG submission 201948) | Peat permafrost microbial communities from Stordalen Mire near Abisko, Sweden - Palsa_T0_2 | ecosystem: Environmental > Terrestrial > Soil > Palsa > Peat permafrost | place: Sweden: Abisko...
TGGCGCGATGAAGATCGGACGTGGCCTCGAGAGAGTCTCCGATGCTGCCCTCCTACTCGATAGGCTCCGGGCTGCCGGCAAATTGAGATGAATGGTCAGGGGAAGGCGGGGCACTAGCGCCTTTGCCACTCGGGAGAGCGGTTCGCGAAGAAGGCCTCGACGGCTTCGTGGTGGTCGCGTCCAGCCCAGGCTTGCTGGAAGAGCTTGAGCTCGTGTGCACGCCGGGTCTTGTCGGCCGGAGCGGCGACGTCGATGGCGTCGCGGAGCAATGCCTTGAGACCGGCCACCGCGCCCGGCGCCCCTTTGGCGATGTCGCTCGCCCAGGCCACTGCCGTCTCGAGCAGTCGGCCCGGCTCTGCGATGGCGTCGATGAGGCCCACACGAAGCGCCTCGCCCGCGTCGAGCTCGTGGCCTGCGAGGAGAAGACGGCTCGCGGTGCCGTGACCGACCATCGAGACGAGCTTCGGCAGCGTGCCCCACGCCGTCGTGACGGCCATGCGCGCGTGCTTGAACGAGAGCCGTGCGCTCGGGTCAGCGATGCGAACGTCGCATGCGACCGCCAGCTCGGCGCCTCCGCCGATGGCCGGGCCGGGGAGCGCCGCGATGACGGGGACCGGGAGCGACCGCAGCGCGTCGCAAGCTCGGCGGCCGGTCTCCGCGATCCGCGTCGAGTCCCGGCGGCTCAACAAGTCTCTCAGCTCGCGCAGGTCGCCGCCCGAAACGAATGTCGTGCCGGCGCCCGTCAGCACCACGGCGCGGAGGGCAGGATCGCGGGCGGCACGTGCCGCCGCCGCGAGCAGGGCGTCGAAGGTCGCGAAGTCGACCGCGTTGCGGACCTCCGGGCGATGGATCGTCCACAGTTCGATCCCGCCGTGCGCCCCGCCCTGGCTCGCCCCGCGGCGCTCGATGAGCAACCGGCCGTCGTGCGCCGCGCTGGGCGTTTCGGCGCGGGTCGCCGGGCGTCGGCGCGTGGGCACCTAGCCTCCGTCGAGTCCCGCGCGTCGTCTTCCCCCCTCGATCGGTCCCTTGGACCCGCCTCGGAGGCGCGAGAGGCGGCGCTCCTCGTCGAGCGTCATCCGGTGTTTGCGTCGCCCGCCCCGGGCCAGATAGCGCTCGGCGTGCGCGATGACCGCCGCCGCCACGTCGACGCCGCTGGCGCGCTCGATCCCCTCGAGCCCGGGCGAGCTGTTGATCTCCAGGATCTTTGGCCCCGTGCGCGACTCGAGCATGTCGACGCCCGCCACCTCGAGGCCCATGACCCGTGTGGCTGCGATGGCCGCGCGCCGGAAGGGCACCTCGAGCACCGCGCGGACACCCTGACCGCCCCGGTGCAGGTTGGAGCGAAACTCCCCCGCCTTGGCCTGCCGACGCATCGACGCGATGACGCGTCCCCCCACCACGATCGCCCGGAGGTCCCGGCCTTTGGCCTCGGCGATGTACTCCTGCAGGATGATGTCTTGCCCCATCGCCCAGAGCGTCTCGAGCAGCGACGTCACGGCCTGTGGGGTCTCCGCGATCATCGTCCCGATGCCTTGCGCGCCTTGCTGCAGCTTGACGATGCACGGTGCGCCGCCCACGAGCGACAGCGCCGGCTCGATCGAGCCCGGGGTGCGCGCGCAGACGGTGACGGGCACGTCGATGTCGCGCTTGGTCAGCAGCTGCATCGCGCGCAGCTTGTCGCGCGACCGGGCGATGGCGAGCGCCGTGTTGAGGACCGGGACGCCCATCAAGTCGAACTGACGCACCACGGCGAGGCCGTAGTTGGTGATGGAGGCCCCGATGCGGGGCAGCACCAGGTCGGCGTGGGGTGTGGGTTTGTCGCCCAGGAACAGCGACGGGCGCCCGCGCGAGATGACGACACGGAAGTCCAAGGGATCCGCAACCGACACCTCGTGGCCGCGCGCACGGGCGGCCAGAACGAGGCGCCGCGTGGAGTAGAGGCTGGCGTTACGAGATAGGACGAGCAGGCGCATGGTCGCGGGCGGATGCCCGGAGGCTACGCGTCGCCTCGGAGGATGCAACCGATGCGCAACCGATGCCAGTCGGGCCGCGCCAGCGTCAGTGCGCGACGAGGGCGGCGCCCGCGGCCACGCGGGCCGGCGGATCGCCGACTGCGCTGACCAGGGACGTGCCGACCGACCCGACGATGCGCGGACCGAACTGCGCCGCGACGATGACGACGACGCCCGCCATGCGCAGCCAGAAGTGCGCGCGAACGGACAATGGTTGGGTGAAGGGACCTGCTGCCATGACTGCGCCCAGTGCGTGGAGGGCGAGACAGTTGCCCTCCGTGCTCACACACTAAGCACGTGACGTGCCAGGCGTAGTATTCCGTTGGTGCGGCCGCAAATGCGTGCGCGAGGCATGACAACGGCGTCGCGACTCGAGCAACACGTCGTCAACCCGACACACCTCGTGGCACGCCCGAGCGCATCGTTTCTCGATGCAGTCGTGACCACCACGCGCGATTGCCTCCGCGAGGCGCGTCTGCGAACGCGGCGGGCAAGGACCGGCGAGCTACTTCTTGGTGCCGGCGACTTCGGCGCGGATGAGATCTTCGAGCGAGTCGCCCCCGCCAGACGTGCCGGACGCGGCCTTGGCAGGCGCAGTCTTTGCGGCCTTGGCAGCCGGTGCCGGCGCGGCCGCTGGCTCGGCAGCAGGAGCAGGGTTGGAAGCGACTGCGGGAGCTGCGGCCGCCTTCGGTGCGGGGGCGACCTTCGCCCCTCCCGTGCTCGCGCGATGCTGTTGCTTCGCCGCGGGGGCGCCGCCGCCGCCGCCCTTCAAGGGTGCGGGTGCGGGTGCGGCTGCGGCAACGGGCGCCGCGGCAGGCGCAGCAGCGACAGGTGCCGCCGCTGCGGCCTGGACGGTGTCGGCAGCAGGAGCCGCTGCCTGCGCGGCGGCTGGCTGCGGCGGGGCGACGGGAGCGGGCTCCGGCTGCGCGACGCGGATGACCGCCGCGGCGGCGTTGGCGCTCGCCCCCCGCGAAGCGAGCGATTTGCCGAGGGCAGCTCCGCCGACCAGCGCGGCGACCAGCGCGCCGCCGATGAGGACGACCAGGCCGCCGCGGCTACCCCGCTTGGGCGGCCGGCTCTGCATCGACACCGGTGGGGGCGTGGATGGAAGCGAAGGCGGCGTCAGGACGGTCAGGGCCGAGGTGCTGCCGGCGGTGCTGGCCTGTTCGATCCCACCCATCGGGAGTGAGTCGAGGGGCCGCGGCGGCGGCGCGCTGAGGGGGGCGCCGAACGCCGGCGGCGGAGGAGGTGCGCTCGGCGCGGGGGGCGCGACGCTCGGCGCTCTGCCAATCGTATCCGCTAGCTTCGCGAGCTCTTTGAGCTCACGCCGCATGCTCTCGCGCGTCGACATCCGGTCCTCCACCAATCCCTGTAAGGGGACAATCGCGGTCCCTCTTCTGGGAGTTTAGCGATCCTGACGATCGTCTACCCCTTACGAACGGCACATGGGCGTCTCATCAGCATTTCGGTCGTACAGTGTGAGTGTAGCCGAAGCGTTGTCACGTTGCTATCGCAGCTTGCTACGGCGCCGCCACGTCGTTACGAGTTCCCTCACGATGGGGACCGCTCGGCGCGAGACCCCCCGCGACGCGGACGAGCTCGACGGGCTGCCGCCGCTCGACGGGGACGGAAGCGATGGGCCCGAGTCGCCCATTGCGGAGGGCGACGATCTCGCCACCACCCTCGAGCACGAAGAAGAAGCGGGCAGAGGAGGCCTGGACGATTCGACGCCGGCCAGCGACGGGCAGAGCGTGGACGCCGATTCGGACGATCTGGCTGACGCGAACGCGCGCGAGGGCGCTTGGCTCGACGAGCCGAGCGACAACCAGGCGCTCGACATCGGCGGCTACGATCTGGTCCATGGGAGCCTCGAGCGGCTGCAGGAAAGGCCGGTCCGAGCACCGGACGGCCTCGAGCCCGCCGAGCCCGCGGACGATGCGGTCGAGTCGCCGGTGCCGGACGAGGACTTCGCCGCAGGAGAGCGCGCAGAAGGCCTGGATCCCACGGCGGAAGATGGGCCCCTCGACGCCGATGAAGAGCTTCGCGAAGGCGACCTGCCCGCCCTCGACGCCGACGACCAGGACACCGGCGGCGACGACGCGTCGCTGCTCGACGAGCGACTCGCCGACGGCGAGAGCCCCGCGCCCGTCGGCGTGCCCTGGTCCGCCTCGCCGTGGGCACGGGTGGGGGCCCCCGTGGGGTTGCGACGAGTGAGCGCGCTGGCGTGCGTGCGGCGCGGCGCGCTGGTCGCCTGTCGGGGCGACGCGGGCGACGCCCTACTGCAGATCGACCTCGAAGGCGGCAAACAGGCCGTCCACGCGCGCGGTCTCGGGCCAGGCCCGGTGAGCGCGCTCGCAGCGCAGGGGGCGTGGGTGGCCGCGGTCGTGGACGAAGCGGGCCTCAATGCCTCCGCTAAAGGAGGTCTATTCTTAGCGCGCAATGGCGCGGATCAATTCGAAGCTTTGGCTGACGACGTGCAAGTCGCCGACGCCGCCATCGCGGGGGCGCGCCTGTGGGTCACGACGCAGAGCGGTGGCCTCGCGTCGCTCGCTCTCGACCCCGAGGCCGACGCAAATCGCGCCGTCGAGGGCCCGCTCGAACGTCACGAGGTCCCGGACACCGTGGCCGCCCTGGCCGCCGACGGGGCCGGCGGTGTCGTGGCGCTCGGGGTCGACCGCGACGGCAGGCCGGCCGCCCTCCTGCGGGGTACCGCGGCCGGCGAGCTCCGACGGGAGGCGATCGAGCTGACGCCGAGTGCGCGGCCTTCGGGAGACGAACGGACGGATCGCTGGGGTGAAGCGCGCGTGGCGGCTCGCGCGTCGTTCGAGGCGGTCGCTTGGAGGGGCGCCGTCTACCGGCGCAGCGCGCCGGGCGCATGGCAACGATTCGGCTGGGACGGCATCGTGACTGCCCTGACGTTCGTCGACGACGACGGAACGCTGCTGGCGGCCACGTACTCGTCCGAAGACGAAGCGACCGCGCTGGTCCGCGTCGATCCGGCGGGAAGGCCGGAGGTCGTTGCGCTCGTCGGCCTCGTCGGGGCGAGCATCGAAGATCCCGACTGCGATGGGCGCGCTTCGGCGCTCGCCTGCGACGACGCCCACGGAGTGGTGTGGCTCGCGGGAGGCTTCGGAATCGCCGCGTTTGCTGGCTCTTCGAAAGTTTGATTCGACCCGGCGAAACCTTTTCGATCGAGCCTGCGTATGCTCGGATGCTTGTCAGGATTACACGAGCTTCGCCTCGCCGACTTGCTTACGTTGCTCGCGGTTCATCGCACGGGTTCTATCTCCGGGGCTGCCCGGGAGCTGCGTGTGACGCCGTCGCAGGTGAGCAAGGCCATGGCCCGCCTCGAGCGTCACTTCGGGATGCGTCTGCTCTCGCGTGGTGCTCGTGGCGTAGTACCGACGGCCGCCGGCCGGCAGGTGCTTCCCCACATCGTCAGCGCGATCGACCAGCTGACGCAGCTGATCGGCATGCGCGAGGATCAAGTGCCCTCGCTCGAGCTCACGGTCGCAGGGCCCTCGTACCTGGTCGCGATCGTCCTGCCGGCCGTGATGAGCCTCCTGCCCCGCGTCCGGGTGCGTGGCCTGGAAATGGCGCCGGCGCAGCTTCGCGCCCGGGTCGCCGAGAACCTGTTCGACGTCGCGCTCTCGCCCGGAGGCATCGAGAACCGACCCGCGGCCTGGACGAGCGACGGCGTGGGTCCCCTGCGGATCGGGCTCTTCGCGCGGCCCGCCTACGCGAAGAGGCTCGGGCCAATGCCGCTCACCGAGGAGCGCGTGCGTCCGCTCCCGTTCATCGGGCCGGCCAAGGTCGTGGGTGATACGCTCTCGACGACGGGCGACGATTGCCCGGTGCCCATCGGCGACCGCTGGATCGCGCACGAGGTGCAGACGATCGGCGCGGCCCTCGAGTTCGCCTGCCGGTCCGACCACGTCGTCTTCGGGCCGCACGTGGCGGCGCGCCGCCACGTCAAGGCAGGCGCGCTCGTCGAGCTTCCCGTCAGCCAGTGGGACGTCTTCGAGCCGCTGCAGGTGCTCTGCAACAGCGACCGCGTCCTGTCCCGCGTTCGCACGGCCGTTCTGCAGGCCGCGACCGAGGCGATTTCCGACCCGGCCCCCGCCGCCCTTCGCCCTCAGGTCGCGCAAGGCGCGCAGGCTTAGCGAAGTCAGCCGCCGCGGCGGGCGATCGAGCGCAAGGCGCGTCGCGTGGCGTCGGGGGTGATGGGCGAGGCCGCCGGGTCGCCGCCGTCGACCAGGATGACGAGGGCGCGGACCATGGTGCGGGCTTCGTGCTCGCCGGCCTCGTCGCCGGCGATCTGCGCCAGCGCATGAAGCCGACGCCACGTGGCGAGCTGTCCCGGGGTGCGGCCGTCGGTCGCGAACCAGTCGGCGAGCTCGCGCAGCGCGGCGATGTCGCCCGCCTGCACGGCGTACGTCTCGAGATCGGTCTCGGCCTCGGCGTGCCGGCCCAGGGCCCAGCGCGCGCGCGCGCGGCCCTCGAGCGCCAGGTGCATCGACGGGACCCGGTCGAGCGCCGCCTGAAAGACGCGCTCGGCCTCGACGGCCTCGCCGATCTTGAGCCGCAGGGCGCCGAGGCCCAGCCACGCCACCTCGCTCGCCGGGTCGAGCGTGAGGGCTTCGGTGTAGCGGCGCACGGCGATGTCGTCCTCGTGCGCCGCTTCGTGCTCGCGGGCCTGGCGTACCAGCTCGTCGGCCGACGACGAGGCGGCGCTTTCGGGCGCCACGACACCCGCGGCAACCGCGGCGGCGAGAGCGACCGCGTGGCGGACGGCTACGGGGATGCGCACGGCCCTCGCGGTCGAGACTAGCCGACGCTCTGCGCGTCTTCGATCGCTTCGGTACGCCGAGGGCGCAAGTTGATCTGGAGGATCCCCTTGCGCACGCGGACCGCGTCGGGCGTCACTTCGACGAGCTCGTCCGCGTCGATCCACTCCATCGCGGTCTCGATGGTCAAGAGGCGCGGGGGCGCGAGGGCCACGTTCTCGTCTTTGCCGTGGTTTCGCACGTTCGACAGCTTCTTCTCTTTGATGACGTTGACGTCGGTGTCGTTCGGACGATTGTGCTCGCCGACGATCATCCCTTCGTACACGTCGGCGCCCGGCGAGATGAAGAACGATCCGCGCGGCTGCAGGTGAAAGAGCGCGTACGGCGTCGACACGCCGCCGCGGTCGGACACGATGGCGCCCGTCGCGCGCTTCATCATCGTGCCGCCCCACGGCTCCCAGCCGTCGAACTGCGAGTTGAGCAGGGCCGTGCCGCGCGTGGCGGTCAAGAGCTCGCCGCGGAAGCCGATCATGCCGCGGCTCGGAATGCGGTACTCGAGGCGCGCGCGCCCGTAGCCAGGGTTGGACATCTTGACCATGCGCCCGCGCCGTTCGCCCATGCGCTCGGTCACGACGCCGATGAAGTTCTCCGGCACGTCGATCACGACGAGCTCCATCGGCTCGCAGAGCTGGCCGTCGACCGTCTGGGTCACGACCTCGGGGTTGCCGAGCTGCAGCTCGTAGCCCTCGCGCCGCATCGTCTCGATCAAGATCGCCAGCTGCAGCTCGCCGCGGCCCAGCACGACGAACGTGTCGGGCGAGTCGGTCTCTTCGAGGCGGATGGCCAGGTTGCGCTTCACCTCGCGCGTCAGGCGATCGCGCAGGTGCCGGCTCGTCAAGAACTTGGTCGCCTTGCTCTTGCCGGCGAAGGGCGACGTGTTCACGCCGACCCGCATCTTGATGGTCGGTTGCTCGACGTTGATGCGGGGCAGCGCGCGCGCTTCCCACCCCGGCGCCTGGTCGGTGATCGTGTCGCCGACGTCGATGTCCTCGATGCCGGCGATCGAGACGATCTCGCCCGCCCCTGCGTCGGGCGCGGGCGTGCGCTTCAGCCCTTCGACCGTGGACAGGACCTTGATCGAGCCTTTGACGGTGCGCCCATCCTTGAGCACGCCCACCGGCTGGTTGGCGCTCACGGTGCCGGCGACGATGCGCCCGATGCCGAGGCGCCCGACGTAGTCATCGTGGTCCACGTTGCTGATGAGGATCTGCAGCGGAGCCGCCGGATCGCCCGGCGCGGGCGGCACCTTGGCCACGATCGTCTCGAACAGGGGCTCGAGGGTCGTCGACGTGTCCGCGAGCGACCGCTTGGCGATGCCCTGGCGGCCAATGGCGTAGATGAGGGGAAAGTCGAGCTGCGCCTCGCTCGCGTCGAGATCGCAAAAGAGGTCGAAGATCTCTTCGTGCACTTCGTCGGGGCGCGCGTCAGAGCGATCGATCTTGTTGATGACGACGATGACGGGGAAGCCGAGCTCGAGGCACTTGCGAAGGACGAAGCGGGTCTGGGGCAGGGGGCCCTCGGCGGCGTCGACGAGCAGGATGGCGGCGTCGGCCATGAGCAACGTGCGCTCGACCTCGCCGCCGAAGTCGGCGTGGCCCGGCGTATCGATGATGTTGATCTTCGTATCGCCGCGCCAGCGCACGCTGGTGTTCTTGGCCAGGATGGTGATGCCGCGCTCGCGCTCCAGGTCGTTGGAGTCCATCACGCGCTCGGTCAGCACTTCGTTCACCCGGAACGTGCCTGCCTGCCGCAGCATGTGGTCGACGAGCGTCGTCTTGCCGTGGTCGACGTGAGCGACGATTGCGACGTTGAAAAGTGCGTACGGGCGGGGCGTGCTGCTCATCGGGGCGGCTGGGCGTAGCGTCCCGGGCGCCATCCCGCAAGCTTTCGGCTCAATTAGCCCGCGCGATCGCCAGCTCGACCTCGCGCGATTACTGGGCTTTTCAACGCGCGCTTCGATCCAGACCGAGGCGCGCTCGGGCTTCGACGAAGGCTTCGGTCACCCCGAAGGCGATGAGGTCGCGGGCCTCCGGGGTCCTGCTGATCCAGGCGGCGCGGTCTTTGGGGTCGGCCGGAACGCCACGCGCGGTGGCGGTGCCCATGACGGGCGCGGAGGCGGCGATGGCGTCGAGGGCCCGCTGCGGATCGCCGAGGGCCAGGAGGGCCGTGCGGTTCGCCCAGGCGATCGCCGCCGGGCCGAGCGTGGCCTGGCGAGTGCCGATGTTGCTCGCGATCTCGAGCGCGAGCGCCCCGACGTCGGCCGGGATGCTCCGCGGGACGGCGCTCTGCATCTTCGCGAGCGCGGCGCTGAGGGCGCCCGCGTTGATGCCCTGCGCGTTCCAGGACGGCGCCAGCGCCTTGAGCCACGCCGACACCAGGACGCCCAGCTCTCCAGGCGCCGTTCGACCGAGGGCCGACGCCTTGATCCTCACGAGCTTGAGCGCGCGCAAGGCAAGGAACGTCGCGTGGCGCTCGTCGTTCGCGAGCGTTTCGCCGAGCACCAGCGCCGCCGGGCTCGAGCCCACAGGGATGCACGTGCTCCCGAGCTTGGGCGACGTCAACACCTGGACGCTCTGCAGGCCGATCGCGGCGGCGACACGGTTCAAGAGGCGCGCGATGGGCGCGTCGGCCGGCATGGGCGCCGCCTTGAGCGCGCGCAGATCCACGGCCGTGACGGCGTCGAGGATGTCGCCCGTCTTGGCGAGCAGCGACCGCAGGGCCGACGTCATCGCCTCGGGCGCGAGCAAGTCGTCGAGCGCCGGGTCGAGCGCCCGCTCGGGCCCCGCCCCCGCGAGCTCGGCGGGGCGGCCCTCGAGCGTCGCCAGCATCGCCTGCGTCGCATGCGCCGCGTCGACCCGTCCGCGAAGCTCGTAGCCCGTGGCGAGGATCTCGAACGAGGCCGCCGCGAGGCGTCCGGCGGAGAGCGCGCGGCGCGCGTCCGCGGCGGCCCGGTCGAGCAAGATGTTGAACGCCGGCGTCTGCTTGTGCCGCTGATAAAGCTCCGCCAGCGCGCGCAGCAGCCGGACGTCTTGCGGGGACTCGCGCCGCGCGGCTTCGAGGACCTGCTCGGCGCGCCGCGTGTCGCTGCCCACCTGCTCGTGCAGGGCCGCCAGCTCGATGATGAGCCCGCGCTTGTCCTCGGGCGTGCGGGCCTTGGCGACCAGCTCTTGTTGCAGCTCCACCGCGCGAGGTGCGTCGTTCTGGCGGGCGTAGATGGCGACGAGCTTGACGGCCGTCTCGGTGTCGTCGGGGCTGCGCTTGAGGACTTCTTTCAGCGCCACCTCGGCCCGCGGCAGGTTCACCAGCTTGGTGGCGTACAGATCGCCGAGGCGCGCGTAGACGTCGCGCTGCTCGTCGGCCATCGGGAGCAGACGCGCCAGCTGGACGAGCGCCTGCTCCGCCGGCTCCCACTCCTGCCGGGTTACGCAGAAATCCGCGAACGCCGTGAGAGACGCCACGTCGTCCGGGTGCTCGTGGAGGGCGGTCTGGAAGACCATCCGCGCGCCGTCCACGTCGCCCACCTCGGCCAGCACGCGGCCGCGCCGCAGCTCGATGTCGAGACGTTCTCGCGGGTCAGTCACACGCTCGATCCGTCGCTCGAGCAAGCTCGCGAGCTCGGGCTTCATCCGCCGCGACGCATACAGATCGGCCAGGCGCGCGAAGACGTCGGCGTAGGTGATGTCGATCGCCGCCGCGCCTTCGAGCGCCGTCACCGCGCGATCCTCGTCCTTGGCCTCGTCGAGCCAGAGGTTCGCTGCCTCGTGCAGCGCCTGGAGGCGATGCTCCTCGACGCCGGTCTCGTGGGCGATCGCCTCGCACGCCTCGGCCGCTCCGCGCGCGTCCCCAGCCTGGCGGCACGCGTCGCGCAGGTGCGCCCACGTCGCGACGTCGCCCGGGTCTTCGCCCGTCGCCCGTCGAAGGAGCTCGACGGCCTCGTCGAGCCGCCCGAGCCGGCCCGCCGCTTCCCCCGCGCGGGCGAGGAGCGTGGCCCGCTCGGGCGCCCGCGTCGCGCGATCGACGAGGCGTTTGGTCGCGTCGAGCACCACCGCGTCGTCGCCGCGCGCGCGCCCGTGGGCCTGCAGCATGCGTAGCGACCAGAGCGTGGGCTCGTTCTCCGACGCGGCCATGGCCACGATGTCCCCGGTCGCCTCCCAGCTCCCTTCGGTGCCCCGCATCCGCAGCCGCGCCGCCGCTTCGGCGTGGGCGGTGCACTCCCCCGATCCCGTGCCGCGGAGGGCCGCTGCGATCGCCGTCAGCACGGGCTCGAGCTCGTCGTCGCGGCCCTCGCCGATGAGCTGCTGCTGCACGTGGCGGAGGCTGGGCTTGTAGTGGGGCTGCTCCTCGAGGATCGATCGGTGCCAGAGCAGCGCGCCCGCCGTGTCGTTGCCGGCGGTCGCGTCGAGCGCGGCGAGCCGCTCGAACGCCTCGCGGCGCAGGCGCGGCTCCTCGGAGCCCTTGGC
>Ga0302325_10029560_pt1 | contig 11319 bp, 6 predicted proteins | sample Palsa_T0_2_FD_201948 | JGI IMG/M metagenome (GOLD analysis project Ga0302325, IMG submission 201948) | Peat permafrost microbial communities from Stordalen Mire near Abisko, Sweden - Palsa_T0_2 | ecosystem: Environmental > Terrestrial > Soil > Palsa > Peat permafrost | place: Sweden: Abisko...
CGGGGGCTGGGCGCAAAGAGCGCCTGGCGGAGTTCGTCAAAGCGACCGACCTCTGCAGCGAGGGCGAGAGCATTGTCTGCTCTCACCGACTCTGGCCCCAGGAAGCAACGCATCCGATATTCGACGGCGAGCTCCCCGGCGCCCAATGCCGCTGCGACGACGGGTCCGTTCAGCTCCTCGAACCGTCGACAATAGGGACACTGGGGGTCTTCGAAGAGGACCATGCTGCGACTCGCCTTGGCGGTGCCAACGCGGACTCCACCTTCTGGGGTATGACCCGAGGGCGTGATCACGGCACAGTTTCTCTCACGTGGGATCCCCGATTCAACCAGGATCCCGCCTGGCGGCTCGATCGCTCCTCAAATGGCCTGGATGGCCTTGAGGACAAGGCCCGCCGCGACGCCGGGCTGGGCGATGAAGGCGTGACGGGTCCATCGATGCCGTTGGCGTATCTGGCGATTGCGTCGGCGTCGAAAGCGAGGCTCCGCAGGGGATTCATCGGCGCCCTGACCTCCACCTCTTTGGACTGAAGCTGACGTATCACCCCGGCAAACCCCGACGCGTCGGCGAAGGCGCCATGAACGAGGACCACAGTTGGGTTGGATGCCATTGGAGTTCCTTGGGGATGGTTGTCGGAAAAGCTCAGTTTGATCACCGCGAGCCACCGGCCACACCACACGATCGCGCTATTCCTGCCGGTTGCCGGAGAACAAGGAGCTCGCGAGCCAGCCTGGGGCCGGTCATCACCGGGACCTGCCACCCGCCTTGGGCGGTCTCGTGCCGGGGGCATCGGCCCCGGCGGCAGGGTCAGCCGGCAGTTCATACGATGGGGGTCGCACGACATCCGAATTCGGCCGAGGGACTGCGAGTGGCACAGATGCTCCGAGCGAAGGCGAGTGCCCCCAACGAGGCAGTCCGCGGCCGGGACACAGAGTTGACAGTCCTGGGTCAGCAGCTGGACCAGCTGCTTTCAGGCGTCGGTACGGTCGTCCTGGTCGAGGGGGGCGCCGGGATGGGCAAGAGCCGCCTTCTTGAAGAGATGGCTGCGATGGCGCGCCGCCTCTCGATAACGGTGGGCTGCGGTGTGGCGGATCCGGCCAACACGGTCGTCCAACTGTCGGTTCTGATGGAGGCCCTTTTCGACGGTCATTCTCCGATCCTTGAACGTACGAAGTTGGGCGACGCGCACGCGTCTCCCGAGCAGAGGTACTGGTTGCTGCAGGATCTCGAAGCGCTGCTTGAAGGGGCGGCACTCAGGGCGCCACTGCTGGTCTGCCTCGATGACGTTCAGTGGGCTGACGGCGGGACGGCGGCGGCGCTGCGGGCGTTGCCGTCTCGCCTGGCCACGGTGCCGATCGGCTGGGTCATCGCCCTTCGCCCCGGCCAGGGATCGCTCCAAGTTCGGAGCGCGGTGGAGTTCTTGGAGAGTGGGGGAGCGACCAAAATTGCGCTCGGTCCGCTGAGTCAGGCCGGGGTGGCGCAGATGGCGTCGGATGTCTTGGGAGCAGAGCCTGACTGCGAGTTGCTGAAGATGGCGGAGCGGCCGGCCGGCAACCCGTTTCTTCTCGTCGAGCTCCTGTGTGGATTACGCGAAGAGGGGCTGGTCCGCGTCGAATCAGGACGGGCTGAGTTGATCGAGTGGCGGTTGCCTCGTCGAGTGAGCCAGAGCATGCGGTTGCGATTGGAGCGAATGTCCGACCCGGCCCGCCAGGTGGCGACGGTCGCTGCTGCGCTCGGGCGGAGGTTTGCCCTGGACGACGTGGCGGCAATGCTCGACCTGTCACCTTCGGCATTGTTGGCGCCGGTCGACGAGCTCGTCCACGCCGACCTGCTGGCCGAATCAGACGGCCGACTCATGTTCGGCCACGATCTCACGCTCGAAGCGGTGCGGGCCAGCCTGCCTGTGTCGGTGCTTCGCTCGCTCGATCGACAGGCGGCGTCGGTTCTCCTTGCAGGGGGAGCCTTACCGGTTGAGGTGGCGACGCAACTGGCCGAGAGCGCCGAACCCGGTGACGAAGCAGCTGTCGCCACGCTGTTGAAGGCCGCCGAGGCGCTCGGCACAACCGATCCCGGTGCGGCCGCCGACTTGGGTCAGCGCGCCCTTGACCTCGCTTCCTGGCGGCATCCATTGCGAGGCCCGCTGGTAGCGCAGACCGCGGTGTGGCTGCACGCCGCCGGCCGCGGCGAGGAGGCGAAGACGTTCGCGGACACCGCGCTGCATCAGGTGTTCCCGGCCGAGCAGGAAGCCGAGGTCCGCCTCAGCATCGCGGGAATGTTCGCCATTTCGTCCGATGTGCGCGCGGAGGAATGCCGTCAAGCGCTCGCCCTTCCCGGTCTGCCGGTCCACCTCAGGGCTCGGCACTTGGCGTTGTTGTTCCACAACCTGGTGACAGCGGGCCGCCGCGAGGACGCCCGCGCCATTCTCCAAGAGGTGACGATGGCGGTCCGAAGCAGCGATGACGTCGCCGGGGGCTTTGCGTTGGAACTAGCCCAATCCGGTCTCATGTACGCCGACGGAGAGTTCCCTGGAGCGCTGAACATGGTCGAGAGGGCATTGCGCACCGGACTTCGCACCGGGGACGACACCCGCCGCCATCTCACCTACCAATGGCGTTGTGACGTGCTTACGATGGTCGACCGACTCGATGTGTCCCTGCAAATGTCGACGGAAGGGGTCGTCTCGGCCCAACGTGACCGGCAGGGTTGGGCTCTGAGCATTTTCGAGACGGGGCGGGGCAGGCAGCTCCTCCAGATGGGCCGTTTGGCCGACGCCGCGGCCGCTCTTGAAGGGCAGCTCACCGTGGACATGGCGCCCCATATCGTCAGCGTGTTGGACGCAGCGGGGGTCGTCGCACTCGGACGCGTCGCCATCCACATGGGTGACCCCGGCCTGTCTCGGCGGGCCCGGGAGATTGCCCAGGTGATGCTGGGCCAGAGTGCCCCCAGTGTCCGACATCACGCCGCCTGGCTGCTTGCGCTGCAGGAAATGGCGGCCGGCAACGCCGCTGGCGCCCATGAGTGGCTCGGCGCATTCGGGGAAAAAGAACGTATGTTCATCGTGCCGCTCTTTCCGATGGACGTGGCCGACGAGGCCCGCGTCATACACATCGCACTCGCCGCGCACGACGACGAGCTTGCGGCCGGTGCCGCTGACGCGGCCGAATGCCGGGCCCGGCTCAATCCTCAGATTCGATCGATAGTAGCTGCGGCAGCGCACGCAAGAGGTCTGCTCCATCACAACCCCACGGATCTGGCCGAAGCGGCCACGCTCTACGCAGACGGCTCTCGTCCCCTGGCCTGTGCTGCGGCGCTGGAGGATCTGGGAGTCGTCACCGTCGATGGAGGCAACACCGACGAAGCCGTAGAGGCCTTTGGCCGGGCGTTGGAATTGTACGCTCGGGCGGGAGCAGCCTGGGACGCCGGTCGAGTGCGCGGTCGGCTCAGAACCTTGGGCGTGCGCCGCCGCCTGGTCGCGGCGCGGCGCCCCGCAACGGGTTGGGCCGCCATGACCGACTCTGAACTCGCGGTGGCGAGGCTGGTCGCGCAGGGGTTGACCAATCAAGAGGTGGCCGAGCGACTTTTCGTCTCTCAGCACACTGTCAGCGGCCATCTACGCCATGTCTTCGCCAAGTTGGAGGTCAACTCACGCGTCGAACTGACCCGATTGGCCGGGCTCCACGATCCTCGCCCTTGAGCCCGTCGTGGGAAACGACCCGCGACCAGCCGTCTCGTTCGGGGCAAGAGATATGACACGAACGCGCGATGCGCACCGGCGCAGTGAGCAGGCATTGTCCACGTAGGTGGTCGACGGGCTCCGACGCTCGTCTGGAAAGGTGACCTCGTGGCAATGGAGCTGGCGATCCGGGATGCAGATGGCGTGAAGATCCGTTTCGCCGAAGCCGGCCGGGGCCGGAGCGAAACGGCGGTCCTCACCAGTCCCTGGCCCGAGAGCGTGCTCGCCTTCCGAAAGGTTTGGGATCGATTGGCCGGACAGTTCCACCTCGTGGCGATCGACCTCCCGGGGTTCGGTCAGTCCGAACGTCAACTCGACCTGCTCTCGCCGCCCGCCATGGGGGCATTCCTTCTGCAGTTGGTGATGGAGTGGGACCTGGGTCCGGTGCACTTCGTCGCTCCCGATGTCGGTACGTCTGCCGCCCTGTGGGCCGCGGCGAGCAAACCGTCCCTTGTGCGGAGTCTGGCCATCGGCGGTGGCGGTATGGCCGTTCCATTGCAGGTCGGGGGAGCGCTGAAGGACATCATCGAGGCGCCCGACATGGAGGGCTACCGCCAGATCGACTCCAAGGACATACTCGGGCCCACCTACGACGCCATGCCGGGTGGCTCACCGCCTCCGGACGTCCGGGATGACTATTTGGAGTCCTACGCCGGCGACCGGTTCGTCGAGTCGGCCCGCTACGTCCGCTCCTACCCGGCCGAGCTACCAAATCTGGTGGAAAAACTGCCCGGCATCGAGACGCCGGTTGAGATCGTATGCGGACGTGATGATCCCATTGTCCCGATGGCCAACCAAGAGTTCCTCCATGAGCGGCTACCGAATAGCAGGATGGACCCTCTCCCGGCGGGGCACTTCGCCTGGGAGGAAGTGCCGGATCTCTACGGAGACGTGCTCATTCGCTGGCTCAGCGCCGGATACCGGGAACCGGGTGAAGACTAGGTGGAGTCCGAGCTCACAAGGCCGCGATCACCAGACCTTTCGAACGCCACACGAGATAGGAGAGACCCGTGCCCATGATCGACCTGTACTCGGCCGAGGGGACTTTTGCCGACAAGCACACCCTTGCCAAAGACCTCGCCGCGGCCGTCATGCGGTGGGAGAAGGTCCCGGAGCTGTCCCTGTTCAGAAAGAACACGGCGGCCTTTGTCCACGACTTGCCCGCGGGCTCGATATCGAATGTCGACGGGGACGGAAACTACGTCCGAGTCCAGGTCCTGACCCCGGCAGGCGTCTTGGATCGTGACAAGCAACTCGGAGTCGTGCGGGAACTGACCGACATCGTTGCTGCTGCCGCGGGCGATCCGACGTTGGCCGAGCGCACCTGGGTGCTCCTCACGGAGTCGCCCGAGGGTGGATGGGGCATCAACGGCCATGCGAACACCGGGTCTGACATCGCCCGGGCCGCCCGGAGCGAGTTGGCCGCACTGGCGGAAAGAGGCAAGGGCGACTCGAGATGACCCCGGGATCCTACTCCGGAGCTCCGAACCGAAGGGTGAGCGCGGCGAACGGTGTGGAGTACGCCTACCGGGAGACGGGGGATGGGGCTGTCCCCCTGGTGCTCCTTCAGCATTTCAGAGGGAACTTGGACAATTGGGATCCGGCTCTGGTCGACGCGCTTGCTTCGGCGCACAAGGTCGTGGCCTTCGACAACGTCGGAGTTGGGGGCTCATCAGGCGTTCCGCCGAGCTCGGCGAGGGAGATGGCACTCGGGGCCACCGCCTTTATCGCTGCGATGGGGTACGAGGAGGTCGATCTCTTGGGTTTCTCGATCGGCAGCTTTGTCACACAGGAAATCGCTCTTTCGAGGCCCGAGGTGGTTCGACGCGTGATTCTCGCATCAGCGGCACCAGAGGGGGCGCAGGGAATGCATGGATGGGCACCGGAGGTGATACATGCGGTGGGCAAACCAGAAACGAGCGCCGAGGAGTACCTGAGCGTCTTCTTTGCGCCGTCGGACGCGAGCCGGCAAGCAGGCCGGGAGGCGATGGGTCGGATGTACTCCAGACAGGAAGACCGCGACAAGGAAACAACGTGGGAAACCCGACTCAACCAGTACGACGCGGTCTGCTCGTGGGGTGTCCCGAACCACGCACTGCTGCAGAAGGTGGGCGCAATCAGCGTCCCCGTCTTCATCGCCAACGGAGACAGTGACCCGATGATCCTCCCGCACTACTCGTATCTCTTGGCCGGACTGATCCCGCAATCGAGCATCAAGATCTATCCGGACTCGGCGCACGGATTTCTGTTCCAGCATCACGCCGAATTCGCAGCCGATGTCACGGAGTTCCTCGCCGACTAGTCGCCCGCACCCATCGAAGCTCTGGCGGCTTGTTCATCGGTGCCTCCAGGCCTCGAGTCGCCCTACTGGGGCGGCAATCCGGCGCGTATACTCGGGACCGCATTCTTCGAGCCGACGACTGGTCCCGACGAAAAATCTGCCATGAGCACAGAGCGAGAACGCATCGCAACATTCGGCCCCCTCGAGGACGGCTTGCGTACGGCGAGTGACTGGTACTGGTGGGGCCCCTACGTCAGTGAACGCCAGTGGGCCACGGTCCGCGAGGACTACAGCCCTGACGGTGATGCCTGGAACTACCTCCCGCACGACCATGCGAGATCTCGGGCCTACCGCTGGGGTGAGGACGGATTGGCCGGTTTCTGTGACATTGAGCAACGCCTCTGCCTCGGTCTAGCTCTTTGGAACGGTCGGGACCCTATTTTGAAGGAGCGGTTGTTCGGCCTCAATGGCTCCCAGGGAAACCACGGCGAGGATGCCAAGGAGTACTGGTGGTATCTCGACGCAGTTCCCAGTCACGCCTGGAACCACTGGCGTTACCACTACCCTCAGGCCTCGTATCCCTATGAGGATTTACTCGCTGTAAATGGGGCCCGCGGCCGTACGGAGCCCGAGTACGAGCTCCTCGACACCGGAGTATTCGATGACGACCGCTATTGGGTGGTCGATGTGCTCTACGGCAAGTCCAGTCCTACGGATCTTCTGATGGAGATCGATGTCACGAACGCAGGACCAAAGACCGAGACTCTGCACGTCTTGCCGACCGCGTGGTTCCGCAACACCTGGTCGTGGGAAGCCGGCGTGGACAAGCCGACCATGTCCGCAGACGGAAACCACCTCTCCATCGACCATCCCTGGCTTGGATCGCTCGAAATGCAGGCGGGTCCGGGACCCGATGGTACGCCTCCTCGACTGCTCTTCTGCGAAAACGAGACGAACGTCGAGCGGCTCTTCGGGGCAACACCCCAAGCCAAATACCCCAAGGACGGCATCAACGACCACGTGGTCCATGGCGCCAGTTCGGTCAATCCGGAGCAGACGGGCACCAAGGCATCATTCTGGTACCGCGTCACCGTCGCGGCCGGTGAGACCGTGAAGCTGAAGCTTCGCCTCCACCCCACCACCGCGGAGCCTTCGGTCACCGATGTGCTCGGAACGGATTTTGACACGGTGATGTCGGGCCGAAAGGCCGAGGCGGACGAGTTTTACCACGAGCTCGCCGGCGTCACCTGCGGCGATGACGAGGCGATGGTGATGCGCCAGGCCTTCGCCGGACTTCTGTGGAGCAAGCAGTTCTACTTCTACGACGTCAATCGTTGGCTGGACGGGGATCCTCTGCAGCCACCGCCGCCGGAAGGTCGCTCCGATGGGCGCAATGCGCGTTGGCGGCACATGAAGGCCTTCGACATCATGTCGATGCCCGACAAGTGGGAGTACCCATGGTTCGCCGCGTGGGACCTCGCGTTTCACTGCATCTCGCTCGCCCATCTGGATCCTGGATTCGCCAAATACCAGCTGATCCTGCTTTGCCGGGAATGGTTCCAGCACCCGAACGGAGCACTTCCAGCCTACGAATGGGACTTCGGAGACGTGAACCCCCCGGTACAGGCCTGGGCTGCTCTGGAGGTCTTTGCCATCGACGGGGGCAGGGACCTGGATTTCTTGAGCAGGATTCTCGACAAATTGATGATCAACTTCACCTGGTGGGTCAACCGGGAGGATGCGGACGGCTCCAATCTGTTCGAGGGGGGATTCCTCGGACTCGACAACATCGGCCCGATCGATCGTTCACATCTGCCCGCTGGTGATCTTTTGCAACAGGCTGATGCCACCGGTTGGATGGGTTTCTACGCCTTGACGCTCGCCGGCATCGCCGCCATTCTCAATCGATCGCAAAACCGGCCGACCGGAGACCTCGTCGTCAAGTTCATCGAGCACTTCACGTTGATCTCCCAGGCCATGGACGACCTTGGGCTGTACGACGAAGAGGAAGGCATGTACTTCGATCGCCTCCATTTGGGGGATGGAACCGAGGTGATGCTGAAGGTGCACTCCATCGGGGGCATCATTCCCCTGCTGGCATCGGTTGTCCTGGATCAAGCCGTCCTGGATCAGGCCGAACAACTCGGCAAGGGTTTCGCCTCCTACTACCGAGGTATCGATCGCGTAGCCCTGCGCAAAGCGGGCGCGCTTCGTGGCGAACAGGGTCACGAGGAACTGTTGCTCGGCATGGTCGGCGTCGACCAATTCCTTCGCCTGGTCGCCCGAATGTTCGAGGAACGCGAGTTTCTCTCCCCTTACGGCTTACGCGCCCTGTCCGCTTACCACCGGGAAAGTCCCTACGTCCTGAGCACCGAGGGGGTCTATGGGTCGATCGACTACGAGCCAGCCGAGTCGACAACTTCCATGTTCGGCGGAAACTCCAATTGGCGCGGGCCCATCTGGTACCCCGTGAACTACCTCGTCTGCAGTGCCTTGGAACGCTACGGCAAGTTTCTCGGCGAAGAAGTACGCGTTGCCTTCCCCTCAGAGTCGGACGATGAGAAGTCCTTGTCAGAGATCGCCCAAGAGTTGCGCCGGCGCAATGTCAGCCTTTTCCTCAAGGGCGAAGAGGGCCGTCGGCCCATATTCGGCACGCGCGAGAAGATGCAGACCGATCACCGATGGACGAACAACCTCTTCTTCAACGAGTACTTCAATGGCGACACTGGTGAGGGTCTGGGCGCCACCCACCAAACGGGGTGGACCGGTCTGGTGGCTGACCAGATCCGCCGCATCCACAATCCAGATCTCCTGTCCCTCTTTGAAATGAGTCACCCCATGATGGATCCATGAATATCGGACAGATCGGGTCGTCGGTGCTACCCGGCGACTGGTTTCCACTGGGGGCGACATCGACCGGCGCTGGGACCAACTTCGCAGTGAGCGCAGAGGGCGCCGAACGTGTGGACCTCTGTCTCTTCGACTCCCAGGGGCAAGAGACAAAGCTTCCACTTCCCGAATATGACGGTGGAGTCTGGCATGGCTTCGTTCCCGGCGTCGGCCCGGGCCAGGCCTACGGATTCCGGGTGACCGGGCCGTATCAACCCGCCGCGGGGTTTCGTTTCAATCCACACAAACTCCTGCTCGACCCCTACGCGCGGGCCGTTCACGGGATCGTCCACTTCACCCCGGCGCTGCACGGGTATGCCGACGACGGAATCGACCAACCCAGCGGCCTCGATTCGGCGCCGTACGTGCCACGAAGTTTGGTCGTCGATTCCGCCTACAAGTGGCGTCACCTCCGGCCGCAACATCGCTACGCCGACACGGTCATCTATGAGGTGCATGTCAAGGGGTTCACCATGCGCCATCCCGGAGTACCCGAGGAGCTGCGCGGGACCTTTGCCGGCATGGCTCACCAGGCCGCGCTTTCGTACCTGGTCGATCTGGGCGTGACCGCAATCGAACTCCTCCCCATTCACGCCTCGGTGCCCGAGCAGTTTCTCGTCGACCGTGGGCTCACCAATTATTGGGGCTACAACTCCATCGGCTACTTCGCGCCACATGAGCCGTACTCCTCGGAGGCGCGGGCGGGCCGAGCTATGGGCCAGGTGGCCGAGTTCCAGGCCATGGTCGACGCCATCCATGGAGCGGGACTCGAAGTCCTACTCGACGTCGTCTTCAACCACACCGCCGAGGCTGACCAGAACGGTCCGACCCTGTCCTTTCGCGGCCTCGACAATCGGGCCTACTACCGCTTGACGCCCCACGGTGCTGGGTATGTCGACACCACGGGGTGTGGCAACTCACTCAACGCCGGAAGCCCGGTGACGCTCACCTTGATCATGGATTCCCTCCGCTACTGGGTGACCGAAATGGGAGTGGACGGCTTCCGCTTCGATCTCGCCCCCACCCTGGCCCGCCAGGAGGGAGGATTCGATCAGGCCTCGGCCTTCTTCGATCTGGTCTCCCAGGACCCGGTGGTCTCGCGCGTGAAGCTGATCGCCGAACCCTGGGACGTCGGGCAAACGGACAGCTACGACGTCGGTCGTTTCCCTCCGCTATGGCGCGAGTGGAATGGCAAGTATCGCGACACCATGCGCGATTTCTGGCGCGGGACGGGAGGAGTGGCCCCGGACTTCGCCACCCGATTCGCTGGTTCGTCCGACCTCTATGGTGGTCACGGACGCCGGCCCACCTCGTCGGTCAACCTGGTCACCGTGCATGACGGCTTCACCCTAACCGATCTCGTCTCGTACGACACCAAGCACAACGAGAACAATGGCGAGAACAACCGCGATGGCACCGACGACAACCGGTCGTGGAACAGCGGGGTCGAGGGGCCCAGCAACGATCCCGCCATAGGGGCACTCCGCGCCAGGCGGTCCCGGTCCCTGCTCGCTACCCTGTTGCTTTCGTTCGGGATCCCTCTGCTCTTGGGCGGCGACGAATGCGGAAGGACCCAGGGCGGCAACAACAACGCCTACTGTCAAGACAACGACGTCACCTGGTTCGACTGGTCGGCCATGGACAACGGGCTTCTTGCCTTCACCAAGGCCCTGTTGGCATTTCGCTCGGCCCACCCGGTCTTTCGTCGCCGGAAGTTTCTCCGAGGTGTTGAAGCAAGTGAACTTGAATGGTTCAGCACGCAGGGGTCGCCGATGAACCAAGAGGACTGGGCCAACGAATCGACCAGATGTCTGACCATCTTTCTCGACGGGGACGACGATCCCGATACCGGCGTCGATGGCCGTCCTCTCATCGACGATGACTTCCTGCTCTTGGCCAACAGCTGGATGGCGCCGGTCGAGTTCGTGCTCCCCACAGTGGGCGGGCATCTTTCCTGGGTGACCGAAATCGACACCGGACACCCCGCGGACACCGGTCATCCGGGTGACAAGGCGATCGCTGTTGGGGATCGCGTTCTGATTCCTGACTTCTCATTGCTGGTACTCCGAGCGAATCCCCAGCCTTTGGTCCCGCCGTCGACGACGATATCGATCCCAGTCACGTAGGAACTCTCGGAGGTGGGGACACCACAGCGATCGCCACCTCTTCGATTCCCGCTTGTGCGCCGTATGGACACTCAAGGTGCGCTGTCGGGCCGGCCCCCCCAGCCTCCGTCCCCCCATGCCACGTCGGTCCGCCAGAGGGTGGCCGCGTGCCCGCCGAGTGCCTCGTCAACTCGTGGTGCATCATCCCTTGTTGGAGTATCAGATGACGTTTCTCGTTCATCGAGGTGGTTGACGCCGCACTGGTCTCATGTACCATACTGAGTATGATTAATGATCAAGTAGCGCGATGA
>Ga0302325_10029561_pt1 | contig 11319 bp, 5 predicted proteins | sample Palsa_T0_2_FD_201948 | JGI IMG/M metagenome (GOLD analysis project Ga0302325, IMG submission 201948) | Peat permafrost microbial communities from Stordalen Mire near Abisko, Sweden - Palsa_T0_2 | ecosystem: Environmental > Terrestrial > Soil > Palsa > Peat permafrost | place: Sweden: Abisko...
GAAGGGCACCGGGAGGTGGGAACGGCATTCCTTGTGGGAGAGGAGGCATGCCTGGTCCACCCGGGAAGGGGGGCATTGGCATTCCGCGGCCGCCTGGGGGTGGAATTATGCCTTGGGGGAGACCGCCGGGGAGAGGCATGCCGGGCATTGGAGGCATCCCAGGCATGCCGAAGGGTGGAGGTGGGACACCTGGAGAAGAGTATTAGTTAACTTGCGACAGAAGAGGTAAGGGAATGGGGGAGACGCACCGCCTGGGAATGCGAAGGGAGGTGGTGGGTTGACGCCAGGATTTTGACCGAGCATGGGGTTGGATGAAGATTGGCCTTCTGCGGCATAGGAGGAGGTGATCGAGTCGATAACAGACTGTGCTTTCTCGTGGCCGATTTCTGCAAGATAACAGTCAGTATTAGAAGTTAAGTTGTGGCGGGAAGCCATACGTTGGTAATAGTCTACGACATTCCGCAGATGATTCCTTCCGCTGTTGTGAGCTTTGCGGACGCTCATGGAGTCGTGCGTCAGGTACACATCGCAGTAGTCGCCTGTAGGGGGTCAGTATAAGCTGTTCTGAGCTGTGAACGAGGCGGAGGAAGCTGGTGGAGGTCGCGTGTTGGGAACTTACAGAAGACTATCATCAAAGTTAGCAGGGTTCATAGAACCAGTCGCAGAGCATAAAACTTACATTTAGGCATGGTGACAGTATTGACACTCAATCGTTCTTGAGGTGGTTGTGGAGTGAACCTGCAGCTGTCGTTGAAGTTCAAAAGTCGAGACCGGAGTTCGCGACTTCACGCACGTGATCTTCAAATTCTTGATTGGTAGTAGATCCCTGGCGCCTCCAAATGCCACGTCCTAGAAACTTCCCCTTTACGCGACAGATGCCATTCTAAAAATCGACATCCTCACACGACCACCAAGCAAGATGGCATATTTACAATACCTCTTGCGCTCATTGAGCAGCCTGCTCCTGCTTCTTGCCTGTGTGGAGGCTCTGAAATTTGATATTGAGGCCTTCGCTCGAGGAGATGCGAAGGGCACAAGATGCATTCGGAATTTTGTTGCGAAGGATACCCTGGTGGTGGTTACAGCAACTGTAGATGGGTATAAGGGTGACGGGATGGTAGTTAATATGCATGTGAGTTTGGAAATCTCTCCCGTTTGGCAACGAAGGCGTTTTGACAATTTTATTCATAGATCAAGGATGCAGTTGGAAATGAGTATGGCCGGCCAAAAGATGTAGTTGGAGAGCAAAGGATGGCATTCACATCTCACGCTGATTCATCATTCGATGTCTGCTTTGAGAACACCTTCTCGGGGAGTATGTTACCCTTTCAATCCCAATCTGCAGAGAATGCTAACTTGCTTTCAGCTAAGGGCGTTACCCACCCATTCCGACACGTGGAGCTGGACATCGACATTGGCGCAGACGCAAAAGATTGGTCCGCAGTTCAGGCTACAGAAAAGCTGAAGCCTGTTGAGACTGAATTACGACGCATTGAGGAAATGGTTGCGGAGATCGTGGCCGAAATGGACTACCTACGAACCAGAGAGCAGAAGCTTCGCGATACAAATGAGAGCACGAATACTCGAGTAAAATGGTTTGCTTTTGGAACGATGGGCATGCTGGTTGCATTGGGAGCGTGGCAGGTTGTTTATTTGAGGGCGTACTTCCGGTATGTTCCAGAACACTTCAGATAGAGGGAGGTGGTTTACTAATTTATTCACAGGTCAAAGCATCTCATTTAGGTGTTCAAAAATGGTGCAGAGAGCACGGCGCGGCAGGAACTTTCTATGGCAATGGACCTCCTTGTTTTACTGGTTGGGCTGTAGAATAGGTATATAATGACAATTTGATGCTGGGCAAGAAATGCCCTAGATCCTTAGGTGCGTTCACGGTTACGTTGGTACGTGGTGGTGAGGATGAGGGCAGATACGAATAGTATGAGGAAAAAACAAAGAACTTTAACAGTTCACTCATGGTTGTGCTTGCCTCTCTCTCTCTCGCTGGTTATTGGCCGTGAGGTGAGAATCAGGTGCACTTTGAGGCTCCAAATCACAAAATCCCTTTTTACAAAACTGATTTGCTTCGAAAAATAATTATTGTTGTTTCTATTTCGTCTTGCTTGGAGTATTCGCCAGCTTACATGGGTGACAAAACCTTGAAGGTCTGAGCAACTTCCTGTCCTATGACAGACGATCTTTTCTATTCTAAAGATCTCAGCTCCTAGCTTGAGGGACTTTCCTTGGTCGAGAAGGATGGTGCGGACGACAATCTTGTTACCCATGCCCGTCTTGCTGAAAGAAAGGACTCCTAGACATTTCTAGAAGGTGCAGGCCTTTGTGGAAGAGAAGACGTTAGTTCTTTGTGTGAAGATGAAAGGAGAGAGGCTAGTATAATACGAGCTCCTCCTCATCAGATAATTTAGAAATGATCCTTTCTCGTACCTCATAATCCAGAGCACATAAGATTCAAGTCGTCTGGTGGCAGATGTGGGTAGTGCGGTTTGGGCAGCAGTAGCAATTGACGGGCTGGCCTGAAGATTTATTAGTAACGAATTTTCCCATTCACGGAATCGAAGATTGAGAAGAACGCACCTAAATTACTGTGGTAGGAGTATATGTTCAACTTTCTCTTAGTAATCTTGAGATTCTGCGATGCCTTAGTTTTGGCTTCTATTGGAGGGGTGTAAATGGCGATGTTCACAACATTTGGTAAGATTACAATGTGGTTCAATGAATATGTGCTCTATCCTCGAGCTTTACTTCCCACTCAATTTTGCCGCAGTGGCACTTCCGTGACCAACGGACATGATGCTTAGTTTGCTTTTAATTATATTTAGAAGTATGTAGAGGTTGAGATCATAAGAGATCTTTCAAGGTATAGAAGTTGTTTGCCAGTTGCCTCTTATATTTCATCTTCTGAGAGTGTCGGGTGGAGGGGTAATTTGAGCTATGTCAGTTATAGTTGGAATTGAGGGGCGTCTTGGCTTTCGGTCTTACCAATGACTTATACAAGAACGATGCTTCGTGGAGTTTAGTATTTGAGCTGAAATAAATTTTGAAACTTTGAACTGCAATGATTTGGCATTTGAGGAGAGAAAGATTTAGCTCTGCTGAGCTAGCCGAATTTTTTTTTTAGAGTTCTGAACTTGTAATGTATTTGTTCGATTAATAGCTAAATTAGATCATGCTGACACTTGCGGGGTTGGTGTTCTGCGTTCTTGGGCGTTGCGAACTGTTTGAGATTCGAGAGTTTGGAAATGACAAGTCTAATCTTGGAAACTTTACCAGTACATCGAGATATCTCAGCGGGAAAGATGCCGAGAACTTTCCGGACGTCTTAAAATCCTAGAGACTATGATAAATCATGCTCATGGCCAATCGCCATCTGACCGGGTATAAGGTAGAACAATTCTGTTCTAAACCTCTCTCGAAAGGCTGACAAGGTGATCAAAGCCGAAGACCAAGAGTATGACTTCATGAAAGGTATCGAAACTCATAACCAGGATCTCTTAGAGCACGTGAGAATGAAAAGAAGAATCTTTGAAGGGGAAGGGGAATGGAAGTCAGCCGAGGCAAGCGGGAAGCGTTAAAAAGAGGGGTATACAGTAATGGTTGATATGATACGGCATAGTATTGGTGGCGTTTTGTACAGTTGCCTTCAGATAGTGTATGGGGTCAAAAGAGAGAAATAGCAGTTGTGAATCAAGATTTTTGAAAACAATTTCATTTCTCATAATATTTCTTTTTCCTATGAACTTATTTATGCTGGTCTGACCCCTTTTTTTACTTACACATAAGCCATGATTGACATCCCGGATGCTGTAAAGCTCACTGCTAGCTATTGATGTAATCTTACAAGGTGTGCAGAAAACCAGCCCAATTTTTCGATTGTCAAATATCTACAACATAAAAGCTCCTGTCTTGAGACCATAAGACGGGACTCTAATTAGTTGCCCTTGACGGCGGGTGGGCGTCCTCTCCTCGCAGTCATGCCTCCTCCAATACCTCCTCGCAATGAAACGCCCCCGCCTCGTACTGGCTTCGTTGATGTTCGCATAGCAGGGATGCTTGCATCGTCGTTATCTGACGAGTCGTCCGAGACCGATCCTCTGGATGCAAAATCTTCAGAATGCTCTGCACCCGAGTCCTCGAAGTCCGACTCTGGACTGACAAGTCGAACAACCGTGGGGCCTTTCTTTGGTGGCGGTTCTATTTGGGGTACAAACGATACATTCTTGCTGCTGGAGGACGCAGCCGGAGAATTCGCATAGCTGCTCCCAGCAGGCTGGGGTTTGCCATTGACGCTACCCCATCCAACAGGGCTGACGATTGAAGGACTTTTTAAGATAGGCTTGAGAATTGATGGGGTGCTTCTTGCACTTGGAGGACCCGACACGGAGGCTGCTGGCTCGGGCGCTTTTGCAACGATCTTGAATGATTTGCCCTTCAAGGCAAGTTTTTCCTTTAGAGAAAGCAACTTCGGCATTGGAGCGGCTCGGGCTGGTGGTGGTGGTGGTGAGAGCGATTCTGATGGGGGAACTATTGAGTGTTTCTTCGGTGGTCTGCCTCTGCGTTTGGGGGCGGGCTTTGCTGGTCCTTCATTGCTTGGTTGAACTGATGTGTCTACAGCCTTCATAGCCGACTCAAACACCGCTTTCTCCTCGTCATGGTTGACCGAGGAACTCCTCGGTTCAGCGACTTGCACATTCGGATCCACCTCAGAAGGCCGCCATGAAACACCTTCATCATTCTTTGGTCGCTCTCGTGGCTCACCGAAAAGACTATCGACATCACTGTCGTCTAGAGGCACGCCTCCGTCCGCGTTGTTCTCCAATCCAGAAGTGATTTCAACTGCTGGTGAAGATTTGGCAATTTCATTTGCCGTGGGGCCACGGGGTTTTCTCGTTCTCTTGGGCAATTCGTTGGGGAAGGCAATGCCGGCCTCCACCGCTTCTTTTCTAGCAAGCCAAGCTGACTTTCGAGGTGTCTTGATCGTATTAGGCGCTCCCGATGGTGAACCGGATCTGCTAATTGGTTGAGCTCGCATGCTTCTTCTCCTAGTGGAGACGGGCTTTTTCTCATTCGGATTTCCAAGACGGCTCATTGTTTGAGCAGCAAACTCCGAATCAGAATCACTATTTTCTTTCTTTCCTTTATGAGGCTGAGAAGGTCCCTCGTCCTCTTCAATTGGTACCGCATCTTCACCCAAATCAATGTAGGTCTGTGGTTTTCCGGTACTGCGGCGGGGCGGACGTTTCTCTGGTCTCGATTCGTAAGGGACATCATCGGTATCCTCATGCTTCGATTTCTTCGTCTTCGCAAGCATCTTTTGACGTTCGGAAGTGAAGAATTCCATGTCTTCTTCGTCTCCGCTACCAGTGTCACTGAAACCAATCCGCTTTCGCTTCTTTCCAGTCTCTGGCAGCTGCAGTGCCGGGTCTAGAAGGTCCGATAGGGCCATATTCGGGTTTTGTGATAGCGTCATTGGTTGGGATGAGTCGTCCACTGAACCGTTCGAGTTGGGAGGATCGTAAAGGATCTTGTCGATGCTATTTCCTTGCTGATAATAACCAATACCCATCATCCGATTCTGACCAACATGAGTTGGATCTGGGTAAGATTGCTCTGGGGCAAGCATGGGGGCTACTAGTGCAAGCTGTCGAGAAGGATAACTTGCTGGTTGTTGGTTAAAGGAATCATAATCGTCCAGATCATAGTGGCCATCCACCCAAAGATTTGGATCTTCGCCGAATCCGTTAGACATATTCATGTCAACTCCATTGGCCCCCGACTCTAGAGTGTCGTATGAATTCTGGAAGTGGCCATTGCCATTTGTAAACGACGACAACGGAGCAGAGTCACGAAGCTCAGGATCGATGTCGGCCATGCCATTTGCGTGATCACCTCCATCAGCACCAGTAAATGGATCTTGATGAGCGCCATCATCAAGGTAATTTTCGGTCACAGCATCGACGCGAGCCTTCTCCGCCTCAGCTTTCTCTTTCAATTTCTTCATTCTCCCCGACTCACGAGGATTGTCCGCGTTTTCATCACGTAGCCAACCCAAGTTAGTCTTAGAGAAATCCACAAGACTTTCCACACTTCGGTAATCAGCCACCTTTCTTGTATCGTGACCCAGAAGGGTGCCTTTTGGTTGATAGGGTGTCTGTGATGGGGTTTTCCGACACTTTCCGCAAGAACACATCTTCAGACATCTCGGACACTGCCATTCCTTATCTTCCATGACCGATTGGGGCATCATATCAAAAGCCCGCCACAGGACCCCATAGCAGTAGGCTAGGTTACAAGTTGTGCAAAAGGCAAGTTTCCAGTTGTAGTCATGATGGCAGCAGATATGACAGGCGTGTGTCTTATCCTTGGCTGGTTCGACTCTTCCTTTGCCAGGCCTCCAGAGTTTCGCCTTTTTCCCTCCCTTTCGTTTTTTGATCCGACCTTCATCGTCGACCTCTGGCTCAACGTCTGACATCTCTGGTGTTGGCTCTTTCGGTTTGGTGATATCGGTCCACGGTCGAAGCTTTAATTGCTCCTGACAGACTTCAGCGATTGGTTTCTTCCCAGATCGCTTTCTCGCAATGTCAAGAGGTTGGGGAGATCTCATCGTATCGAAGTATCCATCAAATTGCACAACAATGTTGCGCCACTGCTCGTAATTCTGAACAAGGGTGGACCAATCCCATTGCTCAACCCAGCTCAAGTTTGAGATGCAGGCACAAGAACGACCCATAGCATAACAGTCCATGCATACATCATATGTATCTTCCTCTCCATTCGGGCCGAACTGGATGCAGGCCTTACAAGTCAAAAATCGATTGAAAATGTTGCAACGGCAGTAAGAGCAGGTGACGTTTGAATCGTATGGCAGCAATTCAACGCTGGTCTCCTCTGGCAGCTTTGGTGAGAACATCTCGCTGACTAGGACCTCTTGATACAATGCAAATAGACGCTTGAAATCTTCCAACAATTGCTTGATTCGGCCATACTTCCACATCTTCGGTTCGATGGTATCTCGCTGGAGGAGATCATAGTAATTTATAAGAGTGTAATAAATGATCGCCTTGCATTTGTACTGTTCGTCTCGGCACACCATGCGGGCTTGAGGAAGAGCCTCGTGTAGTGCAAGCTCAAGCGTATCGACGGTCGTACGATTCCAGGCAGCTTTGATGGTACGTGTTCCTCGATTCCAGACTTGGTGTGGGGCTAACGGCGGTATAAGGATCAAGTCCCCAACTTTCTGTTCGACAACCCAGACATTGAAAGGAGCCTTCTTCCAAGCGTTGACCTGGGCAAAGTGCTTTTCAACCTCAATGTCGTGACCAAGCATGGAAAGGAAGTACTCGGACACAACCTCGCGTTCCTTAGTCTCGGTCATGAACCAAATGGAGCTACCAGCTTTCTCGCCACGCCCATCTTCGGATGCTTCGATCATGATATTCTGGCCAAGACTAGCACACATCTCTCGGTGGGCCGCAGTGTAGGTCCCTTCATGACCGACATAGCACATCATATTTTGAGCACGCATCTCTGGCGGAAGACTCGCCATCAAATCACCCGCTGGGGCGACTCCTTTGCCATATCGCATCTGACCGTATTCGTTTGGCTCGCGTATTGCACCATCGCCACCGGTCCTGGACTCAATACAATCATTCAGGTAATAAACGCATTCGGGAATGGTTTCTTTCAAGTGGTTCGCCCACGCATCAGGACAGTCAATATCTTTAAGATATAATCGCTGTCGTTTGGGGTCTCGGTAGTTGGATAATGTGAATTGCTTCGTGAGCTGCTCCATAGATCTCAAGTAATGACCGATCGTCATAGGGATATCGACTCCATTAGGAATATCCCGAACCCTTTCGGCTGCAGATATTCGTCGTCAGTAACCGATGTGTCTTTGTGACTCGTGGTACTTCACCTTTGGTTCCTAAGTTGTCTTCAAGCCATTTCCTACTAAAGAGCCATGGGGGAAGGCTTTCTCCCCAGTCTTCAATAACAAGTGGTTTCCCGCTCTGGATTACTGCCGCTAGAACAAGCGCTTCAAAGCTTTGGATAGAGTGCTCCTTCAATTTCTCGGTAGAAAGTCTAGGTACATAATCAAAGTTGTTCGTATTCTCAACAAGCGTTGCCAGGTCGAAGTCCGGGGGTATCGGCACAAATTGCGCCTGGGGATGCGACTGAGAAGGCATCGTGCTGGAAGCCAGAGAGGCAGGTCTCGTTGATTACGGATTGTTCTGCTTCCTAATTTCCGCGCGCATGATAGGGCAAATGCTGACGATCAGCCAATAAATCGTTGACGGCGCATAGGTGTATGCGCAAGAGGAGCGAATGAGGTAACGTGAGGGTGCGGATGCGGTGAAAGATGTTAATGTTTGCGAAGGCGCCAAAGGTGGAAAGTTATTCGAAGCTGTACTCGGGGAATCGCGTGAAGTGGATAGCTATCGCGTTTCTTCGCCCGGTCCACACGTCGGCGGCAGGCTCAACCTCCGAGCCTGAAAATACGCCGCGACCTCTCTGCAGAAAGTTATAGAGGCCAAGCTGAAAATCGAGGTCGAATGTGCACTAGAAATTGACAATTGGTCAAAGCTAGAATTCCTGTGCAAGAAGATGCAGGCCTCGCGTTGCCGAACGGCCAAGGAAAGGAATTTGCTAGCCTTGTCAGAGCTTGGACCACCTGAATTGTGGAAATTTCGCGGTTTGCCTCTATCTATGTTGATATTCCTCTCCCCGATTTCAATTTTGAAGTGATGATAAGAAGGGGATGCGTTTTTAGGACGTGAGTCTATTTTCATTCTCTTAATTTATACATTTTCCTTGTCGTTTTAATGATCCACGCCGTTCTTTCACCTCTCAAGTCACCTCCTGAAAGATAAGGCAGCTGTGCTAACGAAGTAAACAGAAACTTCAGTAGCAGACAATGAAAGCACATGCATGTTCACTTTTCATGTTTGGTTTCGATATATACATCCAAGCTGCACGAGACTAACTTTTGTGGAAGGTACTCATGATGAGCTTCACCACTGCCCTGGCCAACGGGGGAATGTTTCGCCGGCCTGGTACTTGCAGGACTGCGTTACTACGATTTGTCTATAGACACTCACAGGTGTCAGTCAAGCTTTATTCAAGCCGTAGGAGGACCAGTACCGCATTGTTCCGCCCAGGGGTTCCGCATCAAGTAGGGTTCACCACTGTTTCTCGACGACAACTTCATCCTTCTATCGTCAAGTCAAATTCAGTGACCGTTGACCAGAGGGGAAGCTCAAGCTCTACCCAAGATTCCGATTCCTTACATCGTGCAAAGTATGAACCACCAAAAACGGGTCTCCTCTCAGTCCTCCCGGTATCATGGGTACCCTACGCCGAGCTTATTAGGCTTGATAAGCCAACTGGAACCTACTATCTCTTCTTTCCCTGTCTGTTTTCGACGCTCCTCGCCGCTCCTTTGGCTGTCCCTTTAGCCTCGCCTCTTTCAGTTCTTGGAACCTCCCTACTTTTCTTCAGCGGTGCTCTCATCATGCGTGGGGCAGGGTGCACCATCAACGACCTTTGGGATCGCAACCTAGATCCACACGTGAGACGAACACGACTACGACCTATTGCCCGCGGAGCGGTCACTCCGTTCAATGCTCTCACATTCACAGGTGTTCAATTGCTTACCGGCCTCGGTATTTTATTGCAATTCCCATATCAATGCCTGTTCTATGGCATCCCAAGCTTGCTGTTAGTGGCTACGTACCCTTTGGCCAAGAGAGTTACCTACTATCCTCAATTTGTCCTTGGACTCACTTTTTCTTGGGGCGCTATTATGGGATTTCCTGCTCTGGGGGTGGATTTACTTCACAATAGTGCGGCTCTGACATCGGCAGCTTTTCTCTACACCTCGAACATTGCCTGGACAGTGTTGTACGATATGATTTATGCTCATATGGATATCAAAGACGACTCAAAAGCGGGAATCAAGAGCATTGCATTAAAGCATGGCAAGCAGACGAAGCAGATATTGAGTGGTCTAGCGATTACTCAGGTGGGACTCCTGGCAGCTGCCGGCATGGCGGCTGGTGCCGGGCCAGTGTTCTTCATTGGAAGTTGTGGTGGTGTCGCAGTAGCACTGGCAGTAATGATCAAAAAGGTCAACTTAAAGAGTGTCAAGGACTGTTGGTGGTGGTTTGTTAATGGGTGTTGGTTGACTGGCGGTGTGATCTCTGCTGGACTTGGAGCAGAATATATTGTGCAGTATTCGAAGAGAGCAGACGAGGTCGCTGAGACAACAGAACTTGCATGATCGTGTAAGCTTAGCAGTGGTGTAAGATAAGATACCGAAATACAGGACGTAATTCCTGCTAGCTGTGGGTTGTGAGATGCGGCTTCTCCAGAACCAGTCTTTAGTTTATGCTATGTCTAATCAGTCCATGTCTCTAAAATGGGGATAAGCTGACCGAAGGTCCGGAGTGAGGGACAGTTTTCAAAGGATAATCGGCATCTAGTGAGACCTTAACCTATCAAACCTTTGATTCTAGACCAACCAGCATGAAATAGGGTATCCGTGAGAAGCTCGTCACGTGATTGGGTATATGGTTTGGGTTTCTGGTGGATCTTTGTTTCAAAAGTAAAACGCTTCCAGTTGAAGCTCAAACTTGGACAGTATTGTGGGTCATGAAACAGCGTCTACGACATTAATCAAAAGCATGGCCGACACGCCATGAGCCTTGGTCATCTCCATGCAGGTACTACTGTAGGAAGTCAGCGAGTAATCTCAAATACTGTAAGGATTCTAGGTACAGCAGAATGGATGTCAGGTACCCACCGCACTCGTGCAGCTTCCGGCATTGGTAGGCCCGTGGCTCGGCAGTGGATGGAACTGAACTTTACTGTACGGAGTATGAAAAGCAGCCTATGAATCGGGCCACACGTCATACGACCCTGCAAGTCGTCAAGCAGGGATTTTTCAACCATCACAGCCTCCACTCTGTCAAGGCACTTCCAGACCAGCGTCTGCTTAGATAGTGCCTTACTCATCTTAGAATCAAGAGAGATCGCCAGCTTGGCCCAGGATCAAAACTGAGTTTGCTGTGGAAAAGAGCCCTCAGCCGCCTACGTCAGGATCTACTCCCTCCGGATTTCCAGGGCGGGAGCTTGGACTTTTTTTGCGCAGTTTTTGGTGAGACATGCGTGGGGAGACTGACTCGGGAGCTCGAAAAAGCAGAACACATTGACAGAAATATCTTGAAGAGGCGAAAGGGCAAGGCTACAGTACTGTATGACAATGCGCGTACTAGGTTACCATGGTATCAATACTGTACTGGTATT
>Ga0302325_10029562_pt1 | contig 11318 bp, 7 predicted proteins | sample Palsa_T0_2_FD_201948 | JGI IMG/M metagenome (GOLD analysis project Ga0302325, IMG submission 201948) | Peat permafrost microbial communities from Stordalen Mire near Abisko, Sweden - Palsa_T0_2 | ecosystem: Environmental > Terrestrial > Soil > Palsa > Peat permafrost | place: Sweden: Abisko...
GCGCCCATAGCCGGATCCCAGCCCTTGTCCACGAGCAGGTCCTTGGCCTCGTCGGAGAGCTCGAGCTGGAGCTCGCGCTCCGCCATCGACTCGCGGATCCGCCGCAGCAACAGCTCCACGATCTCCTTGATCTCGTCCTTGGAGAGCTTGTGGAAGACGATCACCTCGTCGATCCGGTTCAGGAACTCGGGCCGGAAGACCTTCTTCAGCTCGCCCATGATCCGGTTCTTCATGTCGTCGTAGGTGATCCCCGTCTCGTCGTCGGAGACGGCGAAGCCGAGCGGCGTGTTGCGCGCGATCTCCGACGCCCCGATGTTCGAGGTCATGATCACGATGCAGTGACGGAAGTCAACGGTGCGGCCTTGAGCGTCGGTCAGGCGCCCGTCCTCCAGAATCTGCAACAGGATGTTGAAGACGTCCGGATGGGCCTTCTCGATCTCGTCGAGCAGCAGCACGCTGTAGGGCTTACGGCGCACGGCCTCTGTGAGCTGGCCGCCCTCGTCGTAGCCGATGTAGCCGGGGGGTGAGCCGACCAGGCGCGAGACCGCGTGCTTCTCCATGTACTCGGACATGTCGATCCGCACCATCGTCTCTTCGTCGCCGAACAGGAACTCGGCGAGCGTGCGCGCCAGCTCGGTCTTGCCGACGCCGGACGGGCCGAGGAAGATGAACGAGCCGGTCGGCCGCTTCGGGTCCTTGAGGCCCGCGCGCGAGCGCCGGATTGCCTTCGAGACGACTTCGAGCGCGGGGTGCTGGCCGATCACCCGCTTGTGGAGCTCCTCCTCCATCCGCATCAGCTTCGCCGTCTCGGCCTCGGTCAGCTTGAAGACCGGGATGCCGGTCCACATCGAGACGATGTCGGCGATCTCCTCCTCGCCGATCGACGGCCGCTCGCTCGAGTCGCCCGCCTCCCACTGGTCGGCAAGCTCGCGCTTCTTCTGCGTCAGCCGGCGCTCGGTGTCGCGCAGGCCCGCGGCCTTCTCGAACTCCTGGGCCTCGATCGCAGCCTCCTTGGCGCGCCGGGTCTCCTCGATCTCATCCTCGAGCTCGCGGAACACGGGCGGCGAGGTCATCGACTTGATCCGCATCCTCGACGCCGCCTCGTCGATCAGGTCGATCGCCTTGTCGGGGAGGAAGCGGTCCGAGATGTAGCGATCCGCCAGGTCGGCGGCAGCTGCCAGCGCCTCGTCGGTGATGTTCACCTTGTGGTGCTGCTCGTAGCGGTCCCGCAGGCCGGTCAGGATCTGAACCGTCTCCTCGGTCGAGGGCTGCTCGACGCGGATCTGCTGGAAGCGGCGCTCCAGCGCCGAGTCACGCTCGAGGTACTTGCGGTACTCCTCGAGCGTCGTCGCGCCGATCGTCTGCAGCTCGCCGCGCGCGAGCGCGGGCTTCAGGATCGAGGCTGCGTCGATCGCGCCCTCGGCGGCGCCGGCGCCGACGAGGTTGTGCAACTCGTCGATGAACAGGATGATGTCGCCGCGCTGGGTGATCTCCTTCATCACCTTCTTCAGGCGCTCCTCGAACTCGCCCCGGTACTTCGAGCCGGCCACGAGCGCGGCCAGATCGAGCGTGTAGATCTGCTTGCCCTTGAGCAGCTCGGGGACGTCGGAATTGGTGATCCGCTGGGCCAGCCCCTCGACGACGGCGGTCTTGCCGACGCCGGGCTCGCCGACGAGCACCGGATTGTTCTTCGTGCGACGCGAGAGGATCTGCATGATCCGCTCGATCTCGGTCTCGCGACCGACCACGGGGTCGAGCTTGCCCTCGGACGCGAGCTTGGTCAGATTGCGGCCGAACTGATCGAGCAGCTTCGAGGACTTCTTGCCCTCGCCGGCCGCGCCGGGCGCGCCCGCTTGACCGCCGCTCGAGCGCTGGCGACTGCCGGGTCCGGAGAGCATCCGGATGACCTCGTTGCGGATCTTCTCCGAGTCGGCGTCGAAGTCGAGCAGGATGCGGGCGGCGACGCCCTCGTTCTCACGCACCAGGCCGAGCAGGATGTGCTCGGTGCCGATGTAATTGTGTCCGAGGCTCAGCGCCTCCCGGAGTGCGAGCTCCAGGACCTTCTTCGCCCGCGGGGTGAACGGGATCTGCCCCGATGTGACCTCCTCGCCGGATCCGACGATCCGGACGACCTGCGCGCGCACGCGCTCCACCGTGATGTCCAGCGACTCGAGCACCCGAGCGGCCAGGCCCTCCTCCTCGCGCAGAAGCCCGAGCAGGATGTGCTCGGTGCCGATGTAGTTGTGCTTGAGCGTCCTCGCCTCTTCCTGCGCCAGGACGACCACCTGGCGGGCTCGCTCTGTGAATCGCTCGAACATGGCTTGAGTCTCTCTGTGGTGCGGTGCGGGCTCGAGGCCAGCCTGGGTTTATTGTAGGTCGAGGGTGGACGCCGTTTCGTGACTCCTACGCCAGAGCAACCGTTTTGGATCTCGGCTGCAGGGACGCAAACGGCCCCGTCTGCTCATCTAATCGACCGACACACGGTTCTTGATGAGCGGAACAGGGTCGATCTGGGGCCATGCCTCAGTCTACCAGTCGCTCTCCCAGCCGCTTCCCGGTACCCGTCGGACCCGATCGCGCATGTGCTCGAGATCACACACCGGTAATCGAGATTACCGCGATCGCCGCGCTCATCGCGCTCGCGCGGGACCGCAGCGAGCCGCCCCCCGGCGCCGCTGTCAGTCCCTCATCGCCGGGAACAAGACGACCTCGCGAATCGATCGCATCCCGGTCATCGCCATCACCAGCCGGTCGATGCCGATGCCGATCCCGCCGGTCGGCGGCATGCCTTGCTCGAGCGCCTGCACGAATGCCTCGTCGTAGGGCTGCGCCTCCTCGTCGCCGGCGCTCGCCAGCGCGCGCTGCTCCTCGAACCGCCGGCGCTGCTCGTCGGGATCGTTGAGCTCGGTGAAGGCGTTGGCGATCTCCATTCCGCCGACGAAAGCCTCGAATCGCTCGACCAGCCCGGGATCGGAGCGGTGGCGCTTGGCCAGCGGCGAGAGCTCGACGGGGTAGTCGAGCAGGAAGGTCGGCTCGGTCAGGGTCGGCTCGACGTGCTTGGACAGCAGCTCGTCGACGAGCTGGGGCCAGGTGTCGCCGTCGGGCACGGTGATGTTGCGCGAGCGCATCTCCGCGGCGAGCGAATCGCGCTCGCGCGCGGCGAGAATGTCGACGCCGGTGCGGTCGAGGATCGCGCCCGCCAGCGTCTCGCGGCGCCACGGCGGCGAGAAGTCGTACGGACCGTCGTAGCCGACCTCGTCAGCGACGTAGGCCACGAGCCGCTCACAGCGCGAGGCCATGTCGAGATAGTCGGCGTACGCCTCGTAGAACTCGAGCATCGTGAACTCGGGGTTGTGCTTGGGCGAGAGGCCCTCGTTGCGGAAGTCCTTGCCGAGCTCGTACACCCGTTCGAGGCCGCCGACGATCAGGCGCTTCAGGTACAGCTCGGTCGCGATCCGCAGGTAGAGGGTGCGGTCGAGCGCATTGTGGTGGGTCGTGAACGGGCGTGCCGCGGCGCCGCCGTAGAGCGGCTGCAGAACGGGGGTCTCGACCTCGATGAAGCCCTCCCGATCGAGGAAGCGACGCACGGCCGAGATCACCTTCGCGCGCATGATGAACAACTCGCGCGTCTCCTCGTTGGCGATCAGATCGAGCTCGCGGCGGCGGAAGCGGGTCTCCACGTCCTGAAGGCCGTGGTGCTTCTCGGGCGGGGGGCGCAGCGACTTGGCGAGCAGCGTGAAGTCCTGCACCCGCAGCGTCAGCTCTCCGCGGCGCGAGCTGAAGGCGGTTCCATCGATGCCGATCAGGTCGCCGAGGTCGAAGTGCAGCAGGCGCTCCATCGCCTCGGCCCCGAGCACATCGACGCGGGCCTGCAGCTGGATCCGCCCAGAGCGGTCGACCAGATCGAGGAACGCCATCTTCCCCTGGCCGCGACGTGCAGCCAGGCGTCCCGCCACCCGGTGGCGAACGTCGGTCTCTTCGCCCGCCGCCAGGTCGGCATGGGCCTCGCGCACCGTGGCGATCGGCTCGACGCCGTCGAACTCGTGCGGGAACGGCTCGATCCCCTCCGCGCGCAGCGCGTCGAGCTTGCGCCGGCGCGCGGCGAGGAGCTCAGGCGTACCGTCTCCATCGCCGGGCGCGTCTTGGTCGGCCATGGCCGGGACGCTAGCTACTTCGAATCGACGCTGATCTTGGTGATCGTAAGCTTGCGCTCGCCGCTCGGGGTGGTGAACACCACCTCTTCGCCGCGCTTGTGTCCGAGCAGTGCCTTGCCCACGGGCGACTCGTTGGAGAGCCTCAGCTGGGCCGGGTTCGACTCGGCCGAGCCGACGATCGTGTACCTGGTCCCCTTGCCACCTTCGTCCTTGACGTGGACGACGGAACCGACCCGGACGAGGTCGGTGCCGAGATCGGAGGAGTCGATCACGGTCGCCGAGCGCAGCTTGTCTTCGAGCTGCGCGATGCGGGCCTCGAGCATCGCCTGCTCGTTCTTGGCGTCGTCGTACTCGGCGTTCTCGGAGATGTCGCCGAACTCGCGCGCCTCCTTGATGCGAGCGGCGACCTCGCGCCGGCGATCGTTCGCGAGGTGGTCGAGCTCGGCCTTGAGATTGGTCAGGCCTTCAGCGGTGAGAATGACGTCCTTGGGCATGTTTATGGCGACCTAATAGTTGATGGTCAGAACAGTCTGGCGAGGAAAAACGAGCCCCTGAGCGCGAGAGCCAGCCCTACGCGGCTGCTCGGGCGCGGAAGTATAGCGACGGGTGAAGCGAGGATCACGCAGACGTGTCCGAGTGGCCGTTTGTCACATTTTCCCGCCCAGGACCGCAAGCTCGGCGGCGGCGGAGCCGATAGTCGAGGCGTCGCGGAACCTCGTCGCATCGAGGTCCAGCCGACGGAGGCGTAGTCGGGAAAACAAGCCCATCAGGCCGTGATACGGCCTGATGACAGCCCACCCGTACTCGTGCCACCCGTCATGGAGAACCGAATCGGACCGCGCCAGCCTCGTGCCTGGGCCAGGCCGGCTGCGCTGATGCGCAACCAGGAGAATGGGTTCACGCTGATCGAGGTCCTCGTGACCGCGCTGCTGGTCGCGCTGATCGCGGCCGCGACCGCGACCGCCCTGATTGCGACCGCGGCCACGAGCGCCGATGAGCGGCATCGCACTCAGGCCGGCGAGATCGCCGACCAGGACCAGCAGCGACTGCGGGGGCTCTCGGCGCAGCAGCTGGGCGGCCTCGACCAGAACCGGGTGGTGACCCTGGATGGGACGGCCTATCAGGTCACTTCGACCGCCACCTTCCTCAACAGCGCGGGCGGAACCACCTGCGGCAGCCCCGGCTCGGGAGCCGCCGCCTACTTCAGGATCGTGTCCACCGTCAACTGGAACGCCAACGAGATCCCGGGGAGCGGGGGGAACAGGGAGCCTGCGGTCGTCGCGGAGAGCGTGATCACGCCGCCCGCAGGAGGAACGCTGCTCGCCCAGGTCGAGGATCAGACCGAGGCGGGCCTGGCCGGCGTCACGGTCACCGCGAACGGCCCCGACTATGCGTCCGGCGTGACCGACTCGACCGGCTGCACGGAGCTGGCCGCGCTCGACGCGGGCGCGTACACGGTGACCTTCGCCGATCCCGGCTACGTCGACCCGGACGGCGATCCGTCGCCGCTGACCGGGAGCGCCACGGTGACGGCCACGGGAACCTCGAGACCGAGCACGAACCCGGTGACGATGGGGCTGGCGGGCACGATCAACGCGAGCTTCACCGCCGCGGGAACCGCCGGCAACCTGACCGGCCAGCAGGCCAACGCCCTCTCTTGGTTCGGTAACGGCACGTCCAGCAGGATGTCGGATTACGAGACCAACACTCCGTCGACGCTCCCGGCAACCCTGATCCCGACCACAGGCACGATCGGGTTGTTCCCGTTCATGTTCACTGGACCCAGTTACAGCGGCAATTACCAGGTCTGGGCGGGACCCTGCCAGCAGATGGAGCCGCCCGCCGGGATCGACAAGATCACCGTGTCTCCCGGATCCAGTCAGACCGCCTCGGTCCAGGAGCCGGCGCTCGACATCGTGGTCGAGGACCTCGGGGTGCGGACCAAGCCGGCCGCCATCAGCCTGAGCTTCCAGAGCACCAGCGGCACTACCTGCGACAACACCTGGTATCCGCCGATCGCCTCGGATGCCGCGACCGATGCGAACGGGTCGCTCGCCTCACCGGGTCAGCCATTCGCCGGCACCGCAACGACGGGATCGACGGCGAGCGCGTCCGGCTACACCGGGACCTACCAGGTCTGCGCCGACGCCTCGATCCTGGGCATCACCCGCAAGGTGACCGTGAGCAACCTCACCAACACCAACTTCACGACGCCCACGGTCCTGACGATCAACCTCACGGCGACCGCGCAACTCGGATCATGCTGAGCCTGGCCCTCACCAGCATGCGCGGGATGCCACGCAGCGAGCATGGCTTCACGCTGATCGAGATGCTCGTCGCGATGGTTCTCGCGGCCGTGGTGCTGACCGGGGTCATGACCACGCTCGAGGTCACGATGGACCAGTCAGCGCAGACGTTCACGATGGTCGACGCGACCGGACGCGCGCGCCCGATCCTGGCTCGGATCGAGAACGAGCTCGATTCGGCCTGCCTGACCAGCGGCGTCACCCCGATCCAGGCGGGAAGCACAGCTAACGGTCTGATCTTCCTGAGCGCCTACGGGAACGCGGCGCAGCCGACGCCGACCGAGCACGACATCACCTTCTCGTCCTCGTCCGGAACGCTCACCGACTCCCTCTACGCCGTCGTCGGGGGCAGCGCTCCGGACTGGACGTTCTCCTCCACGCCCTACGCCACCCAGCCATTGCTGAGCGCCGTCGCCCAGAGCGCAACCACCCCCGTGTTCCAGTACTTCGCCTACCAGGAGGCCGCGAACCCTGGCGGTGGCTACTACACCGACGGCGACGGCAACCCGTACATGATGCTGCTCGACGGCACCAGCTCGGTACCGAACACCAATCCGGCCGTGATCCCCACCGCCAGCCCGCTGCCAGATTCATCGGGTGGACTCGGCGCGGTCAACGCGCAAGCGGCCGCCGAGGTGCTGATCAGCCTAAAGGTCGGCCCGGGCGGCGGGACCGAGGAGCTCACAGCAACCCCGAGCGGGACTCTCACCGTGACCGACTCGATCGTGCTTCGCCTCACGCCGCCTCCCAACAACGCCGAGAGCGGCGCCACGTTCGGACCATGCGAGTGAGGGGAATCGACTGCGTCGCTGGGGCGCTTCGCGCCCTTGGGAGTTTGCCTGGCGGCAAACTCCCGGGCGGGCGTCGGACCCGTCGGCGAGTGGCGCGCCGCTTCGCCTCCGAGGACGGTTTCACGATGCTGATCGCGATCGAGGTGCTGGCCGTCACCTTGCTCTTGAGCATGGCCATGTTTGCGGCGGTGCAGGGCGATAGTCGCCTCAATCAGAACACCCTCGACTCGCAGCGGGCCTATGACGCGGCGTCCGCGGGGGCGAACGCGTACCTGTACCAGCTCAATCAGAATCCGAACTACTGGGCCACCTGCTCGAACGACGTCCAGGCCGAGACCCCGGTCCCGGGATCGAACACCGGAGAGCAGTACTCCTATACCTACGTCCCCGCCAACGGCGCCACGTCGTGCACGGGCACTCCACCGACGGCTTCGATGGTAGACAACAGCACCGCCTCGCTGAGGATGGAGTTCACCGGCTACTCGGGAACCCCGCAGGTGTCACGCACGATCGTCGCGAGCTTCCGCAAGGCGAGCCCACTGGACTTCCTCTGGTACACGGTGTACGAGGCGCTCGACAAGAGCATCTCGGGCTACAGCGGTTGCGGAGTGTTCTTGCGTAACGGGCGCAGCAGCAACTGCAACATCAACTGGGTCACCGGGGACGTGATCAACGGACCGATGTACACGCAAGACCAGTTCCTGGTCGATGGCTCGCCGACGTTCGGACGCAACGCCAACGACAAGATCGAGAGCGCGGCACCAGGGACGAGTCCTGCTGACATCTGCGCGAACAACGCCAGCGGGACGATCCAGGAGGACGACTGCGGAAGCGCGGTATTCAATGGGACGGCGGTGCCGAACGCGCCGACGATCTCCCCTCCCTCGAACAACACCGAGCTGCTGAGCGACGCACAGGCCTACGGGATGACCTACACCGGGGTCACGACCATCACCCTCAACGGCACGAGCGCAACGGTGGTGAACTGTCCGTCGTCGTGCACCACCACGACCGTCAACCTCACGCAGTACCCGGTCATCTACGTCAGCAACGGGGCCAACTGCACGCCCTACGCGTACTCGCCGTTCAACGTGACCTACTCGACCAGTGGCTGCACGGGTGATGTGTACGTCTCAGGCAACTACACGACGCCGCTGACGATCGGCGCCGCAAACAACATCATCGTCGACGGCAACATCACCACCAGCTCGAGTGGACCCAGCACGCTGACGGGCAATGCCGTGCTCGGCCTGATCGCCAACGCCTTCATCCGCGTCATGCACGGCGTGACGTACCCCGACGGGACGTGCGACGGCAACAGCAACAATGTCTCGAGCCAGACGTTCTCGAACATGACGATCGATGCCGCGATGCTTGCGATCCAGCATTCGTTCATCGTCGACAACTTCAGCTGCGGCGCGTCCTTGGGAAGCCTGACCGTGAACGGCGCGATCGCCCAGTACTTCCGTGGTGCCGTCGGCACGACCGCGAGCACTGGATACCTGAAGAACTACACCTACGACGACAGGCTCGCGGTCCTTTCCCCCCCGTACCTGTTCGACATCTCCACCGCGGATTGGCAGCTCTCGCGCGAGACCCTGTGCACGCCGAACAGCGCCGGCTCCAATACCTGCTGAGTTGCGCGAACCGGGCGGCTTCGGCGGGGGCGCGGGAACGTCCGGCTGAGCGGGGTCCTTGGGCTCGTCGAAGGCCCTTGATCCCGGGCTATAAGCTGCGCTATCTCGTTCTTCTCATCATTCCCGCGGCCGGAGCCGGCGCGTCGACCGCCAACCCCGCGCCGTCGCCCCAGTCTCGGGCGTGGCGACGTTCGCGCTCAGCCAGGAGAACCCGAATCCGAGCACATCTCCTATCGAGAGCCAGATTGGAGCGGCGCGCCGTGGGGTGAGATCCCGCGCGTCGTGCCGGTTTGGCTGCCGTTCGCGATCGCCGACACCACCTCGCTGGGCGTCTCCCAACTCACCGTCAGCTCGAACGGCTGCACGATCTCTCTGACCGGGTTCACGCGAACCCCTGACGTCGAAGAGTCGCCCCGGTATGGGGTCCGCTTCGGTGTGGTCTGGCCCGACGGCACCAAGCTGCTCAGCGAGGTGTGGCTGAATGGGCGTCTCGAGCGACCGTCCACGCCTGTGCTGCGTGGGCCCGGAGGCTTCTTCTCCAGCTCCTCTCGTCAGGTCTACATGAGCCATTGGATGTGGCCACTCCCGCCGCCGGGGAAGCTAACCCTCGTCGCAGAATGGGCAGACCGTGGCATCCCCGAGACCGCGATCGAACTAGACGCGGCCGTCATCCTGCAGGCCGCCAGCGAGGTCGTCCCAATCTGGGACGAGGACCGCCCGCTACGACCAAACGTCGTCGACCACCCAAACAACTCCTGACGTCGTCAGTCGGACCAGCACCGGCACGAAGATCATCAGCCCCTCGACTCGTCCCTCGCAGGTAATCGAGGTCGATGACACCGTGACGCGCGGCAGTCCAGCTCACAGACCAATCCTAGGTAGCTGGCAACGTCCGGCTATTCGAACTGGCGGAATACCGGGCGGTCCTCGGGTTGGCCGCTCTGACGCGGTCCGCATCAGCGGACCTTCATTGCCATCCAGCCGGAGCGGACCGGCAGTCAAGGGCGGCCCGATAGGGCCGAGCGAAGCGAGCCGCGAAGCGGCGCCCTTGACGGTCGGGGAGCGAAGGCTACCGCCTCGTCGTGGCGGGGGTCTGAGGTGAGACACTGGGAGAGTGGTGACCGACACTGATGTGGCGCTGGTCGACCGGCTATGGCGGGAGCTTGAGGATCATCGGTGGGAGCTCGGCCGCTACCCGTCCGTGGTACGCGCCGTGAGGTCAAGCGTCGCGATCGAGCCTGCCTCGCTGGTTGCGATGATCGAGCTAGCCGAGCCGGATGAGCACGGCTCTTACACGCACGGCGACCGCGGCGCCGCCCTTCTTGCTGACCACTTCCTCGCTGATGAACCCCTTAGCGATGAGACCAGATCCAAACTGCTCGCGATCCTCGGCGACGTACATCAAAGAGCGACCGGACGGTTCGCCCGCTACGTCGACCGCTTAGGCAGCGAGTGGTCCCCGTTCGAAAACGAACGCCGCTCGTGATGACTCAGTTCCGCCCGGCGCTAGTCGAACAACAGGGCCGTCGGACCTGCCTGACCATCATGCAGACAGGCGATGGGCGCGCTTCGAGGAACCGGAGCCAGACTTCGGTTGGTCCGCCCGCGCTGGCTGCTGCATCGCGATCGATGCAGAAGCCGCGGAGGACCTTCTCTTGAACAGCAAAGCGAGACTCTGCTCGCGGTCCAGCCGCCATCTAGGACGGCGCGATCGCCGACGTTTCGATCGGCTTGACCCATCGGGACCACGTGGGTTGCCGACGGTAGCCGGTGTTGGACCAAACGTCGTGGGCTGAGTCGTTGTCGTCGAGGACCATTGCATCCGCCCTTGTCCCGCCGAGGGTCGCGAATCGTTCTTCGGCTCTAGCGAGCAGTGCGTGTGCGATGCCGCTACGACGATATTGGGGGTGCACCGCAAGCCGGTACAGATGGCACCGCCAGCCGTCCCATCCGGCGACAAGGGAACCCACGATCGCGTCGCCATCGGTCACGAGCATCAGAGCCTCGGCGTCGCGCCTGATCAGGCGCTCTAAAGCGTCCGCTGTATCTGCAGGCCGGCTCGAGTCCTCCGCAGCGATCGTCCAAAAGCCCAGAACCGCTTCGACATCGCTGAGCACGGCCGAACGAAAGCTCAAATCGGCCACACGCACAGCTTCCCAGAAGTCGGACGCGCGGAGCTCACTGAGCGGATTCAAGAGTCTCTGACCGCCTACGCAGAAGTCGCCGCCTGAACTAGAGTCCCAACTCGCTCGCTCAAGCTGCCGCGAGCAGAGTTCTCCTTGGCGATCGGAGCGGTAGCTGGCGTCGGGCGTGGCATTGTGGTTGGGGATGATGGTTGGGGAGTCGAATGTCGCGTTAGCGGCGGCGCGGGCTGTGGCCTGCGCGCACGGCGTGCGCTGTGAGGACGCGGTGGTGATCGCTGCGGGCAGC
>Ga0302325_10029563_pt1 | contig 11318 bp, 10 predicted proteins | sample Palsa_T0_2_FD_201948 | JGI IMG/M metagenome (GOLD analysis project Ga0302325, IMG submission 201948) | Peat permafrost microbial communities from Stordalen Mire near Abisko, Sweden - Palsa_T0_2 | ecosystem: Environmental > Terrestrial > Soil > Palsa > Peat permafrost | place: Sweden: Abisko...
GGCCGAGCTCGCGGCCGATGCCGGACTGCTTGAACCCGCCGAAGCCCATCTCGAAGTCCGACTTGAACCCGTTGTGACCGATGGCCCCGGTCCGCATCTGCCCGGCGACCTCCCGGGCCCGCTCGACGTCGGCGGTGAATACCGCGCCGTGCAGCCCGTAGATGGTCTCGTTGGCGATCCGCACCGCGTCATCCTCGTCGGCGGCCGGGATGACCGACAGCACTGGGCCGAAGATCTCCTCCTGGGCGATGACCGAGGAGTTGTCCACGTTGCCGAAGACGGTCGGCTCGACGTACCAGCCGCGGTCGAGCCCGGCCGGGCGGCCGCCGCCGGTGGCCAGCTTCGCGCCGCCCGCGATGCCCTGGGCGATGTAGCCCTCGACCCGGGTGCGCTGCCGCTCGGCCGCCAGCGGGCCCATCTGGACCTCGGGGTCGTACGGGTCACCCACCTTGACCTTCGAGAACGACGAGGCCAGGGCCTCGACCATGGCGTCGTGGCGCGACCGGGTGACCACGATCCGGGTGAGCGACGCGCACACTTGGCCGGACACCAGGCACTCGGCCTGGGCCAGGGCCTGCGCGGTGGTCTCGATGTCGGCGTCATCGAGGATGACCGCGGCGGACTTGCCGCCGAGTTCCAGCGTGACCCGGGCAATCCGCTCGCGCCCGGGCCGCCGGTGGCCGCGAAACCGACGGTCACGCCGGACTCACGCGGCCACAGCTGGACGATGTCGTCGGACCGCTTCCTAATCTCCGCGCCGATTGCCCGCAGGTAGACCGCCCGCTCAGCGGGCGACAGCCGGGCCCAGGGTCCGTGGTCGAACGCCTCCTTGGCCGCGGTGACGGCCCGGTCAATGTCGGCCGCCTGCGCCTCGGCCACGGTGAGGTAGGCCAGCTCGGAGTGCGAGTCGATGACGGTGATGGTCGAGTCGGAGGAGGGAGTCACCCACTCCCCGCCGATGAGGAATCGGTCCGTGTGCCGAATCGGCACCGATACGTCGCTGGCCGAGATGGTCATGGAGCCTCTCCCATTGTTGGTCCTGGCACCGCGGGCGCGCCGTGGACACAGCCCTGCCAGGATCGTAGTCTCAATGTGACTTCAGCCTAGGACGAGAGCCGGGGGCCGCCTACGGCGTGCCTGACAACCTGACCGGCCGGAGAGTTGGGGCATCCCACAATGAAAGGGTCGGGGATCGGATCATGACATTTCTCAACGAAGAGGCGTGGCAGGGACGGATCTACTCTGGAGGCTGGATCACCTCAGAGGGCGGCGATACCGCCGTCATCGAGCCCGCCACCGGCCGTGAGCTCGGCCGTATCGGCCTGGCGACGCCGGACGACGTGACCCGCGCGGTCAAGCTGGCGGCGGCCGCGCAGCCGGCCTGGGCCGCCCTGCCGCACACCGAGCGGTCCGCCATCCTGCGCCGGGCGGCCGCGATCTGGGAGGCCAACGCCCCCGAGATCGAGGACTGGGTGATCAGGGAGAGCGGCAAGATCGGCGGCGCCGCCGCGTTCGAGACGCACAACTCCACCCAGGAGATCTACGAGGCGGCCACGCTGCCCGGCCGGCCCTACGGCGAGCTGCTGCCGAGCGAGCAGCCCCGGCTGAGCTTCGCCGAGCGGGTCCCGGTCGGGGTCGTCGGCGTGATCTCGCCGTTCAACTTCCCGCAGATCCTGGCCACCCGCTCGGTCGCGCCTGCGCTCGCGCTCGGCAACGCGGTCGTGCTCAAGCCTGACCCGCGCACCTCCGTCTGCGGCGGCGTCGTGCTCGCGCGGGTGTTCGAGGAGGCCGGCCTGCCCGAGGGCCTGCTGCACGTGCTGCCCGGCGGCCCTGACACCGGCGAGGCGCTGATCACCGACCCGCTGGTGCGGATCATCTCGTTCACCGGCTCGACCGCCGTCGGCCGGCGCATCGGCGAGCTGGCCGCCCGCCACCTCAAGCGGGTGCACCTGGAGCTCGGCGGCAACTCCGCGCTCGTCATCCTCGACGACGTCGACATCGCCGCCGCCGCCTCGGCCGGCGCCTGGGGTTCGTTCCTGCACCAGGGGCAGATCTGCATGACCACCGGCAGGCACCTGGTGCACGAGGCCGTCTACGACGACTACGTGGCGGCGCTGTCAGAGAAGGCCTCGCACCTCCCGGTCGGAGACCCGGCCTCCGGGCAGGTCGCGCTCGGCCCGATCATCGACGAGCGGCAGCGGGACAAGGTGCACGCGCTGGTCACGGCGTCCACCGACGCGGGCGCCAAGCTGGCCGCGGGCGGGACCTACGAGGGCCTGTTCTACCAGCCCACGGTCCTGTCCGAGGTCACACCGCAGATGCCCGCGTGGGCGCAGGAAGTGTTCGGCCCGGTCGCTCCGGTGATCAGGTTCTCGACCGCGGAGGAGGCGGCGGCCATCGCCGCCCAGACCGAGTACGGGCTGTCGCTCGGCATCCTCACCAAGGACGTGATGCGGGGTCTCGACCTGGCGCGGAAGATCCCCACCGGCATCGTGCACATCAACGAGCAGACCGTGGACGACGAGGCGAACGTGCCCTTCGGCGGGATCTTCGACTCGGGCACCGGCACCCGCTTCGGCGGCACCGCCAACCTGGACGCGTTCACGGAGACCCGCTGGATCACGATCCGCGGCGACATCGCGCCGTATCCCTTCTAGATCCCGGTGTGGGTGCGGCTACGCTCGTGCCCATGAGCGCTCAGCCATCGGTGTTTCCGGCAGCGACGTCGCTTCCCGAGATGTCGCTGCCGGAGTGGCTGGTGCTCGCGATCCTCAGCCAGCAGCCCGCGCACGGCTTCGCGGTCGCGCAGTTGACCGCGCCCGGCGGCGACCTCGGCCGGGTCTGGCAGCTCCCGAAGGCGGTCGTCTACCGGGCCATCGGCCGCCTGCACGACGCGGAGCTCATCGCGCCCGAGGTCACCGAGCCCGGGCTCGGCCCGCAGCGCACCGTCTACGCGGCCACGCCGCGCGGGCACGAGGCGACGGGGCAGTGGCTGCGCACTCCGGTGGAGCACGTCCGCGAGATCCGCTCCCAGCTCCTGCTCAAGCTCGCCCTGCTCGACCGGGCCGGCCAGGACCCGTCCGACCTGCTGCGCGCGCAGCGCGCCGTCCTCGAGCCGATCGCCGCCGCGATCGAGGCGAGCCAGGCGCGCAGCAGCGGATTCGACGCGACCCTGCTGGCCTGGCGGCGCGCGACCGCGGTGGCGGCGCTCGACTTCCTCGACCGGATCGCGCCCGCTCCCGGCCTCGGTTAGCGCCGTTGCGCGAGGGCGAAGAAGCGCTGCGGTGCGTCATCGTAGGCGGTCAGCTGCCATCCGGTGGCAGCGGTGCACCGGCGCAGCACCCCTTCCGCGAGGAGCTCGTCGGGGGAGAGGGCGCGGCCGTGCCGGGCGGCCAGCGCGGCGCGCCCGGACGGGTGGAAGAGCACCAGCACGCCGCCGCGGCGGGTCACCCGGGCGAGCTCGTGCAGCCCGGCCCCGCTGTCGGGCAGGTGGTGGACGAGGCCGGCCGCGAAGATCGCGTCGGCCGACGCGTCGGCGAAGGGCAGCGAGCGGGCGTCGGCCAGGATCAGCGCGGCCTTCGCGGTGACGCTCTTGGGCCGGGCGGCGGCGAGCATCTCCGGGGTCAGGTCAACCGCGATGACCGACCCCTCGGGCCCGACCGCCGCGCGCAGCGGCGGCAGCGCCCGCCCGGTCCCGCAGCCGACGTCGACGGCCACGCCGCCGCGCCTGATGCCCGCCTCGGCGACGGCGGCGCAGTAGGCGGGCAGGTCCTCGCCGAACTTCGAGTCCCAGGTGGCGGCGCGGCTGCCGAAGAACGCGCGGGTCTCGGCGATGTACCCCTCGCCGCTCGGCGCTGGCATGCAATCATCATGCAGATACAGAAGGTAACCGCGCAAGAGATGCATGCGCGAGGCAACTTTCACCGTCACTGTTCATCATCACTGCGAGGGGGACCAAGAAATGAAGCTGAGCGCCCGTAACCAGATCCCGGCCCGGGTCACCGCCATCAACGCCGGCGAGGCGATCGCGAACGTCGCGCTCGACGCGTGCGGAGGGCGCCTGGTCGCCTCGGTCACGGTCGAGGCGGTCCGCGACCTCGGGCTCGTCGAGGGCAGCGAGGTGACCGTCATTATCAAGGCGTCAGACGTCATCATCGGCGTCGCCGACTAAGCCGGCCGGCGCGGGTCCGTGACCGTTTGGTTATCTTTCTGAGACAGGTTCTTGCGCTAACGCCCATCGCGTTGTCTGATGGGGACTACCTACCGACCGGGCGCCGGTCACTGACTGGTGCCCGCGCGCGGCACAAGGCGAGCAGCTGCAACGGAGTAGCCGCTCGCGTCGCGCGGCGAGGAGATGACCATTCATGACAGTGACCGTGGACCGCACCGTCGAAGAGTTCACCACCACCCCCCGCAAGCTGTTCATCAACGGACAGTGGGTCGAAGCAGCCTCGGGCAAGTCGTTCGAGACGCCCAACCCGGCCACCGGCCAGCCGCTGGCGAGCGTGGCCGAGGGGGATTCTGAGGACATCGACCGGGCTGTCCGCGCCGCGCGGGCGGCGTTCGATGACGGCCCGTGGGGCCGCATCACGCCGTCGGAGCGCGGCCGGATCATCTGGCGCATCGGCGACCTGATCCTTGCCCACGCCGAGGAGCTCGCGCAGCTGGAGAGCCTGGACAACGGCAAGCCCTACGCCGTCGCCCTCGGCGCCGACGTCCCGCTGGCGGCGGACATGTTCCACTACATGGCCGGCTGGGCGACCAAGATCGAGGGCAACTCGATCAACATCTCGGTGCCCTACATGCCCGGCGCCAACTTCCACTCCTACACGCTGCGCGAGCCGGTCGGCGTGGTCGGCCAGATCATCCCATGGAACTTCCCGCTGCTGATGGCCGCGTGGAAGCTCGCGCCCGCGCTGACCACCGGCAACACCGCGGTGCTGAAGCCCGCCGAGCAGACTCCGCTGACCGCGCTGCTGCTGGCGCAGCTGATCGCCGAGGCGGGCGTGCCGGAAGGCGTGGTGAACGTGGTCACCGGCTTCGGCGAGACCGCGGGCGCCGCGCTGGCGGCTCACCCGCTGGTCGACAAGGTCGCCTTCACCGGGTCGACCGAGGTCGGGAAGCTGATCGTGCACGCCGCGGCGGGGAACCTGAAGAAGGTCTCCCTCGAGCTCGGCGGCAAGTCGCCCAACATCGTCTTCGACGACGCCTCGCCGGCCGCGGTCGAGGGCGCGGCCAACGCGATCTTCTTCAACCACGGCCAGTGCTGCGTGGCCGGCTCGCGGCTGTACGTCCAGCAGGGCCGGTTCGACGAGGTGGTCGAGGGCGTCGCCCAGATCGCCAAGTCGATCAAGCTCGGCCCGGGCATGGAGTCCACCACCCAGATGGGCCCGCTGGTCTCGGACGAGCAGCTCAGCCGGGTGACCGGCTACCTGGAGTCGGGCCGGGCCGAAGGCGCCACCGCGGTCACCGGCGGGGGCCGCTGGGGAGACAGCGGCTACTTCGTCGAGCCGACCGTGCTGACCAACACGCGCCCGGACATGAAGGTCGTCCGCGAGGAGATCTTCGGCCCGGTCGTGGTCGCCGCGCCGTTCCAGTCCATCGACGACATCGCCGCCGTCGCCAACGACTCCGATTACGGCCTCGGCGCGGGCATCTGGACGCAGGACATCTCCAAGGCGCACGCGCTGGCGAAGAAGCTCCGGGCCGGCACCGTCTGGATCAACTGCTACAACGTCTTCGATGCCTCGCTGCCGTTCGGCGGCTACAAGCAGTCCGGCTGGGGCCGCGAGATGGGCCACGAGGTCCTCGAGGCCTACACCGAGGTCAAGGCGGTGACCGCGCAGCTGTAAAGCCCGCCGTCAGACCCGTCAGACAGGGAATCGATCGCGCGGCCGCCTTCCCCGGGTCGGCCGCGCGATCGATCGCCCGCTCAGACCTTGTAGTCGCTCGGCGGCCGGGCCAGGCTGACGCCGGTGAAGGCGTTGGGCACCGGGTACTTGCCGAGGACGAAGGACAAGATCGCGGCGTGCTGGAACTCGACCGGCTGGATCGAGGCGGCCGTCTTGATCCCGGCCGCGCTCTTGATCACCGACAGGCCGTTCTGGTAGGTCTCGCCGGCCGTGTTCTCCACCAGCAGGGCCAGGTTGGCGAGCGCGGTGACGCTGGTCACCTTGGCCATGGCCGCGTTGATCGTCGGCTGGATGACCGGGTCGACCGCGGTGACGGGCTTCTTGCCGGCCGCGGTGAGCACCGCGTTCCATGCCTTCTGGTGGTCTTGGTGCTGGGCCAGCGCGGTCTCGGCGAAGGTGACCACCGCGAGCGGGACCGGGCCGAGCTTGCCGGTGGTGGCGGCCTTGATCGCGGCCATGTAGGTGGCGATGCCGGAGTTCTCCAGGCCCGCCGCCATCGCGACGACCTGAAGGTCCCCCGACAGCGCCTGGCCCTCGCCGTCGACCGATGCGGCGGCGCCCGTGGCCGTCGCGGCGGCCGACGAGGTGGCGGTGGCCGACGCGGTCGCCGTCGACGAGGAACTGCTGCACGCGGCGAGCAGCGCGACGCCGGCGATGCCGCCCGCCGTGCCCGCTGCCCGGGTCAGGAACCGGCGGCGGTCGAACAGGAACTGCCGAGCGGCGTCGGCCTCGTCGTGGCCGGAGTCGCCCTGGGACCGGATGTCGTCGGTCCACTCGGCCAGGCTGTCTCGCAGCGCGGGCAGAGTGAGGTCGTGGTGCATGGCGTCCAGGTCCGCCGTCATGGCCAGGAGTTCCGCTTCCGACAGGTGCGAGACGGGCTCGTTGGCGCTCATGACCGGGCTCCCTGGCTGGCCGGGGCGGCGTTACTGGTCGGGTAGAAGGCATTCGGGAACCCGATCGACCCGGCGACGGCGGGGAGCTTGTCGGTTGGCGGCGGCAAGGTGATGTCGGCGCTGGCGCCCGCCTTCAGCAGTGCCTGGACCGCGAGCAGGACCGCGACGTGCTGGGCCTCGACGCCCATGATGCTCGCGGTGACCTTCTTCGCGTTCGCGTCGGCGAGCAGGCTCATGTTGTTGACGTAGGTCTCGGCGGCGATGTTCTCCAGCTCAAGGGCCAGCCCGACCACCAAGAGCGCGCCCTGGGAGCCGGAGGCCTTGGTGATCGCCGTGACCGCCTTGCCGACCACGGGCACGAAGGCCGGCTCGGGCTTGTCCTGCTTCGCGCCGCCGAGCGACGTGGTGGCGGACTGGAAGGCGGCGAGGTGGTCGGCGTGCTGGCCCATCGTGGTCGTCGCGAACGCCTTGATGACCGGGTTGGCCGCGCTGCCGCCGATGTACGGCAGGCCGAGCGCGGTCTTGTAGGTGCTGACGGCCAGGACCTCGATCGAGGACGCGGTCTGCAGCACCTGCACGTCGGTGCCGGAACTGGCGAACGCGGGGCTGCCGATGTAGTCCGCGATGGCGGCGATGACCCCCGTCGCGGCGAGCAGTCCGCCCGCCCGCCGGGCGATCGCGCCCAGCCGGCGCCGGTTCTCGACCGCGAAGGCGCGGCTCTGGTCCGGGTCCATTCCGCCTCTCGCCCGGTCTTGGCGGCCGAGGTCGACCATGTCCGCCAGCGGTTTCCTGGCCGCGCGGAGGGCGTCGGCGTGGGTATCCCGCGATTCCTCGATCAGCCCGCCGAAGGCGGTCTCGTCGATCTCCACGTGTTCTCCTTGAGCGGGCAAATCCGGATGTGCGCGGTTACCGAACCACCAGCGTCCCGGTCATGAATTGGTGGATCGTGCAGATAAACGGATAGCTGCCCGGCTTGTCTGGTGCCTTGAAGGTCTTGGTCTGACCGGGGCTGACTGGCCCGGTGTTAAACAGCTTCGAATCGGCCTTATCGGTCAGCGTGTGCGTCACCGAATCTTCATTCCTCACCGTCACCACGGCTCCCGGGGAAACCGTGAGCGAGGCGGGCGAGAACGCGAAGTTCTTGATGACGATCGCGTCGCTGGTGACAGTTTTCTGGCCGGCCGACGCGCTGGTTGCCGTCGCGCCGGATGCGGAAGTGCCGGTGGGCGAGGGGGTGCTGGTACCGCTGGAACTGCTGCTTGAGCAAGCGGTCAGCGCCGCGACAAGGACAAGCCCGGGCACCCACAGCCAGTTGCAACGATTACATTTAGTCATGATCCATCGTCGCAGAGTATCGCCTGATTGCGTCGGCCGGGGCCGCCCGACGCCCATTCCGTTGCCGGGTTGTTATCGGCGGGCGGTCAATTAAGCGCCCGACCGAGTTGATAGGTCACATTGGTGTGGATTAGCGCAATCGACCGGCCCGCCTATCGCTGGCGGTCTCGGGATCAAAAGGTCAAATTCAATTCAGTCACACCGAACGGTCGCGTGGGTTCCCGTTCTCCGGCCGGCCGCGGGCGCAGCCGGAGCCGGGCGTGGCGAAGTTAGGCGGCGGCGGTGGCGCGGAAGCCGTTGATGTCGTCGCCGACCTTGTCGTGGACGAGCCGGATGAGGTTGCCGTAGGCGGCGGCGTCCGCAACCGGGTCGTAGCCGCGGATCAGCAGCGTGGTGGCGCCGACGGCGACGTAGTCGAGCAGCGACTCCGCGACCTGCTCATAGCTGCCGACGAGGGCGGTCGAGTTGCCCGCCGCGCCGGTGGCCTTCGACAGCGCGGTCCACAGCCGCTTGTCGTGCAGGTCCCCCTGCGCGGCGTACCGCAGCAGCCGCTGCGACCCCTCGGCCTGGGAGGTGTCACGCCCGCCGACGTACTCGGCCGCCCGCTCCTTGGTGCGCTCGAGGATCTCCTGCGCTCGCGCCCACGCGGCTTCTTCGGTGTCGGCGGCGATGGGGCGGAGGCTGACGGAGAACCGGCCGATGGACCGCCCGGCGGCCTCGGCCGAAGCCTGCAGCTGGGCGATGCGCTGCCTGATGCCGTCGAGGGGCTCACCCCAGAACGCGTAGACGTCGGCGTGCCTGCCGCCGACCCGGACCGCGTCGTCGGACGCGCCGCCGAAGTAGATCGGCAGGTGGCCGCCTTCCGGGCGGACGGCGGAGAGCGCCCCCTCGACCCGGTAGAACTCGCCCTGGTAGTCGAAGCGCTGGGCCGAGCTCCACTCGAGCTTGACGATGTCGAGGAACTCGTCGGTGCGCCGGTACCTGGTGGGCTTGTCGGAGAAGTCACCGTCGCGGGCCTGGTCGCCGTCGTCGCCGCCGGTGATCACGTGCAGCGCGATCCGGCCCGGGTGGAAGGCGTCGATGGTCGCGAACTTGCGGGCGGCGACGGTCGGGGAGACGAAGCCAGGCCGGTGCGCGAGCAGCACCCCGAGCCGGTCGGTGGCGTTCAGCACCTGGTTCGCCACCGTGAACCCGTCGGGCATGGCCGAGCTGTGCGCCACCAGCACCCGGTCGAAGCCGGACTGCTCGTGCACCCGCGCCAGCCGGTACAGGTAGTCGGGCTGGACGACCGGGCCAGAGGCGGCGTTGGTCTCCGAGTAGTCACTGGTGTGGGCGATGCCGATGAACTCGACCTTCACGGGTAATCTCCTAGCCTCGACTATTACCCATCATATCCATCGGTTTAGATGATTATAGAGGCGAGCCGCCCAAGCTATCGTCCGCCGGGTCCTGGGCGGCGCACTCGGATCGGATGACGCGGGCGTCGCGATCCAGACGACATCACCGCTTACGCTGCCACCCTCGACCGCGCTGACATCGTTATCGAGCAGATCTGACGCCGGCTCCTGCGACGGGACCTGCCACGCCGGCAAGCCCGAATTCTTGAATCCTTCCCTCACGTGCGGGGAACGCGGAACGCCGTCGACGGTAACGTCTGAGAGCTATGGGAGAGCGTGAGCGCAGCGTCGAAGAGATCATCATCGAAAGGCTGAGCGCGGACAACACGCCCGGGCCGGTGGCTAACCTTCTGATCAGTGCGCTACTCGGTGAGGAAGAGCTGGATAAGGCGCTCCAGAGTGGCCCCATGGCGGTGCATACGGCCAGCTCAGAACACGGATCGGCCGGATCGGCGGAACCGGTTCGCAGCTACCTCAAATCCATCACGGTTGAGGGATTCCGCGGCATTGGCCCGCAGATCACGCTTCCGCTTTCGGTCGGCCCGGGGCTGACGCTGGTTACCGGGCGCAACGGCTCGGGAAAGTCGAGTTTCGCGGAAGCGGCCGAGTTCGCGCTTACCGGTGAAAACAGGCGCTGGTCGGGGTCGGGCCACAGCGTCGAGCGGAATGGCTGGCGCAATCTGCACCAGCGGGAAGCGACGCATATCCAGGTCGATATGGCCGAAGACGGCAAGCATGGCACCACCACCGTCCGCCGGGAATGGCGGCAAGACGGTGGTCTGGACGAGGCCAGCAGCTACGTCCAGGCCAGCGGCGCACCCCGGCAGCCGCTCAGCGTCCTCGGCTGGGCGAAGCCGCTTGAGCTCTACCGCCCGTTCCTGTCCTACTCCGAGCTTGGCGCCCTCGTCCGGGGCAAGCCCTCGGAGATGCACGATGCGATGCAGGCGATCCTGGGGCTTGACCAGCTCCTTGACTGCGAGCGAAGGCTTAATAACGCGCGCAAGCGGACCGAGGGCGTGAGCAAGGTGGCGGGGCAGGAACTGCCCGCGCTGCTGGTCAAGCTCGGCAGTCACCAGGACGAGCGGGCGCGCGCGGCCGAGCGGCTGCTCGCCGCGAGGACGTGGGACCTGGCCGCCCTGGCGACGCTGGCCAGCGGTGCCGACGCCGGTACCGACGAGCTGGCCGGGAAGCTGCGCCAGGTCACCGCGATCACGCTGCCGGCCGTTGGCATCGTCGAGGCGGCCATCGGGCGCTATGAGGCGGCGATCCGGCACGCCAGCGCCCTGGTCGGCACCCGGGCGGCCGACGCGAGCCGCCTGGCCGGCCTGCTCTCGGTCGCGCTCGACCACCAGCGAGAGCACGCCGGCCAGCCGTGCCCGGTCTGCGGCGGCCGGGTCCTCGACCAGGAGTGGGCGAACAACGCGAGGAGAGAGGTTACGGGCCTCGCCGCGCAGGCAGCCGAGGCCGACGCCGCGGATGCCGAGCAGACGGCCGCCGACCGCGAGCTCGCGCAGCTCGTTCCGCCCAAGCCGAGCGTGCTCGCGGCCGATCTGGGCAGCGAAGCCGATCCCGCGCGGGCCAGCGCGGCCTGGGACGCCTGGAGCCCGCCGGGCGTCTCCGCGGCCGAGTTCTCCGCGTTCACTGCGGCGGTCGAAGCCCTCAAGGCTCAGGCGACCGAGGCGCTGCGGCGCCGCTCCGAGGCCTGGCAGCCGATCGCGGCCGCGCTCTCGGTCTGGACCGAGACGGCGCGGCAGAGCCAGCAGGCCACGGCTGCCCTCAGG
>Ga0302325_10029564_pt1 | contig 11318 bp, 13 predicted proteins | sample Palsa_T0_2_FD_201948 | JGI IMG/M metagenome (GOLD analysis project Ga0302325, IMG submission 201948) | Peat permafrost microbial communities from Stordalen Mire near Abisko, Sweden - Palsa_T0_2 | ecosystem: Environmental > Terrestrial > Soil > Palsa > Peat permafrost | place: Sweden: Abisko...
TGATGTGGAAGACGAGGTGACGTGGACGGGGAGCAGTATGCGCACGGGCGGTTCGCGAGCCGTACGGCCTCGATGTGGCCGTCCGCCTGCCAACGTGCGCTGACCGGGTCGACCGTCGGAGCTCGGCGACCCCTGTAGACCTCCGCCGGCTCGATCAGACCGTCGTGTCGGCCTGATCCCCGTAGACGTCAGGACGCCCCGCTTGTTGGGCTCGTTCCCGACGCGCATCGGACAGCCGGGAGAGCGGACGGCAGTGTCGGGCCGGGCGAAGCGCGCCCTCGGAGCGAACGCCGGCCGCGCTGCCGTTGTCTCCCCTGCGCCGGCTGCCGCCGCTACCCGCGGCTCGCGAGCCGGCCCAGCACCCGCAGCCGCGAGCGCGAGGCACCCTGCGCGTTCGCGATCTGGGCCGCCCGCAGTCCGAGCAGCGGCAGGATCTCCGCCGTCTGCCGGAATGGGTCGGCGAGCGGAGCACCGCCGCCGAGCGGCAGCGCGGCGACGATCGATCCCCCGAGCTCGGCCACGACGAACGAGCCCGCGGGCAGCGTGCGCCCTTCGAGCTGCGCGAGGCGAGTGAGCGCCTCGTCGTCGTGGACACGGCAGAGCCGCAACACGATCGACTCCTCCTCGAACGCCCGCGGCGGCTCCGGATGCCTGCGCGCCGCACCCGCGGCCGCGCCCCTCGCCCGCCTGACCTTGTCGTCCACGACCGCCTGCAGGAATACAGGATGCATGTCCACTCCCTCCGTCGTCGGTTCGATGACCCCGTCGGCTCCCGACCCCTCGGCACCGGGAACCCGTGCGCTTCCAGCGCCCCGTCCGTTTGATAACCTGTTATTGCATCTTACAGGTTACTAACCAGGAAAGCAACTATGACGGTTACAGAAACAGCACTGCTCGAGGAGTTCGTCAACACGCTCGAGAAGGAGCCAGGCCGCGAGGACGAGGAGTCGTTCGCGAGCCCCGACGACGTGGCCGGGTGGCTTCGCGGCCGCGGCCTGCTCGACGCCGGAGAGGTGACCGAGCCGGATGTCGTGCGCCTGATCGACCTGCGCGAGTCGCTGCGCACGCTGCTGCTCGCAAACAACGCCGTCGAAGTCGACGTGCGCCCGGCCTGGGCCGTGATCGACGACTGCGCGCGCCGCGGCCGCATCGAGCTCCGCTTCCCGGAGGGTGTCCCGCAACTCATCGTGAGCGCCGCCGGCGTCGACGGCGCACTGGGGCAGATCGTCGCTCGCGTCCACGCGGCGATGCTCGACGGGAGCTGGCCGCGCCTGAAGGCGTGCCGGGCCCACGACTGCGAATGGGCGTTCCACGACAACGCCAAGAACCAGTCTCGAGCCTGGTGCTCGATGCGCTCCTGCGGCAACCGCGAGAAAGCGCGCACGTTCCGCCGCCGCCACATCGCCTCCTCGTAGCGGGCGCGCAGCGCCGATCGTCGGGCCGCCGGGAACATTCAGCGGGCGGCGGCGATCCTCGGTCGGGTGCGCCGGGGCGACGAGGCGGGAACCCTCGCTGCCCGCCGGGCAGGAAGGCGACACACCGCGACGAATGTGCGGCGGTGATGCTGGAGCGCCTACGAGCCGCCCGCAGGCTTCGCCTTCTCACACGGCTGCTCGCCGAGCTCTCGCGGCCGCCCCGGGCGGTCGGCGCGCGCCGTTAGCCTGGCGCTCGCGAGAGCTCCTGCCTCGTGCCGACGGCGTATGCCGGGGTCGTCGGTGGCCGTTGCCGGTCGGAGCTCGTGCTCGTCGTCGTCGCGCGTGCCGCCGAGCGGGACCAGCTGGCCGTGCCCGGCAACTGCCGCTACCGGGTCGAGCGCTACCGGGTCGAGCTGCGTCCTGCACGAGTCGCCGGCGTGCCGGCGCACCGCCGGCACGGGCCCCGGAACGGTCAGGCGGCCGCCGCGAGCGGCGGGGCCTCGAGGAGCGCCCGGAACGACTCCGCCTCCAGCAGGCTGCGCCGGACGCCGACGCCGACGCCGAGCTCGAGCTCGGCGAAGACCGCGCGCGCCTCCGGCGTCCAGGCCTCCTCACCGCGGCGCCACTGGTCGGCGAACGAGGCGCGGAGCTCGGCGTAGCGCCCGGCGGTGTCGAAGATCCGCCGGATGACGAGCTGGGGCGAGACCGTCCCGTTCCAGCGGTTCTCCTGGAGGCGAAACGCGACGTCGTAGGAGCCGATTCGACGGTAGCGGTCGAGCTGTGGCCCGAGCCCGAACGCGATCGCCGCGCCGGCGTCGACGCCCCGCTGGGCGACGCGGAAGCGCAGGTGCTTGCCCTGTCCGACCGTGTCGAGACCGGTGAGCTCGCAGGCCTCGGCAAGCAGCGTGATGCCGGGGTTCCCGAGCCCGAACGGCGCCAGCCGTGCGAGCTCCTCGCACAGCGGCAGCCCGAGCTCGGCGCCGGGGACGATCGCGTCGATCGCGATCGGCGCGGCGAGGTCGTCGTCGCTCAGCACCGCGTCGGCATGGGCGGCGAACGCCTCCGCGAAGGCCTCGACGCGCTCGGGAAGAATCGTGAGACCGGCGGCCGCACGGTGACCGCCGAAGCGCTCGAGATGCTCGGCGCAGGCATGGAGGCCGCCGTGCAGGTCGAAGGAGCCGCCGGCCCGCCCCGACCCCTTCCACTCCGCGCCGCCTCCGCCCGCGATCAGGACGACCGGGCGGCCGTAGCGCTCGCAGAGGCGGGAGGCGACGATCCCGATCACGCCCTCGTGCCAGTCGGCGCCGGCGAGCACGTAGCCGCGGTGGCGGCGCCGCTCGGCGGACCACGACTCGATCTCGGCGCCCGCGGCACGGAGGATGCGCTCCTCGACGGCCTGGCGCTCGCGGTTCAGGTCCTCGAGCTCGTTGGCGAGCAGCAGCGCCTCGCGCTCGTCGCCGCTCAGCAGGAGCCGGAGCGCCGCACTCGGTCGGCAGAGCCGCCCGGCGGCGTTGATCCGCGGTGCGAGCCGGAAGCCGACCGCGCTCTCGTCGCAGGCGGCGGCGTCCACGCCGGCGACCGTCATCAACGCGCGCAGGCCGGGCTTCTGGGTCTGGGAGAGCCGGCGCAGCCCCAGCCGCGCGAGCGCCCTGGACTCGTCGAGGAGCGGCACGACGTCGGCGATGGTCGCGAGCGCGACGAGGTCGAGGTGGCGCTCGCAGAAGGGATGCTCCGGGCCGAGCAGCGCCTGGGCGAGCTTCCAGACGACGGCCGTGCCGCAGAGCCCGGCGAAGGGGTAGTCGCCCTTGAGCGGTGCGACGACCGGGCAGTCGGGGAAGCGCTCCGCGGGGCGGTGGTGGTCGCTCACGACGATCTCGAGCCCGAGCGTCCTCGCCTGCTCGACCTCGGCGACCGCGGTGATTCCGCAGTCGACCGTGAGCACGACCTCGATCCCCTCCCCGGCGAGCCGCGTGAGCGTCCGCGCCGCGAGCCCGTAGCCCTCCTCGAAGCGCGAGGGAAGGTGCCAGACCGGCTCGGCACCGAGCTCGCGCAGCAGGAAGATCGCGAGCGCGGTCGCGCAGATGCCGTCGGCGTCGTAGTCGCCGTGGACGCAGATCCGCTTCCCGGCCGCGACCGCGCTGCCGATCAGCTCGACCGCGGCGCGCATGTCACCGAGCGCGAAGGGATCATGACCGGGGAGTTCGCCCGCGAGGAAGACGCGCGCGGCGTCCGCATCGCCGTAGCCGCGACGGACGAGGACCGACGCCGTCGTCCGGCTGATCCCGAGCTCGGCCGCGAGCTTCCGACACTCGGCCTCCCCGCAGCGACCGATGCTCCAGGCCCCGCTCATCGAGACCGAGGGTACGAAGCAGGCCGGACGGCACCCCGGCCAGCCGTGGAAGCGGCGCAAAGCCCTCTGCCGGGCCTGGCCGCGCGGGAGAGATTCCGGCCGCTCCCGCCACGATCAGCCGGTCCGCGGTCGGCGCGCGCGGGGCCGCGTGCGCGCGTCGTCGCGCGTCGAGATCACTCCTCGTTCGGAATCGTGATGCCGAGGTAGGTGAGGAGCACGACGACCGCGCAGAGCGCGATCAGGCCCGCGATGATGAGGCGCTTGTGCGCCGTCCCGCGCCAGGAATCGGCGAAGGCCCGCGCGAGCAGGATCAGGACCGCGCCGACCAGCCCTGCACCGACGACCCACACGGGCGCGAGCACGGCGAGGCGCTCCCACTCAGGTGCCGAGGCGACCACGCGCAAACCGTATCCCCAAGCAACGAGGGCCGGAACGGTTGCCGGTATCCTGGGTGCGCAGGCATGGCCGACACGAACTACTCCTCGGGCGACGATTACATCGTCGAGTTCCTCGGTTACCGCTTCACCTTCAACTCCTGCGACTTCGAGCAGCGCGTCGTGGCCGCCGCCGCGAAGCTGGGGCTGGTGCAGGCAAACGAGCTCGACGTCGACGAGACCGCCGACCTCGTCGCGCTCGCGGCGCAGGGGCTCGTCGACGACCCCGCATCACGCCTGGGCCGCTACCTCGAGCGAAACTGGGAGCGGGTCGCGCTGCTCGGCGGCGAGTCGCTCGTCTACTGGCTGCGCAAGCTCGTCTTCCGCGGCGCCTGGCTCGACCACCAGGTCAAGCGCGGGGCGCTCGAAGTCGTCTGGGACGACCGCGAGGAGGAGTTCGCCTACCAGCACCCCGGCGGGCGGCGCCCGCTGCTCGAGCTCGCCCCGGTGCCCTCCTGGCACGAGCTGCAGTTCAAGGGCTGAGCGGGGCGACGGCGTGCCCGCCGAGGCCCCGCGCGGAGGCGTGCGCCGAGCAGCCGCGGTCTGGCGGCTCGCGCGCGGGCCCCGGCCCGCGCTGCACGGTGAGCGCGCCCTGCTCGGCAGCGCCGGCGCGATCGCGGCCTTCCTCGCCTGCCTGCTCGCCGTCGATCGCGTCGCCTCCTACGGCGAGCAGCTGGCGCTCGGAGCGCTGACCTGGCTCGTCCTCGCAGCCGCGCTCCTGCGCCTCCGCCCCGAACGCGTCGCCCAGGTGCTCGGCGTCGTCGCCTTCGCGACCGTGGCGGAGTTCACCGGCTCGATCCTCTGGGGTGTCTACCGCTACCGGCTGCACAACCTGCCGCTCTTCATCCCGCCCGCGCACGGGCTCGTCTTCATCGCCGGGCTGGCGCTTTCCCGCGCCCTGCGCCGCCACGAGCGCGCGCTCGTCGCCGCCGCGGCCGCGACCGCCACCTGCTGGGCGCTCCTCGGGCTGACGGTGCTTCCGCGCACCGATCTCGCCGGGGCGGTCGGCGTCCCGCTGCTCCTCGCCTTCCTCGTGGGCTCCCGCAACAGGGGGCTCTACGCGAGCGTCTTCTTCCTCGTCGCCTGCCTCGAGTTCTACGGGACGGGGATCGGCACCTGGCGCTGGGCGGCAGAGCTCCCCGGGCTCGGGATCCCCGACGGAAACCCGCCCTCGGGGGTCGCCTCGGGCTACGTCTGGTTCGACGTGATGGCGCTCGCGACGGCCCCGCCCCTGCTGCGCCTCGCCCGCACCGGCGCCCGCAGGGCGAGCCGCGCACCCGCTCGCCCGCTCCCGGGCTCGGCGCCCGCCTGAGCGTGCGGCTGCCGCCCGCCCGCCGGAGGCTCAGGCCGGATGCTCAGAGCGGAGGCTCAGAGCGGAGGCTCAGAGCGGAGGCTAAGAGCGGAGGCTCAGAACAGCGTCGAGGCGTCGCGCAGCACCCCCGCCTCGGCCCTGCCGAGCTCGGTGAGGATGCGGCCGCGCGGGGTTCGCTGGAGCAGCCCGCGCTGCAGCAGGTAGGGCTCGTACACGTCCTCGATCGTCTCCCCCTCCTCGCCGAGCGCGACGGCGAGCGTCGAGAGGCCGACGGGGCCACCGCCGAACTTGTGCGCGATCGCCCGCAGCAGGTCGCGGTCGAACCGCTCGAGCCCGTTGCGGTCGATCTCGAGCAGCTCGAGCGCCTCGGTCGCGATCTCCTCGCTGACGACGCCTGCGTGGCGCACCTGGGCGACGTCGCGAACGCGGCGCAGGATGCGGTTGGCGATGCGCGGCGTGCCCCGCGCCCGCTTCGCGATCTCCACCGCCGCCTCCGGGGCGACCTCGAGCTCGAGGATGCGGGCGCTCCTGCGGACGATCGCCGTCAGCTCCTCGGCGTCGTAGAGGTCGAGGCGGAAGGTGAGCCCGAAGCGGTCGCGCAGCGGCGTTGTCAGGAGGCCCGTGCGCGTCGTCGCCCCGACGAGGGTGAAGGGCGGCAGGTCGAGCGTCAGCGTGCGCGCCGCCGGCCCCTGGCCGACGATGATGTCGAGCCGGAAGTCCTCGAGCGCCGGGTAGAGGATCTCCTCGATCGTCCGGTTGAGCCGGTGGATCTCGTCGATGAAGAGGACGTCGTGGGGCGCGAGAGCGGTCAGGATCGCGGCGATGTCGCCCTTGCGTTCGAGCGCAGGACCGGCGACCTGGCGGATCGAGACACCGAGCTCGCGGCGGATGATCTGCGCGAGCGAGGTCTTCCCGAGCCCGGGCGGCCCCGCGAGGAGGACGTGATCGAGCGCCTCGCCGCGGCCCTTGGCGGCGGCGAGCGCGATCGCGAGCTGCTCCTTGACGCGCTCCTGCCCGACGAAGTCGGCGAGCAGCGCCGGGCGGAGCGTGAGCTCGAGCTCGTCCTCGGCGCCGTCGGCGACCGTGGCGGCGAGCACGCGCTCGCTCACGCCGCACTCCGGAGCGCCTGGCGCACCTGCTCCTCGACCGGAAGCGACTCCTCGATCCCGGCCAGCGCCCGCTCGGCGTCGATGAGCGAGTAGCCGAGCTCGACGAGGGCGTCGCGCGCCAGCAGCGGGCCGCCGGCGGCGGCCGCGGGCGCGCCCGGGTCGAGGGCGAGCTTGTCGCCGAGCTCCATGACGATCCGCTGCGCGATCTTGCGCCCGATGCCGGGGATCGCCTCGAAGCGGGCGAGGTCGCCGCGGGCGATCGCGCGCCGGAGCTCGTCGCTCGGCGAGGCCGAGACGATCGCGAGCGCCACCTTCGGCCCGATGCCCGAGACGGAGAGCAGGAGCTCGAAGAGCGCGCGCTCCTCGGCGGTCGCGAAGCCGTAGAGCTGCAGCGCGTCGTCGCGGACGTGGAGGTAGGTCTCGACGGTCGTCTCCTCGCCGGGCCGCGCGGCGACGCGCGGGGTCGCCGCGACGAGGTAGCCGACGCCCCCGACGTCGAGCACGATCCCGGCCTCGCTGCGCGCGACGAGCGTGCCGCGGAGGCGCGCGATCACGAGACGGCCCTCAGAAGCGGCGGGCGAAGCGCGTGGCAGATCGCGACCGCGAGCGCGTCGGCCGCGTGGTCAGGGCGCGGCAGCTCCGCGAGGGCGAGGATCCTCATCACCATCTGCTGGACCTGGCGCTTGTCTGCGAGGCCGTAGCCGGTGACCGCCTGCTTGATCCGGTTGGGCGCGTACTCGATGCATTCGAGACCCGCGGAGGCCGCGGCGACGAGCACGGCGCCGCGTGCCTGCCCGACCGAAAGCGCGATGCGGGCGTCGGCGCCGACATAGGATTCCTCGATTGCGACGGCATCCGGCGCGTGCTCGGCGATCAGGGCCCCCACCCCGTCGAAGATCGTGAGCAGCCGCAGGTCGACGCGCTGGCGCGCCGGAGTTCGCCAGCAGCCCTGGCAGTCTGCTGTGAGGCGGCCGTCGCTTTCGTGGACTATCCCGTACCCGCACGCAGCCGTCCCTGGGTCGATGCCGAGAACCCTCACCACGAGATGTTAGGCGCCCTCCCGGACGTTCCTGCGCGCGTGCCGTTCGGGACGCGCGAGGGCGGCGCGGCCGCTACGCGGTGACCGTCTCGAGGATCTGCTCGGGGATGTCGAAGTTCGCGTAGACCTCCTGGACATCGTCGTTGTCCTCGAGCTCGTCGATCAGTCGCATCAGCTGCTTGGCCTTGGCCTCGTCGTCGACGGCGACGGTGGTCTTGGGGACGAGCGAGAGCTCGGCCGACTCGACCGCGAAACCGGCGGCCTGGATCGCCGCGCGCACCGCCGCGAGCGACTCGGGCGCGGTCGTCCCCTGGAAGACGTCGCCGTCCCGCTCGAGGTCGTCGGCGCCGCCGTCGGCCGCGGCGAGGAGCAGCTCGTCCTCGTCGACGCCCTCGGCCGAGACGACGACGACGCCGCGCCGCTCGAACTGCCAGGCGACAGCGCCGGTGGTTCCCAGGTTGCCGCCGAACTTCGCGAAGGCATGGCGCACGTCCGAGGCCGTGCGGTTGCGGTTGTCGGTCAGCGCCTCGACGATCACCGCGACGCCCTCGGGGCCGTAGCCCTCGTAGACGACGGTCTCGAAGTTCGAACCGTCGGTGCCCTCGCCGGCTCCCTTCGCGATCGCGCGGTCAATGTTCTCCTTCGGCATCGAGTAGGAGCGTGCCTTGTCGATCGCGTTCTGAAGCGCGAGGTTGTTGGCCGGATCGCCGCCGCCTTCCTTGGCGGCGACGATGATCGAGCGCGCGAGCTTGGAGAAGAGCTTGCCGCGCTTGGCGTCGGCGGCGCCCTTCTTGTGCTTGATCGACGACCACTTGCTATGCCCGGACACAGCGACCCTCCTGGACGGAATCGAGGAAGAGCTCGTGCAGACGGCCGTCGCCCGTGAGCTCGGGGTGGAAGGCGATGACGAGAAAGCGCCCCTCCCGCGCTGCGACCGGATGGCCCTCGAGCGACGCGAGCACCTCGACCCCGGGCCCGAAATCCTCGATCCACGGCGCCCTGATGAAGACCGCGCGCAGCGGCCCGGGGATGCCGGCGAGCTCGAGATCGGTCTCGAACGAGGCGACCTGACGGCCGAAGGCGTTTCGGCGCACCGCGATGTCGACGAGCCCGAGGTGGTCGCGATCGAGCACGATCATCCCGGCGCAGGTGCCGAGAACCGGAGCCTCGAACGCGCAGATGGCCTCGTCGAGCCCGCTCAGGCGCATCAGACGCATGATGGCCGACGACTCACCGCCCGGGATGACGAGGCCGTCGAGCCCGGCGAGCTGCTCGGGCTTTCGCACCTCGAGCGTCTGTGCGCCGAGCCGCTCGAGCATCGAGACGTGCTCGCGCACGTTCCCCTGGAGCGCGAGCACTCCGATCCGCGGCGGCGCCATCACCCCCCAATGGTAACGGCCGCATCGTGCGCGGCCGCCCGCGCTCGGGCGGCGTGCGAAGCTCCGCGGATGCGGCCTTCCACTCCCCGGCTCCCCGCCGCCCGCTGAGCGCACTCGCGGTCTCGCTCGCGCTCGCCTCGGCGCTCAGCTGGGGGGTCGCGGACTTCGCGGGCGGACTGCTCTCGCGGCGTCTGCCGACGCTCACCGTGACGATCGTCTCCCAGTCGGCGGGCTTCGCGGCGCTGCTCGTCGCGCTCGCCCTCCGCGACCGGCCGCTCGATCATCGCTCCTTCGCGCTCGGGCTGCTCGCCGGTATCGGCGGCGGCTCGGGGCTGGCGGCGTTCTACCGGGCACTCTCGCTCGGGACGATGAGCATCGTCTCGCCGCTCGCCGCCTGCGGCGCGCTCGTGCCCTTCACGATCTCGCTCGCGACCGGCGAGCGTCCCGCCCCGCTCGCGCTCGCCGGTGCCGCGCTCGCGCTCCTGGGCGCGGTCGGAGTCTCGGCCCCGGAGCGCCGCTCCGAGGTGCCCGATCGCGTGCGTGCGGTCGCACTGGCCGCGACGGCGGCGGTCGCCCTCGGCCTCTTCACCTACTTCCTCGGCCTCGGGAGCCGGGAGGGGAGCGCGCTTTCGACGCTCGTCGGCGCGCGGGTGGGCTCGCTCGGCGTTCTCGTCGCACTTGCACTCGCCGCGCGCGCGCCGCTGCGCATCGGCCGGCGGCTGCTCCTGCCCGTGGCCGCCGTCGGCCTCTGCGACGTGGGCGCGAACGCGCTCTTCGCCCTCGCCAGCGACAGGGGTCTGCTCGCGCTCGTGTCGGTCGCGGGCTCCCTCTACCCCGTCATCACGGTGGTGCTCGCCCACCTCGTCCTCGGCGAGCGGCTGACGCTCCTCCAGCGCGGCGCCCTCGGGGTCGCGCTGGTCGGAATCTGCGCCCTTGCCGGCGGCTGAGTACGATGGCCCGGGCGTGGCGTCCCTGACCGGTTGGCTGCTCGTCTCCTCTCCGTCACTGGTCGACCCCAACTTCCGGCGAACGGTCGTGCTCGTGACCCACCACGACGAGGACGGCGCCGTCGGCCTCGTCCTCTCACGCCCCTCCGAGCTGGAGATCGACGAGGCGGTGCCCGAGCTCGCGGAGCTCCCCTGCGTCGACGATGTCGTCTACGTCGGCGGGCCGGTGCAGCCCGAGGCGGTGATCGTGCTCGTCGAGTTCGAGCATCTCGACGGGGAGGTCGAGCCGATCGTCGGCACGGTCGCCTACCTTCCCCCGCACCGGGTCGCGGAGGAGCTGCCGCTTCGCCGCGCACGGATCTTCGCCGGCTACTCCGGCTGGGGCCCGGGCCAGCTCGAGAGCGAGCTCGAGGAGGATGCCTGGATCCTCGTCCGCGCCGAGCCCGACGATGCCTTCGCGACCGATCCCGACAGCCTCTGGCGCACCGTCCTGCAACGCAAGGGCGGCACGTTCTCCTTCATCGCGACCATGCCCTACGACCCGGGGCTCAACTGACCGACCGGCGGCGGGTCGGGCGCCCGCCCGGGTGCGCGCGGCGCGGCGATCTGCCCGCTCGCCCGAGGGCGTCATGGCCCCACCCGGCCAGACGGCGGCGGTGATGGGGCACCCGCGAGCAGGCGCGCGACAACCGGCGTCGGATAACCGGCGTCAGATACCCGCGTCAGGCAAGCGGCGGCAGGCACCGCCGCCACCTGGAACCCGCGCGGATTCGCCACCGCACCGGTAGCAGCCCAACTGCCGACCCCCCGATCCGACCGCGCCGAGGCGGCAATGCCGCCGACACGCGCCCTCCGACACACCGCCCGCGGCCAACCGCAGACCGCGCCGAACACACCCGGACACTCCCCATGAGGCCTCCGTTCTCCAACTGTTGGAGAGGGAGGGTCGTGATGGCTCACATCGTTTGGGTTGGTCGGGGCTTGCCGGTCTGCGGTTGACGTCCTGCGACCGGGGGAGCGGGCTCGTGGCAGATGGGGGATGAGGCGCTCCGCCGCGCCGGACGATGGTGTGGAAGGCGCACGAGGTGTGCGGTCGCAAACGGAAGGAGTTCGCTCCATGGCTGATCCTGGTGCGATGTTCATGGCCTCCTGCGAGGCGGACCGGTCCTTCTCGGCATCGACGGCCGCTGAGCGGCCCGGAGCACCGAGACGTCTCACAACGGTGTCCGCGTGATCTTCGCGCCTGGACGTGCGCGCGGCGACGGCGGCACCACGGCGACGCCCCACGGCGGTGCTGGCAGCCCGCCGGAGGCCGCGACAGGGGGGCACCTGC
>Ga0302325_10029565_pt1 | contig 11318 bp, 10 predicted proteins | sample Palsa_T0_2_FD_201948 | JGI IMG/M metagenome (GOLD analysis project Ga0302325, IMG submission 201948) | Peat permafrost microbial communities from Stordalen Mire near Abisko, Sweden - Palsa_T0_2 | ecosystem: Environmental > Terrestrial > Soil > Palsa > Peat permafrost | place: Sweden: Abisko...
GCTGCCAGTTGGCCCAGTTTCACCTCAGCCATGCCACCTTCAGCGGCCTTGTGTATAAACGCTCGGTCCGCCGCACTCGGAACCGATTGCGCCAATGCGAGCACGCCGCAGGAATAGCCTGCAAATAGTATCGTAATTAGTGTCTTTCCCACAGTTCACACCTCACCTTGTAGACACCCCGCTGAATTGAGAGTTACGTTCTCACCGTTTCAGCGTCCACTGATAGAACAGCTGATCAGGTTTTAAAACAATGGCGATTCCCTTACGAAACTTCGGTAAGAATCAGACTTCCATCTCCGCCTTGGGATTTGGAGGGCATCATTTGGGCGATGCGCCGGACGTGGAGGCGGCGGAACGGATTGTGGCGGAAGCCATTGATGGCGGCATCACGTTCTTTGACAACTGCTGGGAATATCATCGCGGCAAGAGTGAGGACTGGATGGGTCGGGGACTGAGGGGCAAACGCGACAAAGTTTTCCTCATGACCAAGGTTTGCACGCATGGCCGGGATAAAGCCGTAGCGATGAAGATGCTTGAGGAGTCGCTGAATCGTTTGCAAACCGACCATCTGGATCTGTGGCAAGTGCACGGCGTGGCCTTCGACAACGATCCCGAGCTTTTTATCCGGCCGAACGGAGCGGCCGAAGCCTTGGCGCAGGCTAAGCAGCAGGGCAAGGTGAGATTTGTCGGATTTACAGGCCACAAGCATCCGGCGATGCACTCCAAGATGCTGGCCACTGGATTCCCGTTCGACTCCGTTCAAATGCCTCTGAATCCCTTCGATGCTACGTTCTTCAGTTTTCAGACTGGCGTCCTGCCGGAGTTGAATCGGCGCGGGATCGCGGCGCTGGGAATGAAGCCAATCAGCGGTCACGGCGATGCGGTGAAGAAGGGCGTTTTGACGGCCGAGGAGAGCCTGCGCTACGCCATGAGCTTGCCAGTTACTACCACCATCACGGGAATGGAATCGCTGGATATACTGCGTCAAAATTTACGCGTCGCCCAAGAGTTCCAGCCGATGAGCCCTACCGAGATGCAAGCCCTGCAGGAACGCTGCAAGCAGTACGCCGCTGACGGTCGTTTCGAACTTTATAAAGTATCGATCAAGTTCGATAACCCGGAGGCTCGTCTGACGCACGGCTTTCCGCTTGACGATCAGCAGGCAGAAGTGAAGGAAATGCTAAAGGGCGCGGAAAACACCGGCCACGCTTTTCCATCCAATTGAAAACAGGAACGCAATGCGCGAGGATAACAATACAAACAGTAACGACTGGAAACTAAGCCGCCGAGCGCTGATCGCAGGCGCCGCGGGCCTCTCCATCGGCTCGCAAGCTATCGCACAAACTGGAATGATACCGCAGCGTCCGCTCGGCAAGACGGGAATTCAGGTCTCGGCATTGGGGCTGGGCGGGTATCACTTGGGTTCAACCAAGAGCCAAGAGGAAACTAACGCCATCGTCCACGAAGCAGTAGATTCCGGCGTGACATTTTTCGATAACTGCTGGGAATATCACGAGGGTGTTTCTGAAGAGCGTTTGGGAATCGCCCTGCAAGGATTTCGCGATCGCGTAGTGCTGATGACCAAGGTATGCACGCACGGCCGCGATAAGAAAGTAGCCATGCGCATGCTGGAAGAATCGCTGCGCCGGCTTCGTACCGATCACTTAGACGTGTGGCAGATTCATGAAGTCGTTTACTGGAACGATCCCGACATGATTTTTGCCCCTAATGGCGCGGCTGAGGCTCTAGTTCAAGCTAAGCGCGAGGGCAAGGTGCGTTTCGTGGGATTCACCGGACACAAAGATCCAGGAATTCACTTGAACATGTTGTCGCATGATTTTCCTTTCGACACAATCCAAATGCCCTTGAATTGTTTGGATGCCACTTTCCGCAGCTTTGAAGCAGCGGTGTTGCCCGAAGCGAACCGTCGAGGGATCGCTCCACTGGGAATGAAGAGCATGGGCGGTAGCGGAGAACTAGTGAAGCGCGGGGCCGTTACGCCTGCGCAAGCGCTCCGTTATGCCATGAGCCTGCCGGTAGCGACCACGATCAGCGGAGTCGATTCACTGGCCGTTCTCAGGCAAAACCTCGAAGTAGCCCGCAATTTCCAGCCACTCTCAGGGGAAGAGATGAAAGCTATACGCGATCGCTGCCGCGACGCCGCAGCGGACGGGCATCTGGAACTCTTTAAGACCACTACTATGTACGATGGAGCCGAGGGTCGCCGCCAGCATCAATACCCGGACGTCGAAAAACTCCCGGCATAGCGCTTAGTATGGCGGCGGCCCGTGGATCTTCCAGCGTGCCTTGATCGGACTCCTACTTGGCTTTCTTCTTGGGGATCTTCGCGCCTGACTTACGGGCTTCACTCAAGGCTATCGCCACTGCCTGCTTCCGGCTCTTAACTTTCTTTTTTCCACCCGACTTGAGTGTTCCGTGCTTAAATTCGTGCATCACCTTCTCAGTTTTGGCACGTCCCTTCGTTGCGGACGACGATCGCTTTTTTGAAGCAGTTTTCTTGGCCATGGGATTCCTCAAAGGCTAGACCGTTTCAGCTGGAAAGTGTTTCCGTCAACTGTCACCAAAAATCACTCCGGCAATCTAATCACTGAAATGCCGGCCGCCAAAAAAACAGCACGCAAAACGACCAAGCCGCGCCGGTGGTCCCACCACGTTATGGAAACCAGCGACGCGCTGGATCTGGAACACGATATCTTCAAATCGGTCAGCGCCAAGAAAATAGCCGCGTCCCTCAAACACTCGGCCGAATCCAGCAAGCGCCGCAAGGGCACTCCGTTCCAATCCGCCATGTCGATGCTGAACTTTTATATAAATCGCGCCGGTCACAATCTGCCGGAACGCCAAAAGAAGGTTTTGGATAACGCTAAAACCGAGCTGCGGCGGCTTTTCCAGAGGACCGAACCAGACGCCAAGTAGCCCCTACTCGGGCAGCTTCTTCCAGAGCGTTCGGACCTTTTTCAGATCGTCGACAAACTTCTGATAATCCAGGTGTCGCTGCTCTTCGTCAGGCGCTCGCAGAATCGCAGATGGGTGAACCGTTGAAGTGACATGCGGCGCCCACGAGTTTTCGACGAACAACCCGCGCTCCTTCGTAACACGATATGCGCTGCCGAAGATCGACTGCGCAGCTGTCGCACCCAAACACACCATGATCGGCGGCTGAATCAGCTTGATTTCCGTCTCCAGCCACGGCCTGCAAGCCTTGACCTCGAATCCGTTTGGCTTATTGTGCAGACGGCGCTTGCCGCGCTCTTCGAATTTGAAGTGCTTGACCGCGTTCGTTAGGTACGTCAATGATCGATCAATCCCGGCGTCCACCAAAGCGCGATCCAGCAGCTTACCAGCGGGCCCTACAAATGGCCGGCCCTTGCGATCTTCCTCGTCGCCAGGCTGCTCGCCGATGAAAACGAGTTGAGCCGAAGACGGTCCTTCGCCCATCACAGCTTGTGTCGCGCAGGCGTATAAATCGCAGCCCCGGCACATCTGTACAGCCTTCTGGAGTTTGGGCAGCGTCGGGCGTGCGGGAATATACTCGGATGCGCTGGTCGTTGGTGTGCGCGACATGGTCCACCTCTATGCAACTCACTGACCTATGTCAGCGTCCTGAAACGTCAGCCCTTCTATCCAAGTCTATATGGTCGGGAATAAAATTCGGGAGCATTGTGTGAGTATTTATGCCTGCGCCGAGGGCGAGCTGATCTGGGCAAAGCCGCCCATAAGGCTGCAAACACTAGAACGCGTCGAGCTCGCTCAGTATTAACCCCTATGGTCTGAAACTTCGCGGCCCCGCGACAGTCTCATTAGCAATCGTAACGAAAGGGAAAATGAAACAGAAGAAGGAAAGTAGCACCGAAGCGCCGCGCGGTAAGGGCGGCGAGCTTCACCAGGCAGCCGGCGGAGAGGTTCCAGTTCTCACGACGCAGCAGGGAACGCCAGTCTCCGATGATCAAAACTCGCTTAAGGTGGGTCCGCGCGGCCCGACCACACTGGAAGATTTCCACCTGCGGGAGAAGATCTTTCACTTCGATCATGAGCGTATTCCTGAGCGTGTAGTTCACGCGCGCGGCTTCGGAGCGCACGGCTATTTCGAAAATTACGAACCGCTCCCTGACATTACAGCGGCCGATCTTTTCCAGCGGGCCGGCGAGAAAACCCCCGCATTCGTGCGCTTTTCAACGGTGGCAGGCAACAAAGGCTCGGCGGACTTGGCGCGCGATGTGCGCGGCTTCGCTGTGAAGCTTTATACGCAACAAGGCAACTGGGACATCGTCGGTAACAACATCCCGGTGTTCTTCATTCAAGACGCCATCAAGTTTCCGGATCTGATTCACGCCGCCAAGGCAGAGCCTGATTGCGATTTCCCACAGGCCCAAACCGCCCACGATAACTTCTGGGATTTCATTTCGCTCATGCCCGAGAGTATGCACATGATCATGTGGATTATGTCTGATCGCGCCATTCCGCGTTCTTTCCGCTTTATGGAAGGATTTGGCGTTCATACCTATCGTCTGGTCACCAAACAAGGAAAATCGACGTTCGTGAAGTTTCACTGGAAGCCGAAGCTCGGCATGCAGTCGGTCGCCTGGAACGAAGCCGTTAAGATCAATGGCGCCGATCCGGATTTCCATCGACGCGATCTTTGGGCCGCCATCCAGTCAGGCAGCTACCCCGAGTGGGAACTGGGGCTTCAACTCTTTGACGACAGTTTCGCCGATTCATTCGAGTTCGACGTGTTGGACGCCACCAAGCTGATTCCGGAGGAACAGGTACCCATCCGCAAGGTTGGCCGGCTAGTATTGGATCGTTGTGTGGATAATTTCTTCGCCGAGACGGAGCAGGTCGCGTTCTGCACCAATAATATTATTCCCGGTGTGGATTTCAGTAACGACCCGTTGCTTCAGGGTAGAAACTTTTCCTACCTGGACACGCAAGTAAAGCGGCTGGGTGGACCCAACTTCACGCATATCCCCATTAACGCACCCAAGTGCCCATTTCATAACTTCCAGCAGGATGGCCATATGGCGATGGTCAATCCCGTTGGCCGGGCTAACTATGAGCCCAATTCCTGGGGCGCCGCGGGTGGCCCGCGCGAATCACCCGAGACGGGCTTCCGTTCATTTGCCGCCGACGAAAAGGGCCGGAAAGTTCGTGAGCGCTCCGCGAGTTTCGCCGACCACTACAGCCAAGCCCGCCAGTTCTATGTCAGCCAGACGAAGGTAGAGCAGGGTCACATCGCCGATGCTTTGGTCTTCGAGCTAAGTAAAGTTAAAAGATTGGCGATCCGCGAGCGCCTCGTTTCGCACTTGCCGCATATCGACGCAAAACTCGCCGATCGGGTTGCCAAAGGGTTGGGGCTCATCGGTAAAGTCCAGTCGGCGCCGCCCGCAGTCGAGCCACGCAAAGATTTAAAGCCCTCCAAGGCCTTAAGTATCGCTCTCAACCCCCCGAAAACTTTTGCGGGTCGGAAAGTAGGCGCATTGGTCACCGACGGGGTAGACCGGTCGTTGCTGGATGCGCTCAAGAAAGAGCTGGAAGGCGAAGGAGCAATGCTTGAGATTATTGCTCCCACCGTCGGAGGCGTTCAAGCAAGTGATGGAACAATGATCGAAGCCGATCAGAAGATCGGCGGAGGGCCTTCTGTCCTTTACGATGCCGTGGCAGTCTTGCCGTCCGAAACTGGAGCAAGTCTTCTGTTGAAGAATGCAGCCGCCAAAGATTTTGTCTCCGATGCCTTCGCGCATCTGAAGTTTATCGGCTGGGTAAAAGCCGCCATGCCGCTCTTTGAAAAAGTGGGCATTGCCAGCGACCTGGACGAGGGCTGTATTGAGCTCACGGGAGCCGCAAGCGTCAGGCAATTTCTGACATCCTGCCGAAAGCTGAGGTTATGGCAGCGCGAGCAAGTCGTCACCACTTAGTGACAACTACCGGGTAATTTTGCGCATGCTGGCGGCGTGGATATTGCTAACTGTTGAACTTTCAATGACATCGATTTTCGGTCTCTGACGTGCTAACTGCTAACCGAAGGGAGAACGACCATGAAAGACAGCACGAAAGATCAGGCCCAAGGCACTTTGCACGAAGCCAAAGGGAAGCTCAAGGAAAAGGCCGGTAAGATGACCAATAATCCCAACCTGCAGGATGAGGGCACGGATGAGAAGGTTGCCGGAAAAATTCAGAAAAAAATTGGCCAGGTTGAGAAAGTGTTTGAGAAGTAGTCGAGACCGGAGGAGAAGCTAATGCTCTTGCTAGTTATTATCTTGCTGGTGCTGCTTCTTGGAGGCGGCGGTGGTTACTATGGTTATGGCCGTTGGGGCTACGGTGGTGGCGCGGGTATTGGCCTAGGGACGATCGTCTTGATCCTGCTGGTCGCCTATTTGCTCGGCGGGTTTAACTAGCAGTTGGTCGCCAATAACTGATCCTTAAGACCGCGATGTTCAATGCCCTCGAGTTCTTCGAACTCGAGGGCAACTTCGTTTCGGGGCTGTTAGCGTTTTGCTACGTGGCCTCGGCCGTCCCGCATTTCGGACCCTTTGAAATGTTCCACTTTATCCAGGCGCTTTGCCGGCTCTGGCTTGTCCCCAACCTTAGGCATCGGGCCCTTGTATCCGTGATCCGGATGAAAGCGGTTGTCCACATGGCCGCGGAAGTTAGCAGGACCATGAAACCATGGGCCGGCGCCGATAAAAATACCCCCCGAAAACCATTCTGGGCCGTAGTAGCCGTAAGGTGCGCAAGCGTATGGCGGGACGTCATAATAGCCGTAAGGGCAAACCGGGGCTGCTCCAACCTCGACCGAGACCTGAGCCTCGGCTCTTGGAGCAGTTACGGTAAGGAACGTTCCAGCAACGGCGGCTAATGCAAGATACTTAAATTTCGTCATAATTTTCCTTTTGGGGAGCGTTGACGCCTTTGGTCAGGGCGACGGTATCGCTCTCTCTGGTCGTTAGATTCAACTCGTCTTCCACTGTTTCATTGTGTTACGAAGCGTTACGCCAGTTATCTTTTTACAGAGAGTTTCCTTAACTGCCGATAAGACATTATGCTTCCTGCACTGCCACTAGGTTGGGAAGAGTAGTCAATGTCGATGAGGCGCGCCGTTTTGAACCGTACGTTGACGGTCGGCGGGTGCCTTTTACTGCTTGCCCTTCAGTTTTTTAGACCACCAACAGCCGTTGCGCAGCGAGGCGACGCTTCTCATCCAGGGGAGCCAGGTCGGGCGGTCTTGTCTGGAAATCGAAACCCCAAAGCAAAGGTCGAAAACGACCGCGGCCCCCTGAATCCTTCGCAGGTGATTAGCGGAATGTCGATGGTCTTTAAGAAGTCCGCTGCGCAAACAGCGGATCTGGCAACCTTGCGGCAACAACAACAAGATCCTCATTCTCCGAACTACCATGCTTGGCTTAGCCCGGAACAATACGCCGATCGATTTGGGCTTAATTCCACGGACCTTGCCAAAGTCATTGCCTGGATAGAGTCGCAGGGGCTCAAAGTGGATTATGTCTCGCGCAGCCGCACCTTTGTGATGTTCAGCGGGACGGTTGGCCAGGCGCAAAGCGCGTTCCACACCGAAATCCACCGCTACGAAGTTAAGGGAGCGCCTCATTTTGCCAACGCCACCGATGCCTCCACCCCATCCTCGCTCGAACCGCTGGTCTTGTTGATCCGGGGATTGGATGATTTCCGCCTCGAACCATTGAATCTGCGGGCGAGGCCGCTTCCTAACTACACCTCCGGCGGCTCGTACTATTTGTCGCCCGGCGACCTCGCGACCATTTACGACATCAATCCGCTGTACACCGGCGGTTTCAACGGATCCAGCCAAACCATCGCCGTGGTTGGCCAGACCGCCATCCGTATGTCGGATATTGTGTTCTTCCGCACGCATTTTTCATTGCCATCCAACGATCCTCAGCTAGTGCTGGTGGCGGGAAGTCAGGACCCGGGCATAAGCGCTGACGACCTGACCGAAGCCAGCCTCGATCTGGAATATGCCGGCGGCATGGCTCCCGATGCTACCATCCTCTTTGTTTATTCCATCGATGTGGTGACGTCGGTCGCCTATGCCATCGACCAGGATCTGGCGCCTGTCATTAGCATGAGTTACGGCGTCTGCGAAGCGGATAGCTCAAGTTCGCCTGCCAGCGCCGGCGCCTACTATCAATCGCTGGCCCAGCAAGCCAATGCGTTCGGTATCACATGGCTGGCGTCGTCGGGCGATTCGGGAGCGGCCGGTTGCGACAATGACGCTCAAACCGCTTCGCACGGTCTGGCGGTCAGCCTTCCATCCAGCGTTCCGGAGGTAACCGCGGTGGGTGGCACGGAGTTTAACGAGGGGTCCGGCGACTATTGGAACACAACGAACAATATCAATTTCAGTTCCGCGTTATCCTATATACCAGAAAAGGCTTGGAATGATACGGCTGTTAGCGTGACTGCGCGAGATGGGTTGGCGGCCACCGGCGGGGGTGCCAGCATCCTTTTCGCTAAGCCCACCTGGCAGATCGGAACGGGCGTGCCCAACGATGGGGCCCGGGATGTGCCTGATATTTCATTCGCCGCCGCCAACGATCACGATCCATATTTGGTCTATGTGAACAACGAGTTCTTGGCCGTTGGTGGCACCTCGGCCTCAGCACCCGTCTTCTCGGGTATTTTGGCCGTACTCAATCAATATTTAGTCCGCAACGGCGTTCTCTCTCAACCTGGACTCGGAAACATCAACCCCACGCTGTACCGCATGGCTCAAACCACTTCGGTGATCTTTCACGACATAACCGTAGGCAACAACATCGTGCCATGTGTGCTTGAGAGCCCGGATTGCGTGAACGGCCAGCTCGGATATAGCGCCGGTGTGGGCTACGATCAGACCACCGGATGGGGCTCGGCGGATGTTGACAATCTCGTATCTCAGTGGGCCGCGAGCATGGCCGCCCCGACCACCGCCGCGCTGAGTGCGAATCCCACGAGTATTGCATCCAGCGGAAGCACAGTCTTGACCGCCACCGTGAGCGCTGCTTCCGGGGCTACCTCGCCCGCCGGCTCCGTGTCTTTCACGCTGGGCCAGTCGCCGCTGGGTACGGGCGTGTTGTCCGGATCCGGCGGCAGCGCGACAGCCAACCTGACTGTCGACGGAAGTCAGTTGTCGAGCGGAAGCAATTCGATACTGGCGTCCTATGCAGGCAGCGCAGCATTCCTGGCTTCTTCCGCCTCCGTGATCGTCAATGTCAATAGCGGCGGGGCCTGCAACTACTCCTTGACTCCCAATTCGATCTCAGTTGAATCTGGCGCAGCTTCCGGAACCGTGGCCCTGGCCGCCGGTTCAGGTTGCTCCTGGACCGCAAGTTCGAATGCCTCCTGGTTGACCCTCAACTCGGCGAGTTCGGGCAGCGGCGATGGCACAGTGGACTATTCCTACGCCGCGAATTCGGACAACATTGGGCGCACCGGAACCTTGACGATAGCCGGACAAACGTTTACCGTTACCCAAGCCGGCGTCCCCACCCCACTCGGTTTCTTCGCGCTGACGGCTTGCAGGATCGCCGACACTCGTGCTGGCAGCGGTTTCAGCGGCGCTTTTGGAGCGCCGTTCCTATCGGCTGGAGTCGCCCGCAGCTTCCCGATTCTCGCCGGCTCCTGCAACGTGCCGGCTATAGCACAAGCTTATTCACTCAACATTACCGTTGTGCCGCACGGACCTCTGGCGTATTTGAGCGTTTGGCCTACCGGTCAGAGCATGCCTCTAGTTTCGACTTTGAACGATCGCGCAGGCCAGCCCTTAGCCAACGCGGCGATTGTGTCGGCTGGAACGGATGGGGCGATTAGTCTGTTTGCCACCAGTAACAGCGATGTCATCATCGACATCAATGGCTATTTTGCCCCGCCTGAAACACCGGCTCTGGCATTCTATCCAACAACTCCCTGCCGCGTCGTGGATACCCGCGCGGTAGGCGGTAGCGGCCTGACCGGGGCATTTGGCCCGCCGCAATTGACCGCAGGTGCGACACAGAGTTTTCCCATCCCTGCCTCTACTTGCGACCTGCCGCCGTCGGCTGAAGCCTATTCGTTAAACATTACCGTCGTCCCGCCTGGCCTTTTCCACTACCTGACCATATGGCCGGCGGGGCAAACTGCGCCGCCCGTTTCGACGTTGAACGACTCCAGCGGCACCGTTCTGGCTAATGCGGCCATCGTGCCCGGGGGCACAAACGGCGCGGTGGACGTCTTCGTGTCGGATGCCACCGATGTGGTTATCGACAGCAATGGGTACTTCGCTCCGCCAGGGAATCCTGGCGCGCTCTATTTCTATCCCCTAACCCCGTGCCGGGTAGCGGATACCCGCGCGGCGAGTGACTTCACAGGAGCGTTTGGTCCGCCGCAGATGACGGCGGGCTCAACACGCAGTTTTCCGATTCCATCCAGTTCATGCGGGGTTCCCACGACAGCGCAAGCCTATGCCTTGAATATCACGGTTGTGCCGCCGGGACCCCTGAATTATATAACCACCTGGCCCACCGGGCTTGCAATGCCTTTGGTTTCCACGCTGAACGATATCAGGGGAGCGATTGTGGCGAATGCTGCTATTGTGCCGGCGGGCACCACTGGAGCGATCAGCTTATTTACGCACAACGCGACCGATTTGGTGATTGATATCGACGGCTATTTCGCGCCGTAGCTACGTCAATTCCCTGGCCTTTACTTTCCGCCTGAAAGCGCCAGCACGGAATATGCCGTGGCAGCGTCGATCATGAACCGTCCAACATCGGATGCCGGGTCGCGCTGCTTGTTCAACGAATATGCCAACCACAAGCCGCTGGCTTGATCCTGATTATGCGTCAGCCAGGACAGCGCGTTCTTTAGCGCTGGCTGCGTGCGCCGAACCCCGGCCTGTTCAAGAACGAACGTAACCAAACCTGTGCCGTAACCATCGCTCGCGGTATCGAGCGGCGTACCGTCCCGGCGCTTCCAAGTTCCGATGACGAGCGTGGACGTACTCCAGCCGCCGTCCGGCTGCTGTTTGCTCAGAACTTCGTCGACGATGGACTTCTGTTGATCTGGTTTCAGAATTCCCGGGACCTTCGCGGAGGCCCACAGAAGAAATACGCGATTAATGAGGGACTGGCTCGCCAGGCCCTGCTGGAGGTAGTCAGAGAGCAGCTTCAAATTGTTTTGGCTCTCGGGCATCGAGCGGTAACCGTCCGGAGCGGTTCCAGCGGCAATCGCGCCCAGCGTCGCCCCCCAGTACTGTGAATCCTCCGCTTCCCAAGGTTGATTGTGGAAATTCAGCCAGGTCCAGGCGC
>Ga0302325_10029568_pt1 | contig 11317 bp, 8 predicted proteins | sample Palsa_T0_2_FD_201948 | JGI IMG/M metagenome (GOLD analysis project Ga0302325, IMG submission 201948) | Peat permafrost microbial communities from Stordalen Mire near Abisko, Sweden - Palsa_T0_2 | ecosystem: Environmental > Terrestrial > Soil > Palsa > Peat permafrost | place: Sweden: Abisko...
TTCCGCGCAAGATCGAATCGCAGCTGCGTGTTCCCTCGCACCTCGCGAACAACCGACCCGTACAAATTGACATACCCGGTGCGTCATCGATGACCCCGGTAACGCAGGCGAGCGGCGCGGTCTCGGTTCCTGCCACCGTGGAAACCCATTCCGTCGTAACGGAGTCGCCGCACGAGGACTCGAAGCGGGTTACCATCGCGTGGCTCAGCGCAGGATTGCTGGTGATCTCGGCGTACATCCTCTTCGGGACCGTGGTCAGCATACTTAGGCCTGTTCGCAGCCTGCTCAGGGCAACCGGTCAAATCGCAAAGGGGGACACAAATGCGCGCGTGCCTCGCGGTGGCATCAAGGAACTCGATGCGGTCGCCACTGCATTCAATGTCATGGCCGAGGAACTTTCACTGGCACGCACGGCGGCGCAAGAATACCAACAAAGTTTGGAGATAAAGGTCGCCGAACGAACCCGGCAGCTGCAGCATTTGGCCGAAAACGATCCGCTAACGGGACTTCCAAATCGGCGTGAATGGTTTGCCCTGCTCAACGCCGCGATCGCGCGGGCAACGCCGGCAGGGCGGCAGATTGGCGTGTTTTTCCTCGACATCGACAATTTCAAGTACATCAACGACAGCATGGGACACGCTTTCGGCGACCGCGTATTGGTGAGCCTTGCCCAGCGTTTGCAGGAGACGGCGCGGAATTTCGGGTTTGCGGCACGATTCGGCGGCGACGAATTCACGGTCGTGCTCGAGGATGCCGGCGGCGTGGAGGGCGTCAGTGCCACCGGCTTGGCGATCATTCAAGCCTTTCAACAGCCGCTCAACGTGGACAATCGGGAACTGGTGGTCAACGTCAGTGTCGGTGCGAGCATCTATCCGGACCATGCTCAAGAGCCCGAGGCACTGCTGAAAGCGGCAGACGTGGCGCTGTTTCGCGCCAAGTCCCTGGGCCGCTGCCAGCTGTCGATGTTCACTCCCGATTTGCTCGAGGTCGCCGAAGCCAAGTTCTCGACCGAACAGGGCCTGCGTCGCGCCATCGAGCGCGGCGAGTTTGAACTGGTATTCCAGCCGGAAATCGACGTGGAGACGCTCGATACATCGCTGGTGGAAGCCCTGGTGCGCTGGCGGATGCCTGATGGGACCCTGGCATTGCCGAGCCGGTTCTTGGACATCGCAGAGGAATCGGGATTGATCATTGAAATCGGCGATTGGGTGCTGCGGGCAGCCATCGAGGCGGCGGCGCATTGGCATCATGGCGCGTGGCCGGAGGTGCGGGTCGCCATCAATGTGTCGGCGCGCCAGTTCCTCGACGCTGGCTTCATCGATCGACTGCAGTCCTTGCTGCGGGCCTATCGATTGCCCGCGCAATGCATCGAGATCGAGCTAACCGAGTCGGTACTGCAAACCGGCCCCTCCACTATCGATGCCTTGAAGCGGCTGCGTGCCCATGGCGTCACCATCGCCCTGGATGATTTTGGCACAGGCTATTCGTCCCTGGCATCCCTTGAGCAGCTACCGTTGAGCCGTATCAAGCTGGACCGCAGTTTGCTCGAAGGCATCGATAACAGCCCGCGCTCAGCGGCGATCGTGCACGCGATAATTGCAATGTGTCAGGGGCTTGGGCTGCAAATCACGGCCGAAGGGATTGAAAGGCCGGAACAATTTGCAATGATGTTGAGGCACCGAGGAATGTGCCTGCAGGGCTATCTGCTGGCTCGTCCGACGTCGCGTGATGACCTGATACCCGCAATGGCAAACGTTTCACAAAGGGCCAGGGAGCTCGTGGTGAGTTTGCCGGCGCAGGGCGCATCAAATGTCCTGGAGTGGGCAATGGCTGCCCCGCGCAGGGCGTCAGAGGCCGGATAACAACTAAATTTGCGGGTCGACGCGCAACACCAGTTTGCCGGTGTGCGATCCGTCGAATAGCCGATTGAGTATGAGCGGCGCGTCTTCGAGGCCATCCACGACGGTCTCATCGGCTTTGAGTTTCCCCTCCCGAATCCAGCCGCTCAGCGCCTGCACGGCTTGCTTGGTCTTCTTGTAATCCAACACCAGAAAGCCGCGCACCATCAGCCGTCGGATGACGATCACACTGAAGTCGTCGCTGGGCTTGGCCTCGCCGTTGTAGCCTGAGATCAGCCCGCACAGGGCCACCCGGCCGCCGATGACCATGCGTGACAGCACGGCCTTCATCACCTCGCCGCCAACATTCTCGAAGCTCACCTGGATGCCGTTTGGCGTGGCGTCCTTGAGCGCCTTTTTCCAATCCTGCGCTTTGTAGTCGACCGCGGCATCGAAGCCAAGCCGATCAATGAGGTAGCGGCACTTATCCGCACCGCCGGCAATGCCCACCACCCGCGCGCCCATGATTTTGCCGATCTGTCCGGCAACCGATCCCACCGAGCCGGCCGCTGCGGACACCACGAGCGTCTCGCCCGCTTCCACCGGGCTGATGTCGGTGAGCCCGTAGTAGGCGGTCACGCCGCTGGTGCCGCAGGCGCCGAGCAGCCGCGGCAACGGCATGCCGGGCTCGGCGGGCAGTCGCACGTAGGAACTTGCCGCGCTGTCGTGGATCACGAGGTAGTCCTGCCATCCGACCAGGCCGTGAACCAGGTCGCCTTCGTTGAACTGCGCCGATCGGGTCTTGACCACCCGGCCGATGCCGCCCGCCCGCATGACTTCGCCTATGGCGACGGGCGGCATGTACTGGGGAATGTCGCGCATCCACACCCGGTTGGTGGGGTCCATGGAGATATACAGCACCCGCAGCAAAATCTCGCCGTCCTTAAGCTCACCGAGCGGTTCCCGGATTAGATCGAAATCCTCGCGCCTCACCAATCCTTCGGGACGATGCTTGAGACGAAGCTGCCGATTGATCGTGGACATGATGCTCACCTGTGCTATTGAAACCTCAAACCGCCGAGGCGCCGCCGTCGATGCGCATTTCCGCGGCCGTGACGAAGCGGCTCTCGTCGGACGCGAGATACAGTACGGCATAGGCGACGTCGTCGGCTTCTCCCAGCCGCTTCATCGGAATGCCGCGAGTGAGCTTGCGAGTGGCTTCTGCTTCGCCCAGCTCTTGGAACAGAGGCTCGACGATGCCGGTGCGGATAAAGGCGGGATGCACCGAGTTGCAGCGCACGTCGATCTTCTGCCGCGCGCAATCGATTGCCACCGATTTGCTGAGTGCCGCAACTGCCGCCTTGGCAGTGTTGTATGCCGTATAAGCCGGGTTGATTTTGAACGCCGCCAGCGACGATATGTTGATGATCGAGGCCGGCTGGTTTTCGCGCAGCATAGCCAGCGCATACTTGCAGCCGTAGTAGGTGGCATCGACATTCACACTCATCACGCGCTGCCACTGCTTGTGCTCGAGGCTTTCCACGCCGCCGAGCGCGCCAATGCCGGCGTTGTTCACCAGCACCGACAATCCGCCCATGGCCGCGCTCGCCGCCGCCAGTACGCTCTGCCATTGCGTCTCGACTGTCACGTCGTGGAGCGCGGACCAGGCCATCCTCGCGCCCAGTTCCGCATTGATGCGCTCGGCCAAATCTCCGACCGCGACGGCGTCGAGATCGGTGAGAAAAACCTTTGCGCCGTGGCGCGCCAGCATCCGCGCCGTAGCGGCGCCAAGGCCACCGGCGGCGCCCGTGATCAGCGCCTTCTTGCCCGCAACGCGCCGCGCCGACACATCGGTCATTGCTTTATTCCTCGTTCATGCGGACAGAAAGCCGCCGTCGACATTGATGATGGCGCCGGTCGTGTAGCTCGAGGCGGCCGACGCCAGGTACAGCACCAGGCCGGCCATCTCGGACGGCTGCCCCACCCGACGCATGGGAATGCGCGCCAGCGCTCGACTCAGAATGGCCGGCGTATTCACGAGCACGGACGCAAACTTGGTATCGGTGAGACCCGGCAACAGTGCGTTACAGCGGATGCCCGCTTCGGCGCACTCCACCGCAAACGCCTTGGTCATCGATATTACCGCTGCCTTGGTGATGGAATAAATGCCCTGGAAGTGGCCCGGATTGATGCCGTTGACGGAGGCGACGTTGATGATCGAACCGCCGCCGTTCTTCATCATGAGCTTCGCTGCATGCGTCGACATGAAGAAATAGCCGCGAATGTTGACGTCGACCGTCTTCTGGAAAGCGGCGGGGTCGGTCGTCAGGATGCTGCCGAAATGCGGACTGGCCGCCGCATTGTTGACCAGCACGTCGAGCCGTCCGTGCCGTTGCTTGAGCTCCGCGAACAGCGCCTCGATTTGCGGCAGCTCGCCGATATGGCAGGCCATGGCCGAAGCGGAGCCGCCGGCCGCGAGTATTTCATCGACGACGGCCTGGCAATCGGCCAGACGACGGCTCGAGACGATGGTGTGCGCGCCCTGCGCGGCGAGAAGCTTGGCGATGGCGGCGCCGATGCCGCGGCTCGCTCCGCTAACGAGAGCAATCTTGCCGGTGAGATCGAATAGTGGGGGTGCGGTCATGAGTTGCCCTCGTAAATCAGCGGTGAGTAATCAAATCTCGGTCGCCGGCTCCGTCCAGATGCGGCGCGCTGTTGTAACTGATCAGGCTGTCGCGCTGCTCGCCAATGGCAATCCGGGTCATGGAGGTATTGACCAGTGGCCAGCTAAGCGCGAACGCCTCATCGCTCGGCGCACGCAGCAATGCATTGACGATGACGGCGATCGGACCTCCGGAGGTGAACGCCCAGATCGTGCGCGCACCATGCTTGCTGAGCCGCTGCAGGCCGGCGAGCGCCGCGGCGCGGAAGCTGTCCCATGTGCGGGTGTATTCGCCGTCGAAATGACCACTGATCCAACGTTCCAGCGCGGCGACAAACAGCTGCTGCAGCACCCGCCGGGGATCATCGGCGCGCGCGGCTTCGGCGGCGAGCGCGGTGTGCGCGGCCAGATCAGGCCGCAGGCGCGCGATGATTTCCACATGATCGAGTTCATCGAGGCCCGTCAGCACGATGCGCGGCGCGCTCATGCCGGCGGCCTGCGTGCATAGCTCGGCGGTTTGAGCGTGCCGCCGCATTGAACCCAGGGCGACAAGATCCGGCGCCCGGCCGACGTGCTTCAGCCACGCGCCGAGGCGTTGCGACTGTTCCTTGCCAACCGACGACAGTTGATCGTAATCGGCGGCACCGAAACTGGCCTGACCGTGTCGAATGAGCAGCAGCGTTCCCATGACTACAGAGTCGAAGCATCAATGAGCCTGCGGCAGCGTTGTCCCAGGTAAGCGGCAGCCCGCCCGAAATCCGCAAATCGCGGATTGGTGGTCTGACCGAGCACGAAGCGCCGGTAAATCTGCTGAATGATCACCGTCAACCGGAACAGGCCGAACACTTCGTAAAAGTCGAAATTTGCCACGCTCCAGCCGCTGCGCTGCGCGTAATAGGCCACGAGTTCGCGCCGGGTCAGCATGCCGGGCACATGCGACGGTTGGCGGCGCGATGCGTGGAACATGGGATCATCGTCCGCCTCCACCCAATACGCCAGCGAGCCACCGAGATCCATCAGCGGATCGCCGAGCGTGGTCATCTCCCAATCCAGCACGCCGATGATGTCGAGCGGATGGGCGGGATCGAGCACCACGTTGTCGAAGCGGTAATCGTTGTGCACCACGCAGATGGCGATCTCGCCGGCCGGCTGCTTGTGCGCGAGCCATGCCATCACATCCTCACAGGGATCCGTGTCCTCGGTCAGCGCCTGGCGCCAGCGGCCGCTCCAGCCGGTGACCTGCCGCGCGATATATCCTTCGCCTTTGCCGATCGCCGCCACATCAGGCTGCGACGGATCGACCTGATGCAATTCCACCAGCCGGTTGATGAAGCCCAAGCACAGCCGGCGAACGCCCGCTTCATCCAGGCCGAGATCGGCGGGCAGGTCGCGACGCAGAATGATGCCGTGCAGCCGCTCCATCACGTAGAAATCGCTGCCCAGCACGGCATTGTCGCCGCAGGTGGCGAGAATGGCCGGCACGAAAGGGTAGTGGGGTTTCAAAGCCGCCATGACCCGCGCCTCGCGCAGCATATCGTGCGCCGACTTTGCCTTCACGCCGGCCGGCGGCTTGCGCAGAACCATGTCGCGGTTGCCGTAACTGATGAGATAGGTCAGGTTGGAGGCGCCGCCCAGAAATTGCTGAATGATGGGCGCACCGTGCAGGCCCGGAACATGCTGCTTGAGGAACGCATCGATCCTGGCCGCGTCGAGGCGGTCCTCGTCGCGAACCTCGCACGCCTTATCCAAGCTTGCCGTCATGCCTGCGCTGTGCCGGCCGCCAGCTGCGCCTTCAATTCGATCTTGGCGATCACGCCGCGGTGCACTTCATCCGGACCATCGACCAGACGCAGCACGCGCGAGTAGGCATACAGTGCGGTGAGCGGGAAATCATCGGACACGCCGGCGCCGCCGTGAATCTGCATGGCGGCGTCGGCCGCCTTCTGCACCACTGCGGGCACAATCACTTTGATCTGTGAAATCTCGCTCATCGCAGCCTTGACTCCGCGCGTATCGATGAGCCATGCCGCCTTCAATGTCAGCAGCCGCGCCTGTTCGATCGCGATACGCAAATCCGCGACGATATCTCCGTTCCCACCGAGCTGGATCAGCTGTTTGCCGAAGGCGGTGCGCTGCGTGGCGCGCGCGCACAACAGCTGCAGCGCGCGTTCGGCGGCGCCGATGGCGCGCATGCAGTGATGAATGCGCCCGGGACCCAAACGGCCTTGCGCGATCTCAAAACCGCGGCCGGCCCCCAGGATCACATGATCGGCCGGCAGCCGCACGTCGGTGAAGGTGATTTCGCCGTGACCGGAGGGTTCGTCAAAACCGTGGAACACCGACAGCATGCGCTCGATCTTCACGCCGGGCGCATCGATGGGGCAGAGAACCATCGAATGACGCTGATGCGGCGGCGCCGAGGCGTCGGAGAGGCCCATGAAGATCACGACGCGGCAATGTGGGTGGCCGATGCCGGTGGACCACCACTTGCGGCCATTGAGCACCACCTCGCCGCCCTCAATCAGCGCGGTCGCCTGCATATTGGTGGCGTCGGAAGAGGCAACCGCCGGCTCGGTCATGCAAAATGCCGAACGAATCTCTCCGGCCAGCAACGGGGTCAGCCACCGGGACTTCTGTGCCTCGGAACCGTAGCGGACCAGCACCTCCATGTTGCCGGTATCCGGTGCATTGCAGTTGAACACCTCGGGTGCAATGAATGAGTGCCCCATGATTTCGGCCAGGGGCGCATATTCGACGTTGCTCAAGCCGGCGCCGAATTCGGCTTCGGCCAGAAACAGATTCCACAGGCCGGCTTGCCTGGCTTTGGCCTTGAGAGTTTCCATCACGGCCGGCTGCCGCCAGCTGCGCCAATCGGAGCTGCCACCGAGAGCGGCGCCATAAGCGCGTTCCGCCGGCGCGACCTCTTCGCGCATGAAATGGGACAGGCGCTGCATGAACGTTCGAGTGCGTTCGGAGTGTGTGAAATCCACGGCTTCCCCCTCAATTGGCGCAAGCCTACGCCCATCGGTTTAAATCAGTGAAATGAATATGGTTTATATCCACCTATCAATATGAGTAATATGTGGAATGAACCGATCCGATCTGCGCATGAACCTGAATTTGTTTCGGGTGCTCGATGCCATCCATACCCATGGCGGTATCAGCGCGGCGGCTCGCGCGCTGCACCTGACCCAACCGGCGATTACCCACTCCCTGAATCGCTTGCGGCTGCTGTTCGCAGACCCATTGTTCGTGCGGCAGGGCAACCGGATGGTTCCCACCCACAAGCTGCGAACCGTGGTGGCGGATGTGCAGCTGCACTTGCACGGTCTGCAGGCCACCACTCAAACGCTGGCGGCGTTTCATCCATCGCAGCTGAATCTGACCTTCACGGTCGGCTTTCGCGATGTATTGGAATCCATCGCCTTCCCGCCGCTGATCGCTAGAGTCGAGAAGATCGCGCCGAATGTGCGCATCGTCAGCCGCCGAATCGCTGCGTCGGAGGTGGGGCGGGAACTCGCGGCAGGGGGCATCGATCTGGTCATTGACAGGCGCCTGCACGCCGGCCCGCACCTAGCCAGTGAGCATCTGCTCGACGAGTCGTTGGTGGTGGCGATGCGCAAAGGACACCCGCTGGCATCCGGCACATTGCGTCGCAGCGACTTTCTTGCCGCTCATCACGTGGCGGTGTCCCAGTTGGGCGAGGCGGTACCGCTCGACGTGCTCTTGTCGCAGGATGGCCGCGCGCGCGAAATCCGGCTGATCTGCCAGCATTATTTTTCCGCGTGTCAGGTGGCCGCGAAAACCGATCTGCTGCTGACCATGCCGAGCGGATACGCGGCGAGTTTTTCGCGCTTGCTGGCGATCGCGACCCAGCCCCTGCCGATCAAACTCAAGCCGATTCCGATCATGGCCTACTGGCATGAGTCAAAGAACGACGATCGCGCGCACGAGTGGTTTCGGCGACTGGTGATCGAGATGGTCGGGAGGCGAGGCGCTCCAGACGCCAATCCGATGGCGACAGGCCGGTCCAGCGGCGAAATGCGCGGGTGAAGCTGCTGCTGCAGGAAAAGCCCAGCAGGTAGGTAATCTCGCTTACGCTGTGCTCAGGTGAGCTTAGGTACGCTTCCGCCACCGCATGTCGGGTCTGGTCCAAGATTTCCTTGAAAGTGGTGCCGCTGTCGCCGAGCTTGCGCTGCAGCGTGCGGGCGCTGACGTTGAGCACCTCGGCAACCTCTTCTTGAGACGGCTCGCCGCCCTGCAACCGCTGAGCCAGGACTTCGCGTACCCGCGCTACGATGTTGTAGCGCTCGATCCGCGCCAGGTATCGGCTGGAGATGGCATCGCTCTGTCGCGCGAGTTCCGGGTTGCCGGTGTCCAGAACCCGCTCGATGCTGTCGGCGTCGAAAATCAATCGATTCTGCTCTGCGCCGAAGCGCAGCGGCGCGCGCCAAATCCGTTCGTAATCGTCGATGATCGGCGGCCGCGCGCGCTTTAACTCAATCGACAGCGGGGAGTACCGGCTGCCGATCAGCGAGCGGCACATGCGCAGGTAGCTGCTGACCAAGGCGTCGAGCGCTTCGGCGGCAATCTCCACGGCGGGCTCGATGACGAAGTGATATTCGCAGCCCCGCCGGAAGAACTGATAGTCCACTGCGTCGCTGACCACATGACAGTATCGGCACACCCGTTCGAATGCCTCCTTCAGAGTCGAGCTGGCGCTGGTGCCGTAGCCCAAGGCGTGGAACGTGGTGTGCTTGTAATGATTCGCGACTTTGATGCCGATAGCGGGGTCGCCGGTCGCCGCCACCGCAATCCGCCAGAGCTGCCCGGTATTGACCAGGGGGCAGCGGGTGTCGGTACCGTCCAGGGCCTTCAAATCAAATCCAGCCTCCGCCAGCAGTGCTGCACCGTCACAGCCGGCGGCGTCAAGCGCCCGTCCCACGGCTTTGATATAGCTGCCCAGGATCGAATTTTGGCCCGCTGCGGTATGTGTCCGCATTAGCTCTTTGACCTCCCTCTCAAGCCCCCAAGGTCAGCCCAAAGCTTAGCTCCAAAGAGGGGGGACGTCGATTGCATTCGGAGCTCGCCGCGACCCGCCGCCCCCGTTGCGCCGGCGCGACGCCAACTTTTTTGGCGTCCAAGGTCAACACGTTGGCGCCTGCGGTGCCGCAGGTTGGGGCGTTTTCCGTAAGCTCGGGCGAGGCACTTGCTGGGGCCGCGAATCTACTCGCCGGAGGAAGAACTAAGATGGCTTTCAGGACCAAAGTCGCAGCGCGGAATCAGTCAAATCGCATCGGCGCCTGCCGGCGTCCCATGGCTGGATTGCTGGCAATTTCAGCTACTTGGTCGGCAAGTGCCTGGGCGGCGGACACCCAACCTACGCCCGCGCTAAGCGAAATCATCGTCACGGCGCAGAAGCGCCAAGAGAACATTCAAGATGTGCCCGTCTCGGTCATGGCGCTGTCGGCGCAGGCGCTGCAGGACGCCGGCATCAAAGACATCAAGAATTTGCAGGTGTTGACCCCCGGGGTGACCGTGACCTCCACCACCTCGGAGAACGTGACCACGGCGCGCATTCGCGGCATTGGCACGGTCGGCGACAATCCGGGGCTCGAATCCTCCGTCGGCGTCATCATCGATGGGGTGTATCGGCCCCGCAACGGGGTGGGTTTCGGCGACCTCGGGGAGCTCGAGCAGATCGAAGTCCTCGAGGGGCCGCAAGGCGAGCTGTTCGGCAAGAACAACGACGCCGGCGTGATCAATATCGTGACCAAGAGACCCTCGAGTACATTCGGCGTGAGCGCCGAGGCCACTGGCGGAAACTATAACGATCGCGAGATCTCAGCCTCGGTCACCGGGCCCTTGGGAGATATCTCCGCGGCTCGATTCTATGCGGGATACCAGCGGCGCGATGGCTTCTTGAATGTGGATACGGGTCCGGGCCCGAACTCTGAGAACAGCACCGATAACCGCAATGTCTACACCATGCGTGGCCAGTACCTCCTTACGCCCACCAACGCCGTGAGCTTCTTGGCGATCGCGGACTATTCGAAGCGCAACGAGTCGTGCTGCGGCGCCATCCAAACGGCTGACGGCCCATTCTATGGGATCCTCAATGCCCTGGCCTCGGTGCCAGAGCTCGGCGGCACGACCGGCGCCACCGGTATTGCCAGCCCGCCGCTGTCGCTTTCTGACCGCAATGCCTGGGCCAATCAGCCTGTCGTGCAACAAATCCGCGATATGGGAATTTCCGGTCAGCTCGACTGGGATCTGGGTTTCGGAAAACTCACCTCGATATCCGCATGGCGCGACAATACCCTGATTGCCGGCAACGACGTGGATTACACCGCCGTCGATATCGTTCAAGAGCCCGCGACCGAAGGCAATATGGTTGACTTCAAGCAGGTCAGCGAGGAAATACGCTTGGCCGGCAAGGATGGCCCGCTCAATTGGCTGTTCGGTGGGTTCTTCTCGAACGAAATCCTGGTGTCGAATACTGCCATCTATGCCGGCACTGATTTCGATCTGTACCTGAGCGGTCTGTCCTCGGCCTCGATAGGTCCGCCGAACTTCCTGTTGACCACGGAACTCACCGGCAAGCCTCCCGGCAGCCTATTCGTTCCGGGCGTCTCCGGCGAGGCGGATTGGTACCACGAGACCTCCAAGAGCTATGCGCTCTTCACCAACGAGACCTACAACATCACGCAGGGATTGGATCTGACCGCCGGCGTGCGCTACACGTCCACGATGAAGACGGCGGATTCAAATTATGTGAGTCCGGACGGCGGGTCGGCCTGCGGCCAGCTGCTGGCCA
>Ga0302325_10029569_pt1 | contig 11317 bp, 9 predicted proteins | sample Palsa_T0_2_FD_201948 | JGI IMG/M metagenome (GOLD analysis project Ga0302325, IMG submission 201948) | Peat permafrost microbial communities from Stordalen Mire near Abisko, Sweden - Palsa_T0_2 | ecosystem: Environmental > Terrestrial > Soil > Palsa > Peat permafrost | place: Sweden: Abisko...
GTCCCTTCTCGTCGGCCCCGCTGGCGTGGACGACGATGCGCTTCCCGGCGTTGTCGCGCTCGGTGATGTCCGCGGTACCGGCGAAGCTCAGCCGGACCGGGCCCATCCGGACGGCCACCCGGCCCTTGTACTTTTCGTCGCCGAGGTCCTCGGTCAGCTCGGCGCCGGGCAGGCAGGCGGCCACCTGCGGGATGTTGTCGAAGAACTGCCATACCTTGTCGACCGGCTCCGCCACCTCGAAGTCGTTCTTGATCAGCATCGCGTCTCTTTCTTCACGTAGGCCGCGGGATCCTGCTCGAACTCCCGGCGGCAGCCGGCCCGGCAGAAGTAGTAGGTGACACCCTCATGCGCCAGCGGGTAACCAGAGGAGTCCGCGGTCACGGTCATCCCGCACACCGGGTCCACAGCCTCCTCTGGTTCCGCCGTCCCAGCCGTGCTTCCGGCCCCCCCCAGGGCTCCGGAAGCACGCAGCTGGACCAGTTCGGCCAGGATCGCGACCGCGATCTCGCGGTGTGACGTCCGGCCGAGGTCGAGGCCGACCGGGACCCGGACCCGGTCCAGTTGATCCTGCGGCACGCCCCGCTCCGCGAGGTAGCCGAGCACCGACGCACCACGCTTGGTCGATCCGACCAGGCCCAGGTAGGCAGGCCGGGCGGCGATCGCCTGCTCGACTGCCTCCTCGTCGCCGTGGCCTTGGGTGGCCACCACGACCAGCGAGCGCCCGCCCGCGTCAGCCGCGGTGAAGTCCGGGCCGTCGAGCAGCGCGGCCCGCCAGCCGAGCGCGGTGGCGAGATCGGCCAGAGTGTGCGTCATCGGCGAGCGCCCGACGACCACCAGGTGCGGCGTGGGCAGCACCGGCTCGATGTAGATCTGGAGTGCGCCCTCGCTCTGGCACGAGATGGGCACGAAAGTCATCCCGTCCGGGACCGCCGCGCCAAACTGCGCTGTGCTGGCAAACTGCGCTGTGCTGGCAAACTGCTCGGGGGTGCCCAGCAGCAGCAGCCGCGACACGCCGTCGGTGATGACCTGCCGGGCCTCGCGGATCACCACCGGCTCCGCGCACGCGCCGCCGATCCAGCCGTGCAGTTCCCCGGACTCCGTGATGATCGCGCGGGAGCCTTGCTGGCCCGATGACGGGCCCTGCCGCCAGACCACCGTCGCGAGCGCGAACGCCTGGCCGGCCCGGCTCAGCTCGCCGGCCTGCTCCAGGACGCCCCAGCCCTCCATCGATGACCTCCCGTCAGTCATCATCTGAGCGCACCGGCGGCGCACCGGACACGTCACGGCGGTAGGTGAGGGCTTCCCAAACCCGGTCGGGGAGCAGGGGCATGTCGATATTGCGTACCCCGGTGTCTTTGACCGCGTCCATCACCGCGTTGACGAATGCCGCCGGGCCGCCGACCGCCGCGCACTCGCCGACGCCCTTGGCGCCGATCGGATGGTGCGGGCACGGCGTCATCACCTCGCCGTGCAGCTCGAAGCCCGGAGTCTCCCACGAGGTGGGCAGCAGATAATCCATGTAGTTCGAGCCCACGCAGTTGCCCTCGGCGTCGAACGTGATGAACTGCATGTTGGCCATCGCGTAGGCCTCGGTCAGACCGCCCATGATCTGTCCCTCGACGATCATCGGGTTGATCCGGACGCCGCAGTCGTCCACCGCCACCATGTTCAGCACGTCCCAGACCCCGGTCTCGGGGTCGACCTCGACGGTCACGATGTAGCACGCGAACGGCCAGGTCAGGTTGGGCGGGTCGTAGTACGCGTTGTTCTCCAGGCCCGGCTCCATGCCATCCGGCATGTTGCTGTAGGCGGCCATCGCGCATTCCTGGATGGTCACGCCGCGGTCGGGCGCGCTGCGCACGTAGAACCGGCCCAGCTCCCATTCCACGTCCTCTTCGGACACCTCAAGTAGGTGCGCGGCGAGCTTGCGGGCCTTGGCCCGGATCTTGCGGGACACCATGGAGATCGCGGCCCCCGCCACCGGGGTGCTGCGCGAGGCATAGGTGCCCATGCCGAATGGCGCCGTGTCGGTGTCGCCCTCTTCGACGGTCACGTCCTCGGCCGGGATGCCGAGCTCGTGGGCCACGATCTGGGCCCAGGTCGTCTCGTGGCCCTGGCCCTGACCCCGCGCGCCGGTCCGCAGGAGCGCCTTGCCGGTCATGTGCACCCGCAGCTCCGCTGAGTCGAACATCTTGATGCCGAGGATGTCGTACTCGCGGCTGTTCCCGGCGCCCAGTGGCTCGCTCATCGTGGAGATGCCGATGCCGAGCAGCCGGCCGTTGGCCTTGGCCTCTTCCTTCTGCCGCAGGAAGTCCTGGTAGCCGACCGCTTCCAGGCCGACCTCCAGGCACTTCCCGTACTGGCCCGAGTCGAGCAGGAAGCCGAACGGGGTGCGGAACGGGAACTGGTCGTCGGCCACGAAGTTGATCCGCCGGAACTCGGCCTGATCCATGCCCAGGTCATTGGCGGCGGCGTGCATCATCCGCTCCTGGAAGAACATGGCCTCGGTGACCCGGAAGGAGCAGCGGTACGCGACGCCGCCGGGGGCCTTGTTGGTGTACATGCCCCGGGCCGTGAGGTGCCCGACCGGGACGTCGTAGCAGCCGAACGTCGAGTGCAGCAGCCCGATCTTGAACTTGCTCGGCTGGGCGTCGGAGAAGAACGCGCCGTGGTCGGCATCGGTGTGCATCCGGACGGCGAGGATCTTGCCGTCACTGCGCAGGGCCAGCTCACCATCCAGGTACACGTCGCGTGCGAACCCGGTGGAAATGAGGTTGCCTGACTTGTCCTCGATCCACTTCACCGGCCGCTCCAGCAGGATCGAGGCCAGGATGGAGCAGACGTACCCGGGGTAGACCGGGACCTTGTTGCCGAACCCGCCGCCGATGTCCGGGGAGATGATCCGGATCATGTGCTCGGGCAGTTCGGCGACCAGCGCGACCGCGGCCCGGATGATGTGCGGCGCCTGCGTGGTCATGTACACCGTGAGCTTCGAGGTGGCCCGGTTGAAGTCGGCGATCGACCCGCAGCACTCGATCGGCGACGGGTGCGAGCGCGGGTAGTGCAGCTTCAGCTTCGAGACCATGTCCGCCTGCGCGAACGCGCGGTCGGTGCCGTCCTTGTCGCCGACTTCCCAGTCATAGATGACGTTGTCAGCCTGGTTCTCCTTGTCGTCCCGGATGACCGGCGCGCCGTCGGCGACCGCCTGCACCGGGTTGACGATCACCGGCAACTGCTCGTACTCGACGACGATCGCCTCGCACGCGTCCTTGGCGATGTACGGGTCATCGGCGATGACGCAGGCCACTTCCTGACCCTGGAACCGCACCTTGTCGGTGGCCAGGACGGCCTGTGTGTCATAGGAGAGCGTCGGCATCCAGGCCAGGTTGCGGGTCGCCATCATCTCGCCGGTGAGCACCAGGCGGACCCCGGGTATCTCCCACGCCCGGCTGGCGTCGATCGATGTGATGCGCGCGTGCGCCACCGGGCTGCGCAGGATCTCCATGTGCAGCATGCCGGGCAGCACGATGTCGTCGGTGTAGTTGCCCTTGCCCCGGATGAAGCGGTTGTCCTCGACGCGCTTGCGGCTGGCGCCCAGCCCGCCGATCTTGATCTCGTCCAGTGCCTGCGACACGTCGTACCTCTTGTCTCGATTAGCTTGCCGACGGTGTCAGCGTCAGGATTGCCAGCATCAGGATTGGGAGCGGAGCTTCTCGGCGGCCCACAGGACGGATTTGACGATGTTCTGGTAGCCCGTGCAGCGGCACAGGTTGCCGGAAAGCGCCCAGCGGATGTCTTCCTCGGTCGGGTCGGGGTTCTCGTCGAGGAGCGCCTTGGCCGCCATCATCATCCCCGGAGTGCAGAACCCGCACTGGAGCCCGTGCTCCTCCTTGAAGCCTTCCTGGAGCGGGTGCAGTTCGCTGGCCGTGGCCAGGCCCTCGACGGTGGTGACCTCGTGCCCGTCGGCCTGCACGGCGAGCATGGTGCAGGACTTCACCGCGCGCCCGTCGACCAGCACCGTGCACGCGCCGCAGTTCGTCGTGTCGCAGCCGGTGTGCGTGCCGGTCAGCCGAAACCCCTGGCGAAGCAGGTGGGCCAGCAGCAGACGGGGCTCCACCTCGGCTATTTTCTTCACGCCGTTGACGGTGAACGCGATCCGGCGCACCGGGACGTCGCTGGGGACATCAGCGCTGCGGTCCTCGTAGAGGGTCGTCATGTCAGGCCGCCCTTTCCGCGGACGCGTCGACGCGGCTCAGGATGCGCACCACGAAGGTGCGCACGATGTGCCGCTTGAATTCCGCGCTGCCGCGATGATCGGTCTTGGGCCGGGCCGCGTCGGCGGTGAGCCGTGCGGCCTGCTCGATGGTCTGCGCGGTCAGCGGTCTCCCGACCAGGGCCTGCTCGGCCTCGATGGCCTCGATGGTGGATCCGCCGACTCCGGTCAGCGCGATCCCCGCCCTGGTCACGAGGTCGCCGGAGGTCTCCAGGGCCACCGCCACCCCGGCCGTGGCGAAGTCACCCACCCGGCGCTCCAGCTTGAGGTAGCCGCCTGCGGGGATGCCCTTCGGGGCCGGGATGACCGCCTCCACGGCGATCTCGTCGTGGTCGAGGACGTTCTGGAACGGGCCGGTGACAAATTCCGAGATCGGTATGGTGCGCCTGCCGCCGGGTCCCTGCACCACCACGTGACCGCCGAGGGCCGTGACCACCGAGGCCCAGTCGCCCTGTGGATCGGCATGGCAGAGCGAGCCGACCAGCGTGCCCCGGTTGCGGACGATGGGATCGGCGATGAGGGGTGCGGCGGCGGCCATGGTCGGCTGCTTGCTGGTGAGCAGGGCCGAGCGCTCCAGATCAGCGTGGCGGCACAGCGCGCCGACGCGGATGGTGCCGTCAGGGTCGGCGCGGTGATAGTCAAGGCCCGGCAGGTTGTTGATATCGACGATCAGTTCCGGCGACGCGAAGCGCAGCTTCATCAGCGGTACCAGGCTCTGGCCGCCGGCCAGCACCTTCGCTTCCTCTCCGCCCGCGACCAGCAGGTCGATCGCCTCGGCCAGGGAATGCGGTGCCTCGTAGCGAAACCGAGACGGATACATAACGATCCTCCAGTGTCCTGTCGGACATCAGTGTCCTGTCTGGACGCCGAATCTCAGATCAGCGCTCGGCAGTGTGCGGTCAGATGAGCGGTGGTCAGATGAGCGGTCATCAGATTCACGGTGTGGCCGTTTCCTCGGGGCCGAGCCGCTCGGGCCCGGGTCCGACCGGCTCGGACGGGGTCCATTCCGGCGCCCCTTCCGGGTCGGCAACCGCCATGGGCAGGGAGTCCTCCTCCGGATCCGGCCGCGGCTCCTGGTGCGGCGGCCATGGCCCGGGGACCGGCTGGCCGGCGATCTTGAGGTAGTCCATCAGCTGCGGCCAGGCCCAGACGGTGGGGCTCTTACCCGTCTTCGGTGTGTGCTCGACCAACTCGAAGAGGCGGGGGTTCCCCCGGCTATGCCCGTCAGACTCCATCCGCATGCACACGCTCCTACGCTGGCCGGACAAATCTGGCCACTTGTGATCTAAACCACATGATCCGTGGCCCAATACGATCATGCAACACGTGAATAAGCTTGTGCTTAAGTCGGCGGTGGGTGCCTGGCCCCCAGAAGGCTTTGCGCAGCTCAGCTCCAGATCGTGACGTATACCGGCGGGCGGAACCGCGACGGCGCCACCCCGGTCGCCGGTGAACGCATCAAATGCATGGCTTCGGGGGTGCTGAGGAAGCGGCGGAGCGAGCTGGCCGCCGCGCTCCGGTGCTGGCGCTCCAGCAGGGTGGCGTGCCAGCAGCCATCCAGCGACGATCCGGGCAAGTCGACCAGCGAGAGTTCGCCCCGGCGGACCTGCTGGGTGACCAGGTGCTCGACGGCCGGCGCCACCCCGGCCCCATCGGCCGCTGCCGCCCAGGCCGCGGTCTGGTTGGGGAACACTCCAATCCGGTCATCGGGTATGCGCAGCTTGGCCAGCAGCCGGCCGGTGTCGCTGCCCGGGTCGGTGCCGGACGGATCCACCAGCCACCGCCACTGGCGGGCATTGCCGGGCAGCCGGGACTGACCGGCCGTGACCACGACGAGGCGATACCGGAAGATTGGCTCGCTGACCACGGGGAGAGCCGGATCGCGGGCCACATTGGGCCCGATGGCCACATCGGCCAGCCGGTTCGCGACCAGCACCGCCATCTCATCGGTGACCGCGACCCCGGCGGACACCTCGATGGCGCCGGCGAAGCGCCGGGTGAACGCCTCGGTCAGCGGGCTGACCACGAATTCGGCGATCGTGGACGTCGCCACCACCCGCAACTGCTCCGCGGCGCCCTGCGCGGCCCGCACCGCGGCATGAGCCTCGGCCCCCAGGACGACGATCTGCGATGCGGTGGCCAGCAGTCTGGAACCGCCCGCGGTCAGCGTCATGCCCGCCGGCCCGCGGCTGACCAACTGGTCGCCCAGATGCTGCCGGAGAGCCGTCAGCGCCTGGGACACGGCGGGCTCGCTGACGCCGAGCGCATTGGCGGCGGCCGTCACCGAGCCGAGCCGGGCGACCAAAACGAATGCGTTGAGCTGAGTAAGGGTCATGACGTTTCCTAATTTACGCCTAGCGTCATGTTGCTTACCGCTTGAGCAGGGGCAATATGCTGTTTACGCCTCCCGCCGACGCCGCCGGGCCTTGATCCGCTCGTAAACTCATCACGCTGGCCGTGTCTCGAGGGAGGGCGCATGCAGGTTCCGGCATACGTCGAGTACGAGAAGGCCACCAGCGTCGATCACGCGATTGCCCTGCTGGCCAGGTTCGGTCCCGAGGCCCGCATCCTGGCTGGGGGGCACAGCCTGATCCCCATGATGAAGCTCCGGCTGGCCCAGCCGGAGACCTTGATCGACATTAACGGGCTCAGTGAGCTCTCCTACATCACGGTGACCGATGGCGAGTTGCGGATCGGCGCGCTGACCAGGCACGCGCAACTGCTTGACCAGCCGGCCGTCGGCGAACTCTTCGCGATCTTGCACGACGCGGAGAAGGTGATCGCCGACCCCATCGTGCGCAATTGGGGCACCATCGGCGGCTCGCTCTGCCAGGCTGACCCGTCCGAGGATCTGTCCGCGGCGTTCGCCGCACTGCAGGCGAGCATGGTCATCCAGGGCCCCGACGGCCGCCGGACGGTGCCCGCCCGGGATTTCCACACCGGGCCCTACGAGACCGTGGTGGCCCCCGCTGAACTGCTGACCGAGGTCAGGCTGGCGATCAGACCGGGTGGCGGGAGCGCCTACGAGAAGGTCGGGCGCCGGGTCGGCGACTGGCCAGTCGGTGCCGCCGGAGCGGCCATCTGGCTGGTTGACGGCACCATCGCGGAGGCCGGGATTGGCCTGACCGCCGTGGGTGCGCGGCATTTCGCCGCGGCCGAGGCCGAGGAGTTCCTGCGCGGCGCGCCGGCCGGCGAGGCGAGCTTTGTCCGGGCGGGCGAGATCGCGGCCGAGCACTGTGATCCGCACTCCGACCAGCGTGGGCCGGCCGACTATAAGCGGCACCTGGCCCAGGAACTCACCGTGCGGGCGCTGCGCCGGGCGCGGCAGCGGGCGGCCCAGCCGAGCGCGCCGCACCGGGTCGCGGGCAGGCGCGCCTGATATGCAGATAACCGTGACCGTCAACGGCGCCGAGTACTCACGCGAGGTGGAGCCGAGGCTGTTGCTGATTCACTTCCTGCGCGATGAGCTGAGGCTGACCGGGTCACACTGGGGCTGCGACACATCGAACTGCGGAGCCTGCGTCGTATGGCTGGACGACACCCCGGTGAAGTCCTGCACCGTGCTCACGGCGATGGCGGACGGGCGCCGGGTGCTCACCGTGGAGGGCCTGGAGCAGGGCGGCGTGCTCGACCCGATCCAGCAGGGGTTCACGGAATGTCACGGGCTGCAGTGCGGGTTCTGCACGCCGGGCATGATGCTGACCGCCCGGTGGCTGCTTGACCACAACCCGGACCCGTCGCCCGCGCAGATCCGCGAGGCGCTGTCCGGCCAGATCTGCCGGTGCACCGGCTACGAGAACATCGTGCGGTCCGTACTGTGGGCGAGTGAGCACCGTGCTCAGTAACCACCGGGCCTACGGGCCGCTGCAGCGCAAGGAGGACGCCCGCTTCATCCGGGGCAAGGGCACCTTCGTCGACGACATCCAGCTTCCCGGGATGCTGCATGGCGCGATCCTGCGCAGCCCGCTGGCGCACGCGAAGATCGTCTCGATCGACACCGCGGCGGCCGAGGGTCACCCCAAGGTCTGTGCCGTCATCACCGGCCGGATGCTGGAGGACCGCAAGCTGGCCTGGATGCCGACCCTGTCGCGCGACATCCAGGCGGTCCTGGCCACCGACAAGGTGCGGTTCCAGGGCCAGGAGGTCGCCTTCGTCGTCGCCGAGGACAGGTATTCGGCCCGGGACGCCCTCGAGCTCATCAGCGTCGACTACGAACCGCTCCCCGTGGTGATCGACGCTAAGAAGGCCCTGGATCCGGGCGCCCCGGTGATCCGGGACGACCTCGAAGGCAAGCACGACAACCACATCTTCGACTGGGCCGCCGGAGACAAGGCAGCCACCGACGCGGTCTTCGCCGCCGCGGACGTCGTGGTCACGCAGGACATGCTCTATCCCCGCTCCCATCCCGCTCCGCTGGAGACCTGCGGCACGGTGGCTGACATGGACCCGGTCAGCGGAAAGCTGACCGTCTGGTCCACCACGCAGGCCCCGCACGCCCACCGGACCTTGTACGCGTTGATCGCCGACCTTCCTGAGCACAAGATCCGGATCGTCTCCCCGGACATCGGTGGCGGCTTCGGCAACAAGGTCCCCATCTACCCGGGGTATATCTGCGCCGTCGTCGGTTCCATCGTGACCGGCAAGCCGGTCAAGTGGGTCGAGGACCGCTCGGAAAACCTGATGTCCACGTCGTTCGCGCGGGACTACCACATGCACGGCGAGATCGCCGCCACCAGGGACGGCAAGATCCTGGGCCTGCGGGCCACGGTGCTCGCGGATCACGGTGCGTTCAATGGCTCGGCCCAGCCCTCGAAGTTCCCGGCCGGGTTCTTCCACATCTTCACCGGGTCCTACGACCTGCGGGCCGCGCACTGCGAGGTGACCGGCGTCTACACGAACAAGGCGCCCGGCGGGGTGGCCTACGCCTGCTCGTTCCGGGTGACCGAGGCGGTCTACCTGGTCGAGCGCATGGTCGATCTGCTCGCGCTGGAACTTGGGTCCGATCCCGCCGAGTTGCGGCTGAAGAACCTGCTCCGGCCTGAGCAGTTCCCGTACACCACGCCGACGGGCTGGGAATACGACTCAGGCGACTACGCGCACACGCTCCGGGTGGCCATGGACCTGGCCGGGTACGCTGACCTGCGGCGTGAGCAGGCGGAGAAACGGGACCGCGGCGAGTACATGGGTATCGGGCTGAGCTTCTTCACCGAGGGGGTCGGCGCCGGCCCGCGCAAGCACATGGACATTCTCGGCCTGGGCATGGCCGACGGCGCGGACCTGCGGGTGTACCCGACGGGCAAGGCCGTCCTCGCGATCTCGGTACAGACCCAGGGGCAGGGACACGAGACGACGTTCGCGCAGATCGTCGCGCAGGAGCTCGGGATCTCTCCCGCCGACGTCGAGGTGGTGCACGGCGACACCGACCGGACCCCGTTCGGCCTGGGCACCTACGGTTCCCGGTCCACGCCCGTATCGGGGGCGGCGGCCGCGATGGTGGCCCGCAAGGTACGCGAGCGAGCCCGGATCGTGGCCGCTGCGATGCTGGAGGCATCGGCTGACGACCTCGAATGGGAGAACGGCACATGGCGGGTCCGCGGCGACCCCGAGCAAGCCAGGACCATCGCGGAGATCGCCATGGCCGCGCACTCCTCGCTGGAACTCCCCGAGGGAGTGGAAGGACATCTGGACGCGGAAACCGTCTACAACCCGCCGAGCCTCACCCACCCGTATGGCGCCTACATCTGTGTAGCCGACGTGGATCCGGGCACCGGGGAGGTCTGCGTGCGCCGGTTCATCGCGGTGGACGACTGCGGCGTGCGGATCAACCCGATGATCGTGGAGGGCCAAGTGCACGGCGGCCTCGCCGATGGGGTCGGCATGGCCCTGATGCAGGCCATTGTGTTTGACGAGGACGGTAACTGCCTGGGTGGCTCGTTCATGGACTACCTGCTGCCGACCTCCGTGGAGTGCCCGTCCTGGGAGCTCGGCGAGACCGTGACCCCCTGCCCGCATCACCCGATCGGGGCCAAGGGGGTCGGCGAGTCGGCCACGGTGGGCTCGCCGCCCGCCGTCGTCAACGCCGTGATGGACGCGCTCAGGCCCTATGGAGTCAGGCACGCCGACATGCCGCTCACCCCGGCCAACGTGTGGTCAGCGATCCAGGGCCGCCCGCTGCGAACCGATCTGGCCATCAGGTGAGCGGGCCAGGGGTGAGCTCCGGAGCAACAGCACGGGGAGGAACAGCACGGGGAGGAACAGCACGGGCATGAACGACCTCGCGCAGCGGCTGCCCGACGTGGGCACGCTTCTCGGCGCCCTCGACTCGGCTGGCTATCTGGCCGACGAACCGCTCGGCACGGCCCTGTTCCTGGCCGCCCGGATGGCCCAGCCGATCCTGCTCGAAGGCGAGCCCGGGGTCGGCAAGACTGAGGCCGCCAAGGCGCTGGCCGACGCCCTGGACACGCCGCTGATCAGGCTTCAGTGCTACGAAGGCCTCACCGCGGCCGAGGCGCTGTATGAGTGGAACTACCCGCGTCAGCTCCTGGCCATCCGGCTGGCCGAAGCGAGGGGTGAAACCCTGCGCGACGCGGACCTGTTCAGCGAGGACTACCTGCTGGCCCGCCCGTTGCTGGCGGCGCTCGACCATCCCGGCCCGCGCCCGGCGGTGCTGCTGATCGACGAGGTCGACCGGGGCGATGACGAGTTCGAGGCGTTTCTGTTCGAACTGCTGGCCGAGGCCGCGGTCACCATTCCCGAACTCGGGACCAGGCGAGCCACGTTCCCGCCCGTTGTCGTGCTGACCTCGAACCGCACCCGTGATCTGCACGACGCCCTGAAGCGGCGCTGCCTCTATCACTGGATCGAGTACCCGGACGTAGACCGGGTCGCGGCCATCATCCGGCGCCGGGTGCCGGGTGCGGCGGGCTCGCTGGCCGGGCAGGTAGCGCAGGGGGTAGCCCGGCTGCGCGGTCTGGACCTGGCCAAGCCGCCCGGGGTGGCCGAGACGATCGACTGGGTTCGCACGCTCGGCGTACTCGGCGAAGC
>Ga0302325_10029570_pt1 | contig 11316 bp, 8 predicted proteins | sample Palsa_T0_2_FD_201948 | JGI IMG/M metagenome (GOLD analysis project Ga0302325, IMG submission 201948) | Peat permafrost microbial communities from Stordalen Mire near Abisko, Sweden - Palsa_T0_2 | ecosystem: Environmental > Terrestrial > Soil > Palsa > Peat permafrost | place: Sweden: Abisko...
GCCCAGTGGCCGAACCCCATTCGTATTTTGGCCTTTCGACAACATGTTTCGCATCCTCCGGTCGAATGGCTTTCTCATTGGTCCCTGGGTGGTTGGCAAGAGCTCCCGTTTGGGAGAGCTTGCTCTATCCCTTTCGAGAGAGTTCGGATAATGGGATTACGCCCTGCCTGCGGTGTCGCGGAGCCTCTGACTGCGCCAGCAGGCAAAGGCCGAACGTTCCAATATGAGAGGCAGTCGCAGGCTAAGCGCGTGCTCATCGAGGGGCGTGATCACTTGCTCGGGTATCACCCCCCGGGAACCACCCATCATGCTTGCCACTGGCTCGGTTTATCATAAACATCTTTAATCACTCCCTTGGAACCTGACGATGCTGCGGGCATCGTTCAAACGACATGAGTACTATCGAGGCAGGAGGCCTCGGCGCCCTGCAATCGCAACTGCCTCTGTTCGACTGGTTGCGTCCAATTTTCCGAGGATGCTCTTGATGTGCGATTTGACGGTGCCCTCGCCTATAAACAGTTTGGCCGCAATGTCGCGATTGTTGACGCCCTCCGCAACCAGTGCAAGCACTTCCACTTCCCTCGCCGTCAGCGCCTCAGTCGAGACGTGTGTCGCGAGCCGTTCCACAATGGATGCCGGGATGTAGGTTTCCCCCCGGTCTACTCTTCTTAAACAGTGTACAAGCTCGGTCCGCGAGACGTCCTTGAGTAAATACCCCTTTGCGCCCGCGCTGATACCCTTGTAGATATCTGCCTCGCCGTCGTAGGTAGTGAGAATGATGATCAGAGCTTTTGGATCTTCGCCGCGAATGATTTCAATCGCCCGAACGCCATTCATCACCGGCATACTTAAATCCATCATCGTGATGCGAGGTCGATGGATTCGCCATAGGTCAACCGCTTCAGCGCCGTTTCCCGCTTCGCCAACGATAGTGAAACCTTCCTGACTGCGCAGGATTGAAGCGACGCCGTCCCGAATGATGGAATGATCATCCGCGATCAATACCGAAATTGCGAGATCGTTTGGCCGCGCGCGCTCCGTCACAAAGATTCCTTCGATGAGGGAATCCTCAGACGTATTACTGTGCCATCCGACCCGCTGCTAACCCGGAGTTCCCCACTGATCTTGGCAGCCCGTTCCCTCATCCCAATAAGGCCGAATCCCTCTGTCTTTCGTTCCGGCTTGAACCCAACTCCGTTATCCGAGATTGACAGACGTGTGCTGCCACTTTCGTTATGGCAGCCTACCGTGATCAGGGTCGCGCGCGCGTGCTTGATGGCGTTTGTGATAGCCTCCTGAACAATCCGCAGAATCTCGGCGCTATGTGCCGGCTCGAAGCCGACGCTCGCATCGCAGTCCACAATTACAGGGACGCCCGATTGCTGCTCGCTCAAGTGGGCCACTAACTTCAGAGCGTCGACGAGAGATCCCGACTCCAATTCCGACGGACGAAGCGCTTTAACCGAACGCCGCGCTTCGGCCAGTCCGTTTCGCGCTATGCTGGTTGCGTTCTCCAGACGAATCCGATCGTGGTCGCCTTCGACTCCCAAGTGATTTATGGCCTGTAGTTGCATCAAGACGCCCGTGAAACTCTGTGCGAGAGTGTCGTGAATTTCGCGGGCGATCCGGTTTCGCTCTTCGAGCGTAGCCGCCTCTGCGGCTCGGCTCTTAGCTTGCTTGGAAAGGCGCACCATCCGCAAGGCTAGCGTCGCTTGCTGGACGAGGGTGTTGAACGTTTCCAGCGCCATCTGAGATGGTTGGCGGTTTTCGCTCAACGCCAAACTGATCAACCCGAGCGGTTGATTGTCCATGGAGAGCACGCTTTGCATGAGAATGGACTGATCGGAGGCATCGTGCCCTGGCACGGATCGGCTAGCGAGCATGTTTTCCGTCACTTTCTCGAAGATGGGTTGATTGCGCGTAAGTAGTTCTTTCCAAGCCGGAAACTGTTCGACCGGCATCGGATTGGCGGGATCGCCAAAAGGATGGCCAGGTGACGTCGGGTGCAGTTCGCCATTCTTGACGCCACACATGAACACCAAATCTTGATGCTCTGGGCGATATTCGAACATCGCACATTCGGTCGCGTCGATCATGCGGCACGCCTCGGACACAATGACCGGAAGAATGGCATCGGGATCGGAGGCATGCAGCAGCCGGCTCCCGGTCCGTTTCATCACATCATTGGCTTTTGCCAGTTCGGCCGCTTGTTCAGAAGCTGCTTTCTCTTGCTTGCGTGAAATCTCCGCTTTACTCTCCGCATTCGCAAGACGCGCTAGCTGCATTGCTAATGTGGCCTGCTGCACCAGCGCTTGTACTTGATCGAGCGCGAACGCGGAGATGCCGTGGGAATCCCGCCGTAAGCAAAGGCAGACATATCCAAATGCTTCGCCGCCCAGAAACATCGGAACGCCGATGAGTGTGCGGGTTCCCCGGGCTTTGAGCCACGACCGGATTTCTGAAACGAACAGTTTCTCGTCGCGTCCCATTTGGAAAATCAGCGGCTTGCGCGCTTGTAAAAGGCTAGCCCAAGCACCGGATAGGGATGCGGAAAAAGAAGAGTTCAGAAACGGAATCGGGCCGGTTTCAGGCGATTCATCCAAGATCGAATAGGCCGGGCTCAGCGTCGCACTGTCCGAGTTGAGTACAAAAACGATGCCGTCGCTAGCTTCCAATTGCTTCATCGCTTCCGCAAGGACGTGACGCAAGAAGGAGGAAACTTCCGACTCGCGCGCCAGGATGTCGAGTGTAGTCGTAAGGCTCGAGTTGGCTCGTGCCAGTTCCACCGTTCGCTCCGCGGTCACCTTCTCTCTTTCAAAAGCAATGGCTGCCTGCTTTGCCTCTTCGGCCAATCGAGCCGTCTCAATCGCAAGGACTAACTGCTGGGCCAGAAGCCCCACCATGTCAAGCCGAGCCGGCGCCGGAGGCAAACTCTCGCGGAATGACAATGCCAGGTATCCGATGCGTTTCTTGTCCCGGCGTAGCGGGAATTGAACGATCGTGTCGTGCCCGCGTGCGCGGTGCCAGGCGCGCGTATCGGGATGGTGGTATTCGTCTTGTACATTCGAGCGTAAATAGCCGGAAGACGTGAAAATACGCTCCCAAGCTTCAAGTTCTCGGCCTGTCAACGTAATAGGATCGCGGAAAGGAAGTAGCTCCGGATCGCTAACGGGGTCGCATACCTTACCTTCCAGCACCATGGCATGCACGCGTGCCGTGCGGGTGTGGCCGTTATAGAGAAAGACGGTTGACCCGGCCGCTCCCGTTACTTCTTCTACTGTCTTCAGGACCTCTATCACAAACTCACCCAGGTCATTTAGTACACTGAGTCTTTCAAGTGAGCGTTGCATAGCGGTATTGGCGCTTGATAACTCCGCTGCCCGATCCCGAGCGGCCTTTTCCTGTTCATGTACCACGGCAGCTTCCCTGGCATCCTCGGAAAGGCGGTTCAACTCGATGGCAAGCGCCGCGTGTTGACTCAACGTCAGGCATAATTCCACTTTCGGTTTGGTCGGACGCTCTTCCGTCGCAAAGCACAGCAAGAAACTTCCGATGAGCTTATCTCCAATGTGAAGTGGAAAGATCGCGGCGGTCTTGTGGCCCATCTGCTTGTGCCAGGGAACTAAGAATCGAAAGGGCGGTGCAACTTCGGACTCCATGTGCATCCAACGCGATTTGATCCGCGGCATTGCGCTCCAGGCTGTATAGTTCTCCATGTCCACGCGCTGTCGCGGTATTTCCAGCCGAGAATCTGTTGCCACGTCGACGATTTCGTTGTCGATAGCGCAGGCGGTCAGGGTCAACCAGCGTCCGGTTCGGTCAAATTGATAGATGTAAGCAGTTCGGGCTCGCGCCGCCAAAGACGCTTCCAGCAAAACGGCGTCCAGGTAAGACTTAGTGGTAGGATGGCTAGCAAGCCGGTCTGCCGACCGTTTCAGTGCCCGGTTCGCTGTTGCCAATTCCGCGGCCTCGTTCTTCTCTCTCTCGGTGGCAAATCCGGTCAGCTTACCTTGCTCAGATAGGTCCGCAATCTCCAGCGCCAAGGAGATCTGCAGACCCATTGCCACAACCAGTTGAGACTGGATCTCAGTGAGACTGACCGGGTGGGTGAATGCTAATACCAAAAGACCAATTAACTGGCCTCCGTGGAAGAGGGCGACTCCACCGTATCCACTGTAATTCATCTTCCGATTCCAGGAAACCATGAATGGCCATGTGTTGGCTTCGGGCGCGTCGGCGGCCCACCAAATACCCTCCCGAGCTCCGCAAAATCTCTGGTAAGACAGACCAGCGTCGAAGCCGGACTGAAACTGCGGTGGGTCGTCGGGGTGCCCGTCCGGGAAAACCTCACCATTACGAACCGCGCAAATTTGGCGAAGGTCATGGGATGCGGGTGAATAGCGAAATACATCCGCGGCTACGGCATGGGTCTGCTTGGCAACTTCGAGCAACGCAAACCGTACGAAGGTCTCCGGTTCGCGGCTCCTAATCAATTGGCCTAAGGTGCTTCGGATGGCCTCATTGGCTTTCGCTAACTCTGTGGCCCGTTCGTGCGCGGCCTTCTCGGATTCACGTGTCAGGGCGGCGTTCGCTCTCAGTTCCGCTAAACGCGAAAGCTCAACAGCCATAGTCATTTGATCGGAAAGAAGTTCAAGAATGAGGTGCGCTAAACCAAAAGCAGCATCCGGCCTAGAAAATCCGAAGCCAGTCCACCCATTCAGACGACCAGCGGCACGCATCGGTATGTTAAGTAACGCTTGATTGTCCTGGGCGGCGTAAAAGGCTCTGGCTTCCGGAGAATGCAGCGGGTCGTGAGGGGACAGCGGCCACCCAGTGGCTCCGAGTGACATGCCCGTCATCCACGCGCTGAGCTCGGGTGTTACAGGATTCACTTGCAGAAGAACTTCCCCTTTTGGTACAAGTTCTCCATCGCGGGTCATCACCGCTGCGAATCTGTACGTTGCCGCGTCCGCATCGAGAAGGGCGACCCAGCCAGTTTGTGCGCCAGCGATTTCGGCGGCGGCTTTCAGCATCTCGCCCAGAAAATCGTCCAAGTCGTCTAGTTGCTTCAGACCTGCCAGGCCCTTGCGCAGGGCTTCGTTGGCGCGGGTCAGCATCTGGAGCACAGTTGCCCTTTTGCTCAAGCGCTTTCTTCCGGAGGAAGGCATCAACTCATTACGCGTGCGGGGCTCGCTCGGTGGCTTTTGCAAACCGTGCAGAGCCCACCCTTAACAGTTTACAATTTTCGCCATTTATCCGCCTCTCTCTAAAGGAGGAGGCGGCGCTGACCAAACGGAGGTCTCGATACCCGATCAAAAGTGCCCGCGCAAAAGCTTTCTTGGGAGGGATGCAGAACGCGCCTCGCAGGCGCATTATCGGATATGGCTCGAAACGGAACCCGTCCTAAAGTTCATCTTGTGAGCCCTCCGAGAAGGTTGACGGAGATGAGCCCGAATGAAGGCGCCCTGCAATCTGCGGCAAACATTGCTCAGGTGGGGCTCAGAGACAACTCTCAGCCACTTAATCGTGGCGCCGCGGCGGCAATCACCTGGGGATTGTCCCAAATTTTGACACTTGGCATTCCCGATTTCCGCATCTTCCCGCATACGCCACCGAGAAGCGAGATGTCAAGCATTATCCAACCGGTTCCGCGCTGCCCTTGGTTCTCTTGAGAAACATAACAACCAGAACACAACCGCCGCATAACAGAGCGAGATACCTGAAATCGTCCACATATGCCCATAATTGGGCCTGACCGTCGAGGGTCGTTTGAAGCCTGGCGAAGGCGCGCTGCATGGCCAAGTGAGGGCCTACATGACGCTGCATCGCTGCCGTTAGCGAAGTGATATATCGCTGCACTGCCAGGCTTGTGCCACCTAACGAGGTCACCAGTTCACCGCGATGGGCCTGAAAACGACGTTGTGCGATCGTGTTCACGGCCGAGATCCCAATGCTGCCACCTATATTCCGGATCAGATTGAACAATGCGGAGCCATTGCCTAACTGCTCCGGAGGTAGTGTAGCCAATGCAGTTCCGGAGAGCGGCACAAAAACAAGCCCCAGTGCGGTGCCGCTGATGAGGGTTGGCCAGAAAAGGCTCCAAAAACCAATTTGCAAAGTTATGTTGGCCGTCCAATATGCGGTCAGACCGAAGATGATAAAGCCGAGGGCAATCAGCTTACGGGAATCGACCCGGCTGACGATGATGCCAACCACCACCGACGAGAGCATGGCTCCGATTCCGCGCGGAGCGACTGCCAAACCTGCGGAAGTGGCATCGTAACCCAAGAGAGTCTGATAAAAGAGCGGCAGGATCGTCGTAACGCCGTAGATGCACGCCCCAAAGAGCCCGATCAGCAAGCACCCAATCGCAAAATTTCTGTTGAGAAAGATACACAGATCGACTAGCGGGGATTTCGCGGTACGCTCGCGAACGATCCAGGCTATGAAGCCGACCATACAGACGATCGCCATCCAACGGATCAGGCTGCTGCCGAACCAGTCGTCCTCCTGACCCTTGTCGCACACATACTGAAGAGACCCGAGAAACAGCGCGAGGAAAGCAAGTCCAGTACCGTCGAGCGGTCCCGGCCTGGCCTTCTTAATGAAGGGCGGATCTTCCAGGAATCGGCTTTGCATAAGTACCGCTACGAGGCCGATCGGAATATTGATATAGAATGCCCAGCGCCAGGAGATGTGGTCAGTGAGATAGCCGCCCAGGGTCGGGCCGATCACCGGCGCGACCACCACGCCCAGTGCGTACATGGCCATTGCCACGCCCCTCTTGGCGGGCGGAAAACTCTCCATCAGGATAGCCAGCGCAAGAGGCTGCAAGGCGCCACCGGCAGCACCCTGGATCGCGCGCGCGATGAGAATGAAGGCCAGGCTGTTTGCCGACCCGCAAGCGAACGAGGCGGCCGTGAAAATGATCACGGACGTAATTAAATAACGCTTGCGGCCGAATTTGAGCGAAAGCCAGGTGCTCATCGGAATAAAGATTGCGTTGGCAACCAGGTAGCTCGTCAGCACCCATGTTGCCTCGTCGCTGGTTGCCGAAACGCTGCCGGCGATGTAGGGGAGTGCAACCGCCGCAATCGAGGTATCCATCACCTCCATGAACGTGGCGAGCATGACCGCAGTAGCAATCAGCCAGGGGTTGTACTTCGGCATCCATTGGACATCGGTGGCTCCGGCCATAATCGGCTACTTCAACCAAACCTTTGGTTCCACCGACATGCCTACGCGTAGCTGAGCGACCCCGGCCTGGTTCGGCTTGAATCGAATTCGAACGGGCAAGCGTTGCACCACCTTGACGTAGTTTCCAGTCGCGTTCTCCGGCGGCAGCAGGCTATATCGCGCGCCCGTGGCGCCGGGCATATCTTCGATGTAGCCGTTGAAGTCGCGCCCGAGCGTATCGACGCTGACGGTGACGGCCTGTCCCTGCCGCATCTTTAGCAGTTGAGTTTCCTTGAAATTTGCTGTGACCCAAATATCGTCGGTCGGGGTGACGTCGAACAATTCCTGGCCGACAGACACCTGCGCGCCAATCTCCACGGTCTTGTTGCCAATGATGCCGCTGACGGGCGCGTAAATCTTGCAATATGTTAGATTGAGCATGGCTTGATCCACCTGCGCCCTGCTGATTTGGGCAGCTGCATCGCGCGCCGCCCCAGTGGCGCGCTGCACATCGACCTGCCGTTCTGAGTTCTGTCTTGCTTCCGCGGCGCGACGCGTCACCTGTTCCAAGGTTGCGGTCCGCTGTTCGACAGTCTTACTGGCGGCTTCCATGCTGGCTCTGCGGGCGGCGACAATCGCGATCTGGGCTCTCGTGTTGGCGAGGCGCTGATCGTATTGTTCCCGGGATACTTCCTCTTTGTCGACAAGCGCGCGATAGCGGATTTCCTCCGCCTTTGCGTTGGCCGCATTCGCCTCAGCCTGCGTTAGATCGGCGCTCGCGGATGCAACCTGCTGCTGTTCGGCGAAGTATCCAGCTCTTGCGATGGTCACGTCCAAATCCGCGGTCGAAACGCCGGTCGACTGCGTAAGCTGCGTGATGGGGATGTTCGGGCTTTGCGCGCTAACGTTGGCCTTGGCTTGTGCCAGATTGGCTCTCTGTTGCGACAGCGCCACCTGATAGTCTCGAGGATCGAGATCAACGGCCAATTGGCCCCGTTCCACGCGATCGTTGTTCTCCACGTGAACGGCCACCACGGTCCCCGAAATCCGGCTGCTGATTGCGTTCACATGGCCATCGACTTGGGCGTCATCGGTCGATTCATAGCTCTGAAGGTAAAGCCACAGAAACCAGGCGCCCACAAAGGCTGCAACCAAAAGAATCAGGATTGCTACCGTGGCGATCGGATGCGTCTTCGTCCAACTCCCAACGCGCTTGAGAAAAGGCTTTTTGGGAGCATCCTTATCTTTATCTTTATCGTCCGGTTTGCTCGCATCCGGCCCATCCTTCCCGGCTTCTTTCTCCTTTGGGGGAGTGGCGGGTTCGGCAGCCTTCGCGGCTGCGGCATTGAGCAGACGATCAAGATCGGCCCGGAGCCTTCCCTGTTCATAAAAAAGAGAATCGATCGCCGATTCAGCCGGATGGTCTTGAACGATCAAGCCCTTGTGCCCGTCACGGCCTTGCTCGCGTTCCTTCGCGTCATATTGTTCTGGCATGGCTATTTACCCTTCAGGAACTTTTGTATAGTAAGCTCCGCCTGCCCCATGGCGCGAGACAGGGCCACCTTGGCCAAATTGTGTTCGAAGACAGCGTTGATATAGTCGTTGTCGGCCTGCGCGACAGTCTGGTGCGCCTGCACAACTTCGACCGTGTCGGCGATCCCGGCCACGAAGCGATCCCGTGCCTGCACGAGCGTGTATTTTGAGAGCGACACATTGCTTTCGGCGACGACGACCTGGTCTGCCGCGGCATTCAAGTCGATGAACGCCACACGCACGTCGCGGTCAACCACTCCGTATGTATCCTGCAATTCGGCTTTCCGTTGATTCAGAACGGCACGCGCCTGCTCGATGTCGCCTTGCACTTTTCCACCCTGAAAGATCGGAATACTAAGCGTGCCTGCGACCGAATATGTGACATGGCCTTGCGCAGGGTTTAAGCCTTCAGCGCCATAGTTTCCAGCAACTGAGAGGCTCGGAAGATATTCGGCGTGAGCGGCCTTCATCGCCGATTCCGCCGCTTGCACGGCCGCGAGAGCGGATCGGAGATCGGCGCGAGTTGCGTTGGCACGCTTCAGCGCCTCCGCCACGCTTAGATCACTTAAGGGGGTGTACGGGAAATCTTCGACGACCGTGAAGTCGATGCCGTATGGCAAACCTATTGCCCGGCTCAGATTAAGTTTTTGTTTCTCGACATCCGCCTGCTCCGCTCTCAATCGCTGGATGTCGGTTTGATATTGAACCTGGCTGCGCGTCACATCGATACGGGCATTCAACCCCGCTTTTAATCGGTCGGAGGCTTGCTGGAATACCGATCGGGAACTCTCCACTTGAGCGCGCATCGCGACCACCCGCGCCTGTGCGGTCGTGACCTGCAGATAACTGCCCACGACTGCGAGAACGACAAGATCTCGAGCGTCCACCGCGGCTGCGTGAGCAGCTTTCACATTTTGGTTGGCGCTACGCAAATTCTGGAGCTGGACGAGGTCCAACAAGGTCTGACTAAGCTGGACAGCCCGTGCATCGAAGAAGTTGAACGGCCCAAGGACAGCAGGGAGTCCAGGAATTCCGAGCGCCGAACTCTTAAGTCCTTGTGCGGCCAAATCGATCTTTGAGAGCGTTTCGCCGATGCTCGAACTGACGTTGGGCAGCAGGGCGCTCCGGGCGATTAGCCGCTGGCCTCTTGCTTGGAGGACACCATTGTTTTGACTGATTGGACCGAGATTATTGCGCAATCCGAGTGTTAGCGCGTTATCGAGCGTGAGGGGTGAGGCGACACCTATGTTCGAAGTATCAGGAACGCTGCCGCTATAGGGACCCGTCAGATTTACCGTGCTGTTGACGATATTCACACTATTTCCGCCGCCAGTGTTGGTAATGGACTGTGTCGTGGAGACCGAACCATTTGCGCTACCGCTTCCGGAAAGCGGAAGCTGGTTTACCTGGCTTGCTGATACTGAATTTGATTGCGCAATGAGCCGGATTCCAAGGGCGAAAATGAAAAGGCGCGTCCTGGGGGGCAGATGCAACGCGTGGTGTCGAAGCCCGTAACCTTCGGCACATCTCGAATGTTCCAACAAGGTCACGCCACCTTCGCGGACAGGGCCGCTTCACCGCCATAGGCCGCCGCGTCGAAAGCCCGGGCCGAAGCGTCGGCCGTCGCCGGGCCGTTGGTGGCCGCGTCGGCCAGTTCTAGTCCTGTAAGCTTCTGGACCGCAGGAACGTGGGACTCTTTCGCCCATCTGGGATCAACCCTGGCGCCGATGATTCCAACCAGTAAAGAACGTAGCATCCTGCCGCCCTCCCTCTCTCTTCTTGCCAGCAACCTCAGCGCTCATACCGCCCGGGAATCTGAAGGTATTGCCGTTGAGCGAGAGGTCGGGATAGCACGACCTCCCTATTTTGCACTCAATATCGTTTCGGCGCCTCTCTCAATGTGGATAGATCCTCCCCTTCAGAAGGTAATTCGAACACCTCCACCCGCGGAGCACTCACAAAAGTTGTCCAACGAGAGATGCGGAACGTCTTCGGACGAGCGCAGAATCGATTTCAGCTGGGCCGCGTATGGCCCGAGCTACCTCGACATCTTCAAATTTTCAGTCTCACATACGGAGGTCGATATGTTCGAAGCGATACACTGGCCAGAGGAGATGGCTCCCAGTCGCTGCCCAATCCACTTCACGAACGAGCTTGAGGTGGCAGTCTCTCCTGAAACGATATGGTCCCTGCTCGTGGATCCCAGAGCCTGGCCCAGCTTCTACCCCGGCGTCAAACACGTTCAGCTGTTTGACGGACATGGGTCTCTGCGCCTTGGCACGCGGTTCGAAACCAATCTGGCCGGACAAGACGTAGTTGCCTACGTGCCGGAGTTTGAACCTATGACGCGGATTGCCTGGTACGGCGGTCCGAAGGCTTCCGAGGACTCCAAGGCCTACCACGCTTGGATCATCACACCAGTACCGAAGGGTTGCCACCTCCGGACCGAGGAGACGATGAAAGGCCCGCTTTGGATCGAGTTGGCGAAGAAAGCTCCCGACGCCTTTTGGCTTACACACGAGAAACTTCTTGCGGACCTCGCCAAAGTCGCGGTGCAACGAAGAGAAACAGCCGTTCGGTAAAGGCCCGAGCCGGCGACTGTACTCT
>Ga0302325_10029572_pt1 | contig 11315 bp, 8 predicted proteins | sample Palsa_T0_2_FD_201948 | JGI IMG/M metagenome (GOLD analysis project Ga0302325, IMG submission 201948) | Peat permafrost microbial communities from Stordalen Mire near Abisko, Sweden - Palsa_T0_2 | ecosystem: Environmental > Terrestrial > Soil > Palsa > Peat permafrost | place: Sweden: Abisko...
ATCCACAAACTCCTGCATCCGCGGCCCAATCGCCGCAAACCGGTCCGCCCCTTGCGCGCAGCACAAAACGATCAAAAACGTCGAAAACGGTCGCATAAGAATGCCAATCACTCTATCAAAATCAAGAAGGAAAGCGCCAGAAACAAAACACAAAACCGAATTGCTTCCCTCGCACTGCGGCCGCGGGTATCTGTCGCAGTATGGAGTCCGCCATCAAACTATCTCTTCTACCCTGGTCGGAAGATCCCGGCTGTCCCAAGACCCTGGCAGCAAACGATCATTCCCTCGCTCCGTGAAGTCGCCGCCAACTTCAAAGCCTCGCCTCGCGAGTATATGCCTATCCAGCCCTTTGCCAGTTAGAACGGCGGTGACCCGCAGAGGTTGTCCCGGAATTCCCGGGGTATCCATCCCCAAGCGAACCGATCAAAGCTTTGTTTGCCCGGCAAATCGTAGTCCGGCTCGCCAGTTGCTTTACCGCTGAATTTTGTACTGAAAATCGTCCACGTCCAGGTATCCCGTCTCGCCGAGGTCGTTGAAGGTGAAAATGCCGATTCGATCCCCGCGGTAAGACGCCCACGTGAGTTGATACGGCTCACCGAAGTCGGCAAATGTGACGCCATCGAGACTATACGAGAGTTGGGTCTTCCCGTCGAAATCCCAAGTCGAACGCAACCAGAGTGCTGCCTGAGAGATTCTCGCACCGGACGAGATGCGTCCATCCCGGTTCATCGTGATCGTTCGCGTGGTTCCGTTCTGCCGCACCCCGAAGGTGCAATACGTCTTGGCGAAATGAGCGATCCCCGCCAGTTCACCATCTGCCATGCCGGCAAGATCGAGCTTGACGGTCACCTCGTTGCGTTTCGTACGCAGGGATCGCTGCGTAAGAACATTGCCCACTGTTTGGAAATCGCCGGCTCGGAGAGGACGGAATGCTTGCAAACGCAGGAACCCGCGGTGCGCGGACAGCGACCACTTGTCGGAACGGGGCTGGTAGCGCCACTCCCATGCCGGCTTCAAAGTGCGCCCGCTGAAATCGTCACTGACGGCCAGGGAGGTAGAGGGTAATCCGCCGATGGGTTTCGTACCGCCCCAGACCATGTTGCCAATGCCGTCGGGTCCCACCGCGCCGATAATGGGCCAACGGTCGATCCACATTACCGGCAACAACACGCCGGCACGTCCTTCCCAGTCGCCGGTCCCTTGGTGGCTGATGAAGTACCATGGGCCCGACGGCAATTGAATCAGTCCTCCCTGATTCGGCTCTTTGTCCACTTTGCGATTCACGTGAATGAGTTGCCGGGTTTCCCAAGGCCCATTCAGACTTCGGGCCCGGTTGATCATGGCGACCCGTCCCTCCGGTCTCACCTCGCTGAAGTAGTGGTAGTAGATGCCGTCAATCTTGTAGAGCTTGTTGGCTTCGCTCCCCCTGGATTGATGGATAATCCTGTCGGGCTCCGGCAGAATTCGTTGACCATCGGAACTTAGTTGGAAGAGATGAATGTTGTAGTTTTTGCCATTCGACTGCTCCGTCGCGAAATGAGTCGCAACCAGGTAACCGCTGCCGTCGTCATCCCAAAAGGGGCAAGGGTCGTCCCATCCGGCTGAAGGCCCAAGCGCTTTCACGGGAGCCCATGGCCCGGCAGCGTGCGCGGCGGTGCTCATGAAGAATCCCTCGTCGGGAGTCCCGAAGTATACCCAGAACCTCGCCGCATGGTACCGAATGGAGCCGGCCCATATGCCGCGCCCGTTGCGGTTCATTTTGTCCCAATTCAATTCAGGGCTGATCCGCGTCAGATCGTCGACCACGTGGCCGGCGATCCTCCAGTTCACTAGGTCTTTGGAATGAAGCACCACGACACCGGGCGAGTATTGGAACGTGGATGAGATGGCATAGTAATCTCTGCCGACTCGGATGGCATCCAGATCGCTGAAGTCGCCGGGGAGCACCGGATTGGCGTAAGTGCCATCGCCTCGGTCCCCCCATCGGGAATCCTGACCGGAAGCGGCGGCCGCCGCCATCCAGACGGCCAGAAATACACGGGCAGGCGGCTTGCTGATGCGAAGCCTCAACTTTCGCCAAAAACGGTGCAGGCCGTCGTCCACAAAATGTCCCGCTGCGTTTCCTCCCCGACCTCGAGATCCAGAATCTTGCCGATCTCCACCCCCGTATTCTCCGGCAAATCCGACCCGGCCATCAGGCGGAATGAAGGTACCTGGGACAAAACTCGAAGCACGTGACTGGGCATCAGGGTTGAAAGTTCCAGATAGATATTCGGGCAAAACAGCGCTGCCACAATGGCGTCCTGCAGCAATAACCCTCCTCCTCCACAATGGGCCAGGACGATCTTGAGCTCGGGGTATTTGCGCGCAGCCGGCATGAATGCCGAGGGCAGCGCGTACGGTATGCCATTGCCCGTATGGCACACCATCGCCATTCGATTCTCAAGTGCTGCCTCGAAGATAAACTGGCTTTCGGCCAACGAAGCGTCGACCGGCTGGAACTGTGGTTGAATCTTGAGGGCCTTGAATCCATACATCTCGCTGCACCGCCGGACTTCCTGGCGAACTTCGGCTTCCCCGATGAAGGGATTCAGACACACCGCCCCGACGAAACGCTTGGGGTGCTCTCGCACGGCGGTTCCGATTTCATCATGCGCCTGCCGGAAACAGCCGACCATCGGAAAAGGAATCGCGAGCGCGCGGTCGATGCCATACCGGTCCATTAGCGCGAGCATCGCGTCCGCGCTTTGCACGCGCCGGCTGTGGAGAGCCTTGCCTATATGGCAGTGTGCATCGAATATCGAGAATCCATCGCGCATTTCTATTGGCTCGCCCGCAGAATCAGCAGCGCCGGCGCCGCGCCGAACGTCTTCGGCTTATTGAGAGTATAGACACCGGACCCGGCAACCGCTACTTTTTCTCGTGCTCCCGTCCACGTGTCGATCCATTCGCCACTTCCACCCTTCTCGGCGCCCCGCAGGTTCACGATGATTTTTGTTGCTTCGGTGAAGAACGCGTACATACGCCCCGGCAAGGCCAGGCACGGTCCTCCCACCGCGAGATCGTCCGCGGGCGCCATATCCCAATACGGCAATTCTCCCAGTGTCTCCTTTAACTGGCGGAAGCGCTTGTAGCCCGGCGGCTCGGGATCCATCTTGATCACGTCCCACGCGGTGTTGTGATAGTAGTAAACGCCGTAGCCGCCCGCCAGATAAATGAGATACGCGCGCCGGAGAACCTCCTGCCAGTCCTGCTGCACCCGGTAGCTGGGCAAACCGTCCGACGCCTTCTCATAGCCGAATTCCGTGTTCACGACCGGCCACGCCCGCAGCTTCCGGTCGAAGGCGATCATTTCCGCCCAGTCCGTGTGCTGCTGATCCGACCGGAAATCGAGATTGGAGTTCCGCGCGGTATCCCAGTCGTAGACATCGTTATCGTGGGCCGTGGTAAGCCGGTGGTAACCATCGTTGGCGCGAATGAGATCGATCAGGCGGCTCTCGAGGATCTTGTCCTTCTCGTAATAGGCCTCCTTGGAGAAGTCCCACACCACGTTACAAAAAGCCTGATAGCGCGCCGTAACATAGCGGAAGTACCGCTCCTCGTCGCGGCTCCCCGGGGCAGGCCAGTTCACCATCTTGTTGTAGACCTTCAGCATGAGGTGGGCAACGATCCCCTGACCGCGCAACGCCTCGACCATCTCGTCGTAACGTTGGAAGTATTCGGGGTTCAAGCGGGAATGATCCGGTTTCTCATTCGTGCCCTCCCATGGATACAGCGGCGCCGGACCGAGATCCCACTGATGTTTTCGTCCCGGACTCCAGGCGGTGTCGTAAGCGTACACGTTCACCATCACATGATTGAACCCGTTGTCGGCAATCTGCCGGATCAAGCGGAGCATCTCTTTTCTCTTCGGATCCTCCAGGCCGAGTGCCCACAGCCAGTCCGCTTCGTAGCCCATCAGGAAGTAGCGCGTCCCATCTTGATAGATAAAATGATGCGGATGCAGAGGATCCACCAGCAGGCCGCCGTGAATCATCGGATCGCGGTTCGGCTCGCATTGGATATCGGTTTCGGCGCGGCCGTGCAGCCCCGGCACATCCGACACCGTATGCAGGCTCCAACCTCCGGCAACCGTGGGCGAGAAACGAATCTTCCATGTACCGCCGCCATCGTAAAAGCCGGGAACGATGATGCGCACGCCACCCGGCCCGGTGAACTCGCCCTTCAATTCGGCATCGAAGGGGTTTCCCGCGACGGTAGCCGAAAACGTGAAGTCGTGAGAATGATACTGCTCGATGGCCACTCCCTGGCACGCTCCGGCCGTCAGCAGCCCGATCAACCACAGCCGGTAGGTCTTCATACTGTTGTCATCGCCTCCACCACCGCGCCGGTCATGGCGCGGGTGCTTAACGCCCCACCCATCTCCACGGTACGCATTTGCGGATTGCAGAACACTCGCCTCACTGCGGATCGAATCGACGCGGCGCGCCCGCCTTCGCCAAACCAGTCCAACATCATCGCTACCGAGAGAATTGTGGCCACGGGATTCGCGTTGCCCTGGCCGGCGATGGAAGGAGCCGTGCCATGCGAGGGCTGGAACACCGCGAACGCATCGCCGATGTCCGCGGACGGCGCCATCCCCATCCCGCCGACCAGGCCCGCCGCGAGATCGGAGAGGATGTCACCGAACATGTTCTCCGTGACCATCACATCGAAACTTTCGGGCCGCTGCACCAGGTGAAGCGCGGCCGCGTCCACATAGATGCGATCCGTAGCGACTTCCGGAAACTCGCGCGCGATCTCATTGAAGATGCCGCGAAAATAGGCCATCGATGGAAGCACATTGGACTTGTCCACCAGCGTCACATGCTTCCTCCGGGTCGATGCCAGCCGAAATGCCGCCCGGAACAGCCGCTCGGAGGTATGGCGCGAGATCCGCATGACGTCGCGCGCTTCGGGATCGGCCAGCGACGATGCGCCTTTACGCGCGAAGAACAGGCCCTCCGTGCTCTCGCGGACAATCACCATGTCGATACCGGTCTGCCTGTGCGCCTTGAGCGGGGAATCGTCAACGTGAAACAGAAAGATCGGCCGGATGCCGGCGTAGAGATCGAAGTGCTCTCGCAGGTCTAGCTGCGGCGCGAGTTCGACGCCGCGCGCGGAACGCACGTCCGGCAGCCCCATCGCGCCCAACAGCACCGCATCGCACTCGGCGATTCGATCCAGCGTAGGCGGCGGCAGGGCGTCTCCGCTGCGAAGAAACTCCCCCGCGCCCACGGAAAACTCGTGCAGCGAGTAGCGATCTCCAGGCACCAAGCGCTCGACCTCGCGCAGCACCCTTACTCCTTCCGCAATCACTTCGGGACCGATGCCATCGCCCGCCAGCACCGCGATCTCCAATGTCCTCATACGAGCTTCACCGGCAGGCCGCTTTCCGCCGAACGGTAGCAGGCGTCCACCGCACGCACAGTCGCGAGGTATTGGATGCCCTCCGACTCCGCCGGTTCGCTTGATAACAGGCACGCCGCGAAGTGCCGCTGCAACGCCACCACACTGTCGCCCTTGTAGCCCTGCGCCGGTATCTCCAGCGGAATCGGGACCTCGGCAGTTCCGTATTTGGTAAGAAACAGTTTCCCATCGGGCGCGATTCGGAGCGTCGCATTCTCTCCTTCGATGCGAAACTCTCCGAACGCCACTTCAGGCGGTGAAGCTCCGCTGATGCGATTCGCGTCAATTACCCCTTTCGCGCCGTTCACGAATGAGACGAGGAGCAAGGCATAGTCTTCGCCTTGAATTGTGGGATTGATCCGGTCCGTCTGGCAGAAGACCGATTCCATCTCTCCTCCCAGAAAGCGGAAGGTGTCCAGAAAATGCACGCCCGTCTCGTACAGCAGGAGTCTCGGCATCTGGCGAAAGTAGGGCTGATCAGTATACGGCGCCGGCCCACGGCCGTCTCCGGTGCGCATGCGAAAGCCGAGATGGAAAACGCGGCCCAGCCGTTCCTCGGAGATGAGACGCTTTGCCTCGCGATACCAGGGCTGCCAGCGCCAGTTTTCATGAATCAGAAGCCGTACGCCGCGGCTGGCGCAACTCTCCACCATGGCATGGCAGTCCGCCCACGTGGGCGCCATCGGCTTTTGACAAATCACCGCAGGGCAGTAACGCATCGCCAGGCCGGTCAACTCCCGGTGCGAATCGGGCCGTGTCACAATATCGGCGAAGTCGGCCTTTTCCGATTTCAACATCGACAAGGCGTCGGTATAGCTGTGCGGGATGCCATACTCCGCGGCGAAAGCCGCCGCGCGCCCAGGCGCCGGGTCGGCCACGGCCACCAGTTCGACACCCGCGATCCGCGTCCAGGCCTCCGCTTGAAACCGCCCAAAGAAACCGGTGCCGATCATGACGCCCTTTAACGCCGCTTTTCCCATGCTGCTTCCGTGATTATATATAATTCAGGCGGTGACCCTTCGCTGGACAGCAATCGCGATTTTCATAGTGCCCTTATGGGCGCAACACGGAAGCAGCCCTACGGTCAATCCGTATTCGAGCGCGGATCACGAACAGGCAGGCGCGAAGCTCTTTCGCGGCCAATGCGCCGGGTGCCACGGACCTAACGGCACAGGCACCGGCGCCGGTCCCAATCTCGCTTCGGGGACGTTCCTTCATGGAGGCTCCGACGAGGCGCTCTTTCGCGCCATCTCCAAAGGCGTGCCGGGGACCTCGATGCCCGCATTCGCCCTAAGCGGCTTGCAGGTTTGGGAAGTAGTGACGCACATTCGAGCACTTGGAATTCTGCACGATGTCAGTCAGGCCAAAGGCGATGCCGCCGCCGGCGCGACCATCTTTCGGGCTAACTGCTCACGCTGCCATCGAGCTGGAGACGCCGGAGGACTCACGGGTCCGGATCTCACGTCCATTGCCGCGAGACGTTCCTACGCCGAGTTGCGCGAGTCGCTCCGCGATCCCGACGCCGTGGTCGCGCCGCAATACTGGTCCGTGATTGCGACAATGGCTACAGGGCAGACGGTTCGCGGAATTCGATTGAACGAAGACACCTACTCTCTTCAGGTTCGCGATGAGACGGGGCGCCTGGTCTCGTTGCTGAAACGGAATCTGAAAAGCGTGGCATTGGACCGCCGCTCGCCCATGCCTTCCTTCGCAGGCAAGCTGTCCGACGGTCAGATGGACGACGTGATCGCATGGTTGACGAGCCTGAGGAGCGAGCAATGAAGTCTGCAATCCTTTTATGCGCGATCGCGCTTATTGCTGGAGCGCAAGTCCCTTACCAGCGATTGAGCGATGCCGTGCGCGAGCCGCAAAACTGGCTCACCTATAACGGCTCCTACGCCAGCACTCACTACAGCACCCTCGACCAGATCCGGTCCGACAATGTCTCCGCGCTCGAGCTGAAATGGGTGTGGCAGGCCAACTCGTTGGAGAAGATCGAGGCCACCCCTCTGGTAGTGGACGGCGTGATGTACCTGACCGATCCACCCAACGACGTAGTGGCTGTCGATGGCCAGACCGGGCGCGTTTTCTGGCGCTACCAGTACGTGCTGCCCGCAGGCGTCGCCCCTTGTTGTGGCCGGGTGAATCGCGGGCTCGCCATCCTCGGCAATAACCTTTATCTGGGGACTCTCGACGCGCACTTAGTGGCCTTGGATGCCGCCACTGGCCGCAAGCGCTGGGACGTAAAGGTCGCGGATTACGAACAAGGCTACTCCCTCACTCTGGCGCCGCTCGCCATTCATGACAAGATCATTGTCGGGCCGGCCGGCGGCGAACTGGGCATCCGCGGTTTCATCGCGGCCTATGACGCCGAGACCGGAAAAGAGGTCTGGCGGTTCAAGACGATTCCGGAGCCGGGCGAGCCCGGGAACGAAACGTGGAACGGCGATTCGTGGAAACACGGAGGCGCTCCGGTCTGGCTTACCGGATCCTACGATTCCGAGTTGAACCTGACGTACTGGGGCATCGGCAATCCCGGTCCGGACTGGAATCCCGAACTCCGCCCCGGCGACAATCTGTATTCGGATTGTGTCGTTGCGCTTGATGCCGACACCGGCAAGCTGAAGTGGTATTTCCAATTCTCCCCGCATGACGGCTTTGATTTCGACGCGGTGCAGGTCCCCGTCCTGACCGATCTCAACTGGAAAGGCAAACCGCGCAAGGCGATGCTGTGGGGGAATCGGAATGGCTTCTTCTATGTGTTGGACCGGAGCAGCGGGGAGTTCCTTTTGGGCCGGCCTTTCGTGAAGCAGACTTGGACTGCGGGCCTGGACGAGCGAGGGCGGCCGATCCGTTTGCCGGAACGAATGCCGTCGGCCGAGGGCTCGCTGACTTATCCCGGCGTGCAAGGCGGGACCAATTGGTACGCCCCTTCCTTCAGTTCTCTCACGGGCCTCTTCTATCTGACCTCGTGGGACGATTATCCCGGCATTTATTATTCCTGGGAGCAGCCCTATGAAGCAGGTAAATGGTTTGCCGGCGGCAGCGTTCGGGCGGAGTTGCCGGCTATCACACGGCAGGAGATCCGAACCGCGGGACCGGAAGCTGGTTACGGCGCCATCCGCGCACTCGATCCCGCCACCGGCCGGCGCGTCTGGGAATATCGCATGAACGACGTCAGCGATAGCGGACTGCTCACTACGGCCGGCGGCCTTCTCTTCTCCGGAAATCGCGAAGGCCACTTCCTGGTTTTGAATGCGCGCGACGGCAAACTGCTGTGGACGCGATATCTGGGCGGGCAGGTCGCATCTTCGCCCATCACCTGGTCCGTGGACGGACGGCAGTTTGTTTCGATCGCCAGCGGGCACGCCGTATTCACGTTTGGATTGCGCCAATGACCACCCCTGCCGTGCAGCAGCGGCCGCCTCGGCCCAAGCCCCTCGGTGTTGAAATCGTGGAGGCGCTGCAGCGCGAAATTATCGGCGGCAAATTCAAGCCCGGACAAAGACTCGTGGAGCGCGAACTGATCCGCCGCTTCCGAGTTAGTTCCATCCCCATCCGCGAGGCATTGCAGGAACTACAGAACCGAGGGCTGGCCGTCAAACGCCACAATTGCGGCTGTTCCGTCGTTCACTTGAGCCGCGTCGAAGTGGCCAGGATCTGCGAACTCCGCCGTGTGCTGGAGCCGCAAGTGATGGAGTGGGCCGCCAGCCGCATTACCAAAGAGGGCGCCCAGCGCCTGGAGATCCAGCTGCGTGAACTGGAGTCCGCAGCCAAGGCGAAGGACTACCCCCGGTTTTTCCAGGAAGATTTGAAGTTCCATCGCATGATCTGGGAAGTGGCCGACAATGCGTATGCTATGCGCGCTCTAGAGACCGTAGTGGGATCACTTTTCGCTTCAGGCATTATCGGGGGCCAGAATGCGAAGAGGCTCGATTTGCGGGTGGAAGTGCAGAAACATCGCCGCCTGCTCGATGCCATTTCCGATTCCGACCGTCGGCGCGCGGCGTTGGCGTTGCTGGAAATTGCGGCCGGGTTCGAAACGTACTTGCCCTGATCCTATCTACCCCTGCCTTTTATATATGATCATGTCTGGAGCTCCAGGTGAGATCGCTCCCCGTTACGACCTTCTTATCCCTCGCGGGGCCGCGACTCTTCTGAGGGTCCTAGGCCCAAGTCAACACCTACGAACACGGCGACTTCAATCCTGCTGATCTGGAGCCCGGAGTCCACAGACTCAGCATTCAGGCCATACCCGATTCAAGACCGCTCCGGGCATCGATCACGCTGCCGCGCTCGGAGCGGCTGGTGCTGGCTCGAAGCGGATCTTGTGATGCGAACTCAGTTTACTATCGAGCCGCTGCGACGCGAGGAGAGCACATCATCAACGGCACGGCCGAGGCGCTGCGATGGGTCGAATTCACTTCCAGCGGCACAAGACTCGTCTGTCATCCTGCGACATGTCCTTGAAGGTGTACTTTTGATCGGACCGCGCGTCAATATCTGCTCGATCTTTGGTGCGATATACTCCGAAACGGATCTCTTTCTCTCACGGAGGCGAGCTTGATTCAGAAACGTACCGGCAGGAAGCTTACCAGTACCGTAGCCGGCCTCTTCACACTGTGCACCTTGACGGCGCTGCGAGCCGATGTTAAACCGGCGGCGCTATTCGGCGACCACATGGTCCTACAGCAGGGCATGTCCGTGCCGGTCTGGGGATGGGCCGATTCGGGCGAGCAGGTCACCGTGACTATCGCCGGTCAAAAGCAGTCGGCCACCGCCGCGGCGGACCGCAAATGGATGGTCCGGCTGACGAATCTGCGCTCTTCCACGGACCCGATCGAAATGACTATCGCAGGCAAGAATACCATCCGGATCGTGGACATTCTGGTCGGCGAAGTTTGGCTGGGATCGGGGCAGTCGAACATGGACTTTGTCGTATCGGGCGACCAGGTCAAATACCCTCGCATGGCCCAGCGGTTCGCCGGCGTTGTCAATGAGGCGGAGGAGATTGCCGCGGCCAACTGTCCCAACATCCGCGAATTCCGAGTGCCTCTTAAGACAACCGAAACGCCTCTGGACGATGTCGCAGGCAAATGGCAAGTGTGTACTCCCGAAACGGTGCCGGGCTTTTCGGCCATCGCGTACTTCTTTTCGCGCGATTTGCAAAGAGCGATTCACGAACCCATCGGCTTCATCACGTCAGCGTTCGGAGCGAGCTGCGCGCAGGCTTGGGTGAGCAAAGATGTGCTGGATACCGATCCGCGTCTCAAGACAATCATGGACGGATTTGCGGCGCAGGTGTCCGCGTTCCAAACCGCTGCCGCGGGAGGGGCCGAAAACTCCACTCCGCCTCCGGCCGCGGTGGCCGCACGCGGCGGGGGCGATCCCTTCCGCAACCAGCACAACCCGTACGTCCTGTGGAACGGCATGATCAAGCCGATTCAGCCTTATGCCATTCGCGGCGTCCTGTGTTATCAGGGCGAATCCATCACGGAGGGCCTGCAGCTATACCCAGTGGTGATGGAGCATGTAATCGAGAGCTGGCGTCAGCAGTGGGGACAAGGCGCTTTCCCCTTCTACTTCGTCCAACTCGCGGCCCAGGATGCCGACAGCAATCGTCCCGAAGTGCGCGAAGCTCAGGCTCAGGCGCTCAAGGTCCCCAACACGCGGATGGCTGTCGCCATGGATATCGGCGAAAGGAAGAACGTCCACCCCAAGAACAAGCAGGAACTGTGCGAGCGCCTTGCGCGCATCGCCCGCGCCAATGTGTACGGCGAGAAGATTGAATACTACGGCCCGATGTACGACTCGATGCAGGTGGAAGGCCCGTCCATCCGCGTTAAGTTCACGCATGTCGGCGGAGG
>Ga0302325_10029573_pt1 | contig 11315 bp, 10 predicted proteins | sample Palsa_T0_2_FD_201948 | JGI IMG/M metagenome (GOLD analysis project Ga0302325, IMG submission 201948) | Peat permafrost microbial communities from Stordalen Mire near Abisko, Sweden - Palsa_T0_2 | ecosystem: Environmental > Terrestrial > Soil > Palsa > Peat permafrost | place: Sweden: Abisko...
CCCGCAATCGACAACGCTCTGAAAGCGCTCGCGAAAAGGAACAAATGGATAATTGTCGTCCGCGATTCAAATCCTGCCGCTGAAAGATGGGTGGGTCAGGAAGGTTACCTGCCAAAGCCGCAAGCCCTCAAGGCGAAGTCAATTCCATATGACCCCGCCAAACCGATGTCGGAACAACCCAACGCCGGGCTCGTTCGTGCCGACAAACTTTCGGAACTGGAGAAACGGCTGGGGTACAAAATAGACCCGGACACGGGTCTGGTCTCACAGGACGGGAAGCATTTCTACAGCGATATCGACGTTCACGGTGTTTATGATTCTGCGGGTAACGACGTCACACGGAAATTTTTCAACGAGTTGATCAAAAATCCGCAGTACCGCAACAGCCCACTACAAGAGCTCATTCAACACTATCCCCACGATTGGTGGCAATTTAGAAATAACCCGGAAATCGCGGGCACGAACTATGGTCCCCAGGTAGGAGGCGGCAAGACCGCGACCGCTTACTTGCCGGACTCAACCGTGCGCCTCGATACCATCGCGCAGATGAAGGCGCTTTATTCAGAAAACAAGATTAACTTTTCGTGGCTTTATCCGCACCACTGATCCCGTCAACTGTGGCTAGTGATATTGCATGTACCTGGCAATGGTCAGCGCGTCAGCGGAACTCACTTTCTTAAACCCGCCGTAGAACAGCCGGACCGCGTTGCACTTCTGCTCCGGGGTCGTATTGCCGGAGCTACTCGTCGCCATCGCCTCGACCGCAGCTTGATCGGTCGGCGACATCGTTGCCATCAGCCGGCCCATCGCGTCATTGAACTGAACCGCGGACGGTGCCGGCATTGCCGGTTGATTTTTAATCGTCGCGATAGCAGCCATGTCGAAAAGCTGGGCCCATTGACGCTGCTGGTCATCGGGCAGCGCTTCGATCCCGCGCACCAGCACGTCGCTACTCCCGCCGCCCGACCACATTTCCGCGCAAGCCTCCGGGTCGGCGTGCTCGACGAAGTCAGATCGGAGGCGCACGATCGAAAGCAGGGTCGGATCGTCGAGGCGCCGAAATCCGTGCTCAGCTGCGAGCTGTACCACCGCCGCCGCGTCGATATGCGAGGCATCGATATGCTGCGCGTTGGCAGCGCGCGCACCGGCCACCAGCACGGCCTGGACGAGGTCCGGGTAACCCTTCTGCATTGAAGTTTCGAAGACCGTGGGCGCAGTACCGGGTTCGGTCGTGACGGCGCCGGGCATCTGGTTGGTGCGCTGAACCACCACCCAGATGACCGCAAGCAGCGCGAGCACCGCTATCAAGGTCAGAAACTTTCTCATTTCTCTCTCACCCGGGTAAGCAGATTGTCACCGACGCGGTTCAGGGAATCGGACAACTGCGCGCCAAAGTGAAGCTTGCTGAGAGCGCTTTGCCTTGGCCCAAGCTGAAATCATATTTGAAGCGAACATCGTAGGAACCATTTTCGAAGATAGGACCCAGAAATTGTAGTGTGCGGCCCGGGTCGAGGTCGAGATAGTAAGGCGCGTTGTGAAACTGTCCGCCGCTGGCCGGATGACGCGTTACGGCGAGGCTGGCTGCCGTCGGTCGGCCCTGGTAGTCGATGACGGCAACAATCATTCCGTCGGTGTGATATTGCGTCGTCGGACACCCGTCGGTTCCCGTGATCGTCGAACCCGGAGGATAAATTTTCGTTCCGGCCGGAAGCTGCGCTCGCGACCCCTGTCCTGTAACCGAGCCGTCCACAAACGCGAACCCGGTCAGGCTGGCGTCGGCATTGGCGCTGGCAGAGAAGGACCGTGTCGCATCAGACGCCTGCCCCGGTGGATATTGCACGTTGATCGTCAGATTCAGCGTGCCGGCTCTATATGGAAACTTCGCCGCCCTGTAGCTGAGTGGTCCGGCGGAAGTGTTGGGGTTGTTCGATAGTCCAACGCCCTCGCGCGGAGTGCCGTCCGGGTTCAGCTCGAGCACATGGGTGCTGTCCTCGTCGTGAAACACGAGGATCGCGTAAGAACCGGGGTCTTGACTCTCGAAGTCACATGCAGCGCGTCGATTGGCGATCGTCGACGCAGTGCTCGCCGCGTTCCCGTCGGTGTTCGAGGGGAAGTTCTGGGCCGACTGAAACAACTGGCAATAGACCTGCCCCCGGTTGTTTCGCAGCCCTGCGATATCGACGTGGATATTGTTGCCGGCTTGACCTCCTTCCACCTCCTCGTCGGAGTTGGCAAGTCTCACGTCGTTTTGGTCCGGCAACTCGGCGAGGACCACACCCTGCTCGTCGAGTGCCGAGTCAATGACCCATTCGGTGCCAAAGACCCCGATGCTGCCGGCGGCGTATGAGCCGCGGCCATAATTTTCGAGATGCGCGCTTTTGATATGCACGCCGCGCATCCCTTTCGCCCGCAACTTGGCAACCGCGGCAGGCAGATCCATAAAGCTGGCGGGCAAAGCGCGTTCATCGCGGGGATCGGCGCTCGAGCCAGGCAGCAACTCGCCGGCGGGCGAATTAGGCATCAACGTAAGCGTCTGTTGCTGTCCGGGAGAGTAGAACAGGAACTGGACCAGCACACCCCCATCCGGAGACCGCGCGTTGCTGAAGTCGGAAGTCAACTCAAACTGGATCGACGTCAGGAAGGCGTCGGGTTGCCATTTGCTACGAACGTACGCGACTGCACGCTGCGCGATCGCCGGAACGTCGCCAATCGGCCATTGGATTTGCCCCGGCAGCACCTGGCTCGCGGCCGCGCTTTGCATTGGTGCCTCGGACGAGGTGCGGGTCCATTCGATGTCCGCGCCGGGAGCGGTTCGGGTCGTCATATGCTTGCTGCCGTCGAGGCGAAACGCTCCGACCGTCCCCGAGATACTGCCTCCCATGATCATGAACGTGCCGCTGTCCTGGCCGGTCACGTAAAGGTTCGGCGCAAGGGTACCGTTTGGTACGCTCGTGATAGTGGCCTGCTGACCCGTCAGCGGCATCGGGCACGAATCGCCGTAGGCTATCTGCCCCGTACTGCCAATTTCCATCACGCATTGCTGACGCTGGCCGCTCGGGTTGTACATTTCCGCCTGCCATCGGCCCACGGTCGTTGCGGCCGATGCCGCCGCCGATGCTGCCGACGAATCAGACCCGGAATGCCCGCACGCCCAGATGCTGGCAGTGATCACGATCGCGAGACCAAAGCGTGCGATCGCGCTCACTCGAGACGATCGGGCTCGGCGTCTGCTATTCGAGGAAGATGTCGATACTGCCGTGCTCGTGCTTGGATCCTTTGCAGCTTTCAACTTTGTAGGTCAGCATAATCTCACCCTCGGTGACCAGCTCTCCGACGGCGCTTAGGTGGCAACCGCCGCCTCCCGCCTTCATGTCTAACTTCAGGTCGCCCTCACTGTTGATGGAACCCTTGAACGTGCTGCCGCCGAAGCCGGAGTCCCAGTCCCCAGAGAGCTTGGTGTCCCTTTGGTTGAACATCATTTCGATTGAGGTGAGGCCGCCAACAGAATCATCCAGTTCGCCTTCCCACTCACCACCAACGGCGGGCGGCGGACCCTTCTTGTCCGGTTCCGGTGCATCGTCGTCGGCCTCCGAGCTGCCACCGTCCCACGACTGAGCCGAGGCCGCCGCGCAACCAAACTGGCCGTGAGCGACCAATGCGCGCACGTGCCCTATCCCGAACACCGCGACGGTTGTCGTGATCACCGTCGCCAAAGTTTTCGATAATTTCATAGTCGGCACTCTCCTCCGCAGTACATAACGTGAGGGAACAGCTCCCCCGTGGTGGATAACCGATATACTTGTTCAACGCAACTCGGAGAGCGTCTGAAGTGACTACGGTGTCTCAAATGTTCGCGATTCGCACCAATTCGATGCCGTGACGGATACGACACGGCGGCGCGGTTGGCCTTGTGGGCTGTCTGCGCCTATAAAGAATCCGCAGAACTGACAGGAGCCGTACCCATGAAAATTGGAGTCATGATCGCAGCTACTGCGGAGTCCGGGGACATCGCGGAGATAGCGCGCGAAGTTGAGAATCTCGGCTACGAATCATTCTTCATCCCCGAGCATCCTGTGATTCCGATCGGCTTCAAGACACCGTTGCCGGGCGGCGGTGCATTCACACTGCCCGAGCATTACGGGCGCTGGCTCGATCCCTTCGTGGCGCTGAGTGTCGCGGCGGCGGTGACCCGGCGCGTCAAGCTTGCCACCGGCATCTGTTTGTTGCCGGAGCGCGAACCGATCATCACGGCGAAAATCATCGCGAGTCTCGACGTACTATCGGGCGGCCGCGTCATCCTGGGAGTTGGGGGCGGATGGCTTCGCGAGGAGACGGAGGCGATGGGGACGCGGTTCGGTACTCGATGGAAGCGGTTGCGCGAAACCGTCGAAGCCATCCGGATTCTATGGACGCAGCCGGAGCCCAGCTATCAAGGCGAACTGGTGAAGTTCCCCGCTGTCCGATGCGATCCCAAACCGATCCAGAAGCCAGGCCCGCCGATTCTGCTCGGCGCGCGCGGACCCAAGGCGCTCGAACGCGTCGTGCGAACGTACGACGGATGGGTGCCGATCGCGGGCCGGCCGCAGAGCTTCAAGCGCGACGTCGATGAGCTGCGCAAAGTCGCGAAGGAGCGCGGGCGCAATCCCGACACGCTAAGTATCAGTGCCTTTGTCGCTCCGGCGGAGGACGGCATCTCGTTGGAAGATCTCAAGCTGTACCAGGAAGCGGGCGCGGATCGGCTCGTGCTGTTTTCGCAAGGCGATGCGATCAAGATGGCGGAAGGGAAGACGCTCGAGATTGTGCGACGGCTCGCTCCGACGGTCGAGCGCGCGGAGAAACTCAAGTAGGGCGGTTGCGAAGGCGAGCCTAGATTGAAAAGTCGAGGACCCCGGTGCCGTTGGCTGCCACCTGCGAGCGCTTGAGCAGGTCGGCCAGCGTGGCCGAGTCCAGGATGCGCGCCATCGCCTCTCGCACGTCGCACATCACCAGCCGCACCGCGCAGCTGCGCTCGTCGTGACATTCCTCGCATCGCCGGTAAGCAGTCTTGCTCGCGCATGGAAGGGGCGCCAGCGGACCCTCGATCGCCCGCAGCACCTGCCCGGCGGAGATTTGCGTGGGCGGCTTGGCGAGAAAATATCCGCCGCCGCGTCCTTTGCGACTGTCGAGAAAGCGATGGTTCTTCAGCTCGAGCAGAATGAGCTCGAGGAAGCTGCGGGGTATATGCTCGCGCGCCGCAATGTCGGCGATTAGGACCGGACCCTTGCCGTATTCGTCGGCGAGCACAATCAGGGCTTTGAGGGCGTATTTGGACTTTTGAGAGATCATTAGAAGCGGTAGCCAACTCCATTAATATCCAATTCAACAGATAATATAAATCCCCTGAGCCCAATTTTCATCAGGACGGTCGAAACGAACTGGGGGATACTCGACCAAGGCAATTCTATACTGCAGGTGGTGGTCGTTGGGCTCTTCTACTACCAAGGGTAGCTTCGTTCCGTCAAAAATTGTTTCGTTCGCGGGCAGGCGAACCAGTTCATCCTCTGGCGGGGCTTGCCTTCGAGTTATTGCCTTACTAGGATGCCATCAGTCGAGTAACTTGATAGATTTAGATTATTGGTGAGCCGGTCAGGAGGGCGAATAACTATGGAACTCTTGTGGTATATCCCCACTCACGGCGATGGACGCTACCTGGGCACCGACAAGGGCGGCCGACGCGCGACACCCTCTTATATGAGGCAGCTCGCCGAGGCGGTTGACGGGCTCGGCTTTGCCGGGGCGCTGTTGCCGACCGGGCGTACCTGCGAGGACGCGTGGATAGTAGCCAGCTCGCTTGCGGCGGTGACGAATCGCATGAAGTTCCTGGTCGCGGTGCGGCCGGGGCTGGTGTCGCCGACGGTGTCGGCGCGAATGGCAGTGTCGCTGGACAAAATGTCGGGCGGACGATGCCTGATCAACGTCGTCACGGGCGGTGACCCGTCGGAGTTGGCAGGCGAGGGGCTGCATCTCGAGCATGACCAGCGCTACGAAATCACCGACGAATTTCTGACTGTTTGGAAGCGCCTGATCGACGGCAAGCAGGTTGACTTCGAGGGGCGCCATTTGAAGATTGTCGGCGGCCGCTTGTTGATCGATCGCGAGCGCAAGCCGAATGTTCCGCTCTACTTCGGTGGTTCGTCGGACGCGGCAATCGAGGTTGCGGCGAGACACGTCGATCTCTACCTGACGTGGGGCGAGCCGCCGGCGCAGGCGGCGGAGAAAATCGCGCGCGTGCGCAAGCGCGCATCCGAGTTGGGACGGACGGTCAGGTTTGGTGTACGGCTGCATATAATAGTTCGGGAGACCGAAGCTGCGGCATGGACGGCGGCGGATGAATTGATCAAGTACGTGAGTGACGACGCGATCGCGGTTGCGCAGCAGACCTTTGCGCGGATGGACTCGGTCGGGCAGCGCAGGATGGCGCAACTGAACCGCGGCAGCCGCGACGATCTCGTGATCAGCCCGAACCTGTGGTCCGGAATTGGGCTGGTGCGCGGCGGAGCGGGGACGGCGCTGGTGGGAGATCCGAAAAATCTGACGCGGCGCTTCGAGGAGTACGCCGACATCGGAATCGACACGTTCGTGCTGTCGGGTTATCCGGGCCTGGAAGAAGCCTACTACGTTGCCGAGCTGCTGTTTCCCAAGCTGCCGTTGCGGCGCGCAGCCGGGAGCGCAGAAGCACTCGCCGCAGGCTGAGAAGTATGTTGGCGGGGTCAGGTGCGCCAGATTTTTTCGTAGTAGTCGCGGATCGAGCGGTCGGATGAGAATTTGCCGAGCCGCGCGATGTTGAGGATCGACATCCGGGCCCATCGGCGGTCGTCCTTGAAGGCCTCGGACACGCGGGCCTGGCATTCGACGTACGATTGATAGTCGGCGAGCACGAGGAAGGGATCGTGGTACAAAAGCGAATCGATCAGAGGCCGGAAGATTTCGCGGTCGCCGCCTGAGAAGTCGCCGGCGGAAATAGCGTCGAGCACTTCGCGCAACTCCGGGTTGTGGTTGTAAAACTCGCGCGGGCGATAACCCTCGGCCTGGATAGCAAATACTTGCGGCGCCGTGAGGCCGAACAGGAAGAAGTTCTCGGAGCCGACTTCTTCGAGAATCTCGACGTTGGCGCCATCCAGGGTGCCGATGGTCAACGCGCCGTTCATCGCGAACTTCATGTTGCCGGTGCCGGAAGCTTCCTTGCCGGCGGTGGAGATTTGTTCCGAGAGATCGGCCGCGGGATAAATGATCTGGCCGACCTTGACGTTGAAGTCCGGGATGAAGGCGACCTTGAGCCGGTTGGCTACATCGCGATCGGCGTTGACGACTTCGGCGACCGAGTTGATGAGCTTGATGATGAGCTTGGCGAGTCGGTAACCGGGCGCCGCCTTGCCGCCGAAGATGAATGTGCGCGGCGTGATGTCCATCTGCGGGTCGCGCTTGAGCTGCTGGTAGAGCTTGATGATGTGCAGCACGTTGAGATGCTGGCGTTTGTATTCGTGAATGCGCTTGGCCTGGACGTCGAACAGCGACTGCGGATCAATCTTTATTCCCGTGCGGTCCTGGGCCAGCCTGGCCAGCGCGCGGCGGTTGGAAAACTTGATCAGGCGCAACTCCTCCTGAACCTCGGGATCATCGGCAAAGATAGCGAACCTGGAAAGTTCGGTTTCGAGATTGGACAGCCAGCCGGCGCCTATTTTGCGCGTGATCAGTTCCGCCAGCGCAGGATTACTCACCGCGATCCAGCGCCGCGGGGTCACTCCGTTGGTAACGTTGGTAAACTTTCCGGGATAGAGTTCGGCAAAATCGCGCATGACGTCGCGCTTGAGCAATTCCGAATGCAGCTCGGCGACACCGTTGACCTTGCGGCTCGCGATGGTGGCGAGATTCGCCATCCTGACATAGCGTTCGCCGGCCTCGTCGATGATCGAGAGGTTGGCGATGCGGTCCTTGAATTCGGGATGGTGCTCGAGCACGTCGTCGAGGAACCGCGCGTTTATCTCGTAGATTATCTGCAGGTGACGCGGCAATAGTTCCTCGAATATCCGCACCGGCCATTTCTCGAGCGCTTCGGGCAAAAGAGTGTGGTTGGTGTACGCGAAGGTGCGGCGCGTGATTTCCCAGGCATCCTTCCATCCAAGCTCGTAGTCATCGAGCAACAGACGCATCAATTCGGCAACCGCAATCGAGGGATGAGTGTCGTTCAACTGAACCGTCCAGTAACGGTAGAACTCTGTGATCGGCCGGCGGCGCAGCCGATGCAGCCTGAGCATGTCCTGCAGCGAGCATGAAACGAAAAAGTACTGCTGCTCGAGGCGCAGGATCTTGCCGCCCAGTTGCTCGTCGTTGGGGTACAGGACCTTGGTGATGTTCTCGGAGGCGACCTTCTGCTCGACCGCGCCGTAGTAGTCGCCGCTGTTGAAGGCCTGGAAGTCGAAGGACTCGTGGGCTTCAGCGCGCCATAGCCGGAGCAGATTTACCCATGGCACCTGGTAGCCGAGGATCGGCGTATCGTGGGCGACGCCGCGGATGACGCGATTGGGAAACCATCGGGCGCGGGTCATTCCCGCTTCGCCGGCACCGGCCTCGACGCGGCCGCCGAAGCTGACGTAATGGAAATTTTGCGGCCTGACGATTTCCCACGGATTGCCGTTGCGCAGCCATTCGTCGCTCATCTCGACCTGCCATCCGTCGCGAATCTCCTGGCGGAAAATGCCGAACTCGTAGCGGAGGCCGTAGCCGATCGCGGGCATCTGCAGGGTCGCCATGGAATCCATGAAGCAGGCGGCGAGGCGGCCGAGGCCACCATTGCCGAGGCCGGGCTCCTGTTCCTGCCAGATCAGATCGTGAAGGTTCTGGCCGAGCTCGGCGACGGCGGCCTCGACCTGCGGATAGATGCCGAGGCCGATGATGTTGTTGTGGAGATGCGGTCCGAGCAGGAACTCGGCGGAAAGGTAGGCGACGACGCGCTCGTATTCAGACGCGCGCGCATCGGTGCCGCTGTACCAGTGATGCACCAGCAGGGCGCGCACGGCCATCGCCAACGCCATGTACCAGTCGTTGGGGGTGGCGTGCTGCGGCTGGCGCGCGAGCATGAGCTCAAGGTTTTCCAGAATCCGCTGTTTGATCGCGGGAACCGAGGTGTCGTTTTTTTCGGGCATGCGATCGCTCCGTCGAAACCCGGGAGAGAGAGATGGCGCGGGGAAACAGCCTGTAGAGACCAGCCTTTACTCACGGTCAAGTTCGCGAGCAAGTTAACATTCGAACGCACTTGAGGCCATTTAGCAGAAGGTCTCGATGAGGCAGGCGAACGGCAAAGCCGGGGCGCAGGTCAATTAGAAAGATCCGGGAAAAATTGGTACGGTCACGAGACTACAAAGGAGTATCAAATGATCGAGGTGTACTTCTGGCCAACGCCGAACGGAAAGAAAGTCACAATCCTGCTCGAGGAAGCGGGGATGCCGTATAGCATCAAGGCGGTAAATATCGGACGGGGCGATCAGCTCACTCCTGAATTCCTGAAGATCTCACCCAACGGGCGGATGCCGGCGATCGTGGATAACGAGCCGAAGGGCGGCGGCGCGCCGATCACGATTTTCGAGTCGGGCGCAATCATGGAGTACCTGGCCGAGAAAAGCGGGAAGTTCTGGCCGCAGGAAGTTCATCACAAATACGAAGTCTCGCAGTGGCTCTACTGGCAGATGGGCAACCAGGGACCGAAGATGGGCGAGCAGGGGCATTTTCGACGCGCCGCGCAGAATCCCAAGGTGGGAGAGCAGGCTTACGCGCAACTGCGCTTCGACAACGAAGTGCATCGGATTTACGGAGTGATGAACCTGGGCCTGCACAAGAAGAAGTACCTGGCGGCGGGTCAGTACACGATCGCCGACATGATTTGCTATCCGTGGGCGACGACCTGGAAGGGGCGCGAGATCAACCTCGAAGAATTTCCCAACGTCAAGCGGTGGCTGGAGGAGATAGGCGAGCGGCCGGCGGTGAAGAAGGCGATGGCGGCGGGGCCGGAATATCGCGAAGACCCGGCGACGGTCACGCCTGAGGAGCAGGCGCGACGCGCGGGACTGCTGACGCATCAGCGGGCGCAGGCAGTGCCGAAGGAATGGGCGTAGCGAAGGCGGAAGCTACTCGATGTCCTTTTGCGGGATTTGTTGCGGGGCCTGCTTCGGCTCTGATTTCGGTGGTTGATCTTCCTGCTTCTTGCCGAAGTACTTTTGGAATTTGTCCATCGCCTTGTCGCGCATCTTGTGCATGAAGGACTGCTTTTTCTTTCTTGCTTGAGGCTGCGCGTGAGCATGTTTGTGATGAGGTTGCGCCGTGCCGGTTTCGGCTGGCTGGCCGGTCTCACCGCCGGAAGGAGGCTTGGCAGCTGCGCCGTTGGAGGAGGGAATTTCTGTTGAATTCGCCTGCGCATGCACCGCACCGGCCGGCGCCAGGATGAGCACCAGGGCGGCTATAAAAAAGACCGAAGCGAGGCGAATCGGCGGGCGAGATTGTGCCTTCATAGGATGTAGGACGCCTGGAGCCGAAAATGGTTACGGAGATTGATGCGGAGGTTAGCATCAAACGGCTGGTCTTGCGCCGACTGCGCTCGCGCGTTGAAACCACATCGTCTATGATGTAGTCACATGAAGGCATCGGTACGCGAATTCAAGGCTCACATATCGATGTATCTGCGCAAGGCCGGTAAGGGGGAAGACGTGATTATCACATCGCGCGGCCGGCCGGTGGCGCGGCTACTCGCGTTGAGTTCGGCAGCCGGCCCGAAGCCGGCGGCATCAGAAATCGAGCGGCGGATCAAGCTGATTCCCGGAGTGATCCCTGCCGTGGGCGGCAAACCTCGAGGATCGGCGCGTCCAATGGTAATCCGCAAAGGTCAGAAAACGCTGGCTGAGATCGTGATCGAAGATCGAAGGTGACGCTGTACCTGGATACGTCCGCTCTCGTAAAGCTTTACGCACAAGAACCGGGTAGCAACGACGTGCGGCACGCGGTTGCGCAGGCGGATTTGGTTGCCACCAGCCTGGTCGCATACGTCGAGACGAGATCTGCTTTCGCGCGAAAACATCGATTCGCGCAAATCGACGACGCTGCTCTGACGCGCTACAAGCGCGACTTCGAGCGCGACTGGGACGGCTTCAATCGCTTGCCCGTCGATGCTGCGACGATACGTCGGGCGGGCGATTTAGCTGAACAATATCGCTTGAGAGCATACGACGCTCTGCATTTGGCGACGGCCGACTTGTTACGTGCAGCAATCAGGTCGGCGGTGAGCTTTG
>Ga0302325_10029574_pt1 | contig 11315 bp, 8 predicted proteins | sample Palsa_T0_2_FD_201948 | JGI IMG/M metagenome (GOLD analysis project Ga0302325, IMG submission 201948) | Peat permafrost microbial communities from Stordalen Mire near Abisko, Sweden - Palsa_T0_2 | ecosystem: Environmental > Terrestrial > Soil > Palsa > Peat permafrost | place: Sweden: Abisko...
GCGTGGGTGATCTCGACGGTGCGGCGCCCGACGCGGATCGTCTCGGTCATCCCTCGCGCACCACCTCGCGGGCCGACCTGTCGTCGCGCAGGCCGAGGAAGCGCGGGTGGCGCAGGCGCCCGGCGCGCGTCCACTCGGTGAATCCGACCTGGGCCACGAGCTCGGGCTCGACCCAGCTCGCGCCGCGCTCGCGGATCGAGGCCGCGTCCGCGAACGGCGCGTGCGCGCGCGCCAGCGCCCGCAGCCGGGCACCGAGGTCGCGCAGGGTGACCTCGTCGAAGCCGGTGCCGACCTTGCCCGCGTAGCGGAGCTCGCCGTCCTCGTAGTAGCCGAGCAGGAGCGCGCCGAACTCGCTGCGCGAGCCGCGGGGCGCGGTGTAGCCGCCGACGACGAGCTCCTGGCCGTGCTCGCACTTGAACTTGAGCCAGTCGCGCGAGCGCTTCTCGGTGTACGGGCTGTCGGCGCGCTTGGCCATCAGCCCCTCCCAGCCCTTGCCGCACGCCTCCTCGAAGAGCGCGGTGCCGTGCTCGTTGCGGTGCGGGGTCAGGCGCACGCCGTCCTTGAAGGTGAGCGCCGAGCGCAGGAGGCGCTTGCGGCTGCGCAGAGGGAGGGCGCGGACGTCATAGCCGTCGAGCCAGAGGATGTCGAAGACGTAGTAGAAGACAGCGACGGGGTGTTGTCCCCGCTGGGCGAGGCGGGCGAAGCTCGTGCGCGCGCCTTCGAAGGCGACGATCTCCCCGTCGACGACGAAGCGCTCGCACGGCTCGGCGTCGAGGGCAGCGGCGATCTCGGGGTAGCGGGCGTTCATGGGGAGATCGTTGCGGGACAGGAGCCGAACGTGGGCGCCGGAGCGGATGGCGATGGCTCGGATCCCGTCGAGCTTGCGTTCGAAGATCCACTCCGGGTCGTCGAAGCGCTCGGTGGTCAGGACCGCCTTCATCGCCGCCGCGTGGTCAGGGGCGGGGGCGGGCGTGAGCTTGGCCCGCTCCTCGGGGTCGAGTGCCTGTCCGGCGATGACCACCTCGGGCTGGGTGCGCTCGGGCATGAAGGGGACGCTACCCGTCCTGGGGGCGCGACATCCGCCGTGGGCGCTCGGGGTCGCGGAGCACGGGCGCGATGCACCACCGGGGCCAGTGGAGGTAGTGAATCGTCATCGTGAGCAGGCCGCCGGCGAAGAACACGACTCCGAATACGCCCACGAGCACCTTGAGGAGCGGGGTGCCCATGCCGAAGAAGTAGTCGACCTCGACGGCGATCAGGCCGGCGGTCAGCGTGACGACGGTGGCGGGGCCGACCCGGGCGAAGTCCCTCATCCAGGCGTCGCCGTACCTCCTGTTGTAGCTCTTGGGCACCTGCCCGTAGCGCCAGAGGCGCCACATCAGCCACCCTATGCGTGGCAGTAGGAGAACACCGAAGAACACGAGCCCGGACCACGCCAGCAGCCCGCTCGGACGCGTCGCGGCGTAGCTGACCATGGCGCAAAGTATCGGCGCCCCGCGGCGTGGCGACAACACCCGGTGGTGTGGACATGACCACACCCGCTCGACGGGTCGGAGGGTCGCCTACTCCGTCTGCCGCGCGAGCAGGGCCAGGAAGCGCTCGATGCGCCCGCGCTCGGCCTCGGGGAGCGCGCCGTCGACCTCGACGAGCAGGGTCATGGGCCGGCGCTCGCGTGCCCACGTGTGCTCGGCGTCGGTGAGCCCCGCGCCCGCCCAGACGAGCGGCAGGGAGCCCGCGAAGGCGATCACGGTCTGGGCCTGCTCGGCCGCGGTCTCCTCGTGGCGCACGATCGAGACGGTGACGAGGTCGAGCGCGTGGGCCACGGCGGTGACCGCCTCGAGGCCGCCGTCGTCGAGCAGGAGCGCGAGCTCGCCGTCGCGGAGCGTCTCGGCCGCCCAGCCCGCCGGGGCGCCGGCGAGCGCCGCCGGAGGGCAGACCATGCGAAAGATCGGGGCCACCGCCCGAACGCTAGCTGCTCGCCGGGGTCCGGGCGCCTGGGGTCAGTGGCGCCCCGCGCGCGGAGCGTCCGCGGGCGGCAGGCGTGGGGCGACGATGCGGTGGACCTTCAGCCCGAGTCCGAGGCGCTCGCGGTGATCGGAGAGCATGGGATCGAGCCCGGTGAGCTCGCGGATGCGATCGAGCCGGTAGGCCACGGTGTGGCGATGGGCGAAGATGGCCGCGGCGGTGGCGTTCATGTTGCAGTTGGCCTCGAGGTAGGCCTCGAGCGTGCGCACGAGCTCGGTGCGGTACTGAGCGTCGTAGCGGACCACGGCCTCGATCGTGAGCTCGTAGAAGCTGCGGATCTCCTCGGGGTGGGAGGCGAGCATGCGGAAGAGGAGCTTGTAGGTGCCGCCCTCGATCTCGTCGGCGATGGGAGCGCCCGAGTTGTTGAGGACGTCGAGCACGAGCTCGGCCTCCTGGAGGGCGTTGGGGAGCTCGGCCGGGTCGGCGTGGAAGCTCGAGAGCCCGACGACGGCGTGGCGCTGGAGCCGGGCCGCGAGCCGCCGGGCCGAGGCCACGGTGGCGGCGGGCGTCCCGCCCCCGACGCTGGCGGGAAGGGCCGCGTACACGCGCGCGGCCCCGGCGGCGCCGATCCCCTCGAGCGGCTGGGCCAGGGCACCGGGGTGCTCGGAGGCGATCGTCGACGCCACCAGGCGCGGGCGGCCGCTCGTGAGCTCGGCGCACAGGATCACCGCGCCCCCCGAGAGGTCGCACCCGAGGCGCGCCGCGCGGCGCACGATCTCGGGCCCGGGGAGCTCGTGGGCCGAGCGCAGCTCCTCGAGGAAGGCCCCGCGCAGGCTCTGCTCGGTTTCCTCCCTGGCGTCGACGATGGCCAGCTCCATGACCGCGGCCGCGGCCGCGAGGTGGAGGAACTCCGATGCGTCGGCGCGCGGAGGCTGCTCGCCGCGCAGGAGCGCGACGACGCCGGCGATCTCGTCGCGGAAGCGGACGGGGACCTCGTCGAGGACCTCGGCGGGGACGGACGCGGGGCGGCCTCGCACGCGCTCGAGCACCCAGTCGACGAGCGCTGAGGGGTCGGCTGAGGCCCGGTTCCCCTCCGGCGCGACGGTCACGGGGAGCCGGGGAATGACGATGGCCACTGACCCGCGGGCGGCGCCGGCCGCGAGCTCGGCGACGCGAGCGAGGCCCTCGCCCCGGCCCACGGCGTCGATCATGGCGGCGTGGACGTCCCGCATCCGGTCGACCAGGTCGGGCTGGTGGCGGCTGACCGGCGCATGCACGCGCAGCGGGCCCGGGAGCTCTCCGCTCGCTCCGCGACGATGGGAGGAGACACCGGTCGCGCTCATCAAAACCTCCTCATAGCTGGGCCGCAACTCTCGCGTCCCGAGCGCGCGCGCTCATTGGCCCAGTGTCGAAGATTCCCGGCCCAAGGTTCGCCAGGTTGGATGCAATCCGGGCCGCGGGGTGGTGAAACGCGACACCGGCCGCGTACGCGCTATGGACCGATTGACCAGAAAGAGCGGGCTCGGTGCGGACCGCCTGCCCCTGGGGAGGGCCGGGTGGACTGGATACATTCGCCGCGAAATGGTCTCGATCGACGCGACGCCCCGCACGCTGTTCGTGGCCGTCGACGTCGGGGGCACGTTCACCGACCTCGTGGTCTACGACTCCGGCGCCGATGCTGTGTCCTTCGCCAAGGTGGGCTCGACCCCCGACGCCCCGGCGCGCGCCGTGCTCGAGGCGCTCGACGCCGCCGACGTGTCGGCGCCGCGCATGAGCCTGTTCGCCCACGGCTCGACGGTGGGGACCAACGCCCTGCTCACCCGGAGCCTGGCCCACACCGCGATCATCACCACCGAGGGCTTCCGCGACGTACACGAAATCCGGCGCGGCGATCGCGAGCACCTGTGGGACGCCTACCGCGACCCCCCGGGACCCTACGTCGCGCGGCGCCACCGGCTCGAGGTGCCCGAGCGCGTCGATCACGCCGGACGGGTGGTGCTGCCCCTGGACCTCGAGCGGGCGCGCGAGGTCGCCGCCCTCGTCACCCGCCGCGGCTACGAGAGCGTCGCCATCTGCTTCATCAACGCCCACGCCCACCCCGACCACGAGGCCGAGATGGGGCGGATCGTGGCGGCGGAGAACCCGGGGATCCACATCTCGCTCTCCTCCCAGGTCGCTCCCCAGATCTTCGAGCACGAGCGCACCGCCACCACCGCGGTCAACGCCTGCCTGGCGCCCATCGTCGAGCGCTACCTCGGCGAGCTCGAGGACAGCCTGCGCGGGCGCGGCTACGCCGGCGAGATCCTCGTCCTGCACTCGGGGGGCGGGGTGATGACGGCGGCGGCGATGTCGCGCCTCGCGGCCCGGATCGCCAAATCCGGCCCCGCCGCGGGCGCCATCGCCATGGCCGCGGTGGCGCGCGAGGCCGGGGTCTCCGAGGCGATCGGGCTCGACATCGGCGGCACGAGCAGCGACGTGTCGATGATGAGCGGCGGCGAGCTCGCCATGTCCGAGGAGAGCAGCGTCGAGTTCGGGCAGACCATCCTCTTCCCCAGCGTCGACGTGCTCTCGATCGGCGCGGGGGGCGGGAGCGTCGCCTGGCTCGACGAGGGCGGGTCGCTGCGCAGCGGACCCGACTCGGCCGGGGCGTGGCCGGGGCCCGCGTGCTACGGGCTGGGCGGCGAGCGCCCGACCACGACCGACGCCGACCTCGTGCTCGGCCGCCTCGGCCCCGAAGGCCGCCTGGCGGGACGCATCGCCCTCGACCCGCGAGCCGCCGAGCTTGCCGTCGAGGCGCACGTCGGCGCGCCGCTCGGCGTCTCGGTCCTCGAGGCGGCCGCGGCCATCGTCACGGTGGCCACCGCCCAGGTGGCCGAGGCCCTGCGCCTCGTCTCCATCCGCCGGGGCCTCGACCCGCGGGGCTACTCGCTCGTGGCCTTCGGCGGCGCCGGGCCCCTGCTCGGCGCCGAGGTGGCGCTCGAGCTCGGGCTGCGCGAGGTCATCGTTCCCCCCCACCCCGGCCTGACCTCTGCCCTCGGGGGATTGCTGCTGGACCTGCGCCACGACCTCACGCGCTCGTGGATCGGCGAGGTGCAGGACACCGACCTCGACGCCCTCGCCGGCGCCTTCGCCGCGCTCGAGTCCGAGGCGCGCGAGCGCCTGGCCGCCGAAGGGGTGGCTGGCGATGAGATGCGCCTCGCTCGCCACGTCGACCTGCGCTACCGCGGCCAGTGGCGCTCGCTGAGCGCCGAGCTGGGGACGCCGGTGGGCCCGGCGCTCGCGCCCGCGGTGGCGCGCTTTCACGCCGAGCACGCACGCCGCTATGGCTACGCGCGCCCCGACGCGCCGGTGGAGATCCACGCTCTGCGCCTGAGCGCCACCGGCGCGGTGCCGCGGCCACCGCTCTCCGCGCTCGCCGGGAGCGCCGGGAGCGCCGGGCGCGGGCCGGGCGCGCCGAGCCGGCGCGCCGAGGTCTGGTTCGCGGGCGCCGGCACCGTCGAGGCCGTAATCCTCGACCGCGCCGGGCTCGGACCCGGCGAGGCGATCGAGGGCCCGGCCCTGATCGGGCAGATGGACACCACCACGGTGCTGCCCCCCGGGACCCGGGCCGTGGTCGACGATCGACACAACCTGCGGATCGCGCCGTGCTGAGCACCTCCGCCGCCCGCGACGCCGTCACCCTCGAGGTCCTTCGCAACGCCTTCGCCACCCTCGTCGACCAGATGAACGAGCAGATCCAGCGCACATGCACTTCGTTCGTCCTCTACAGCGGCGACTGCTCGTGCTGCCTGTGCGATGCCCGCGGCGACATCGTCATGCAGGGGAGCCGCGACATCGCCTCCCATGTGGGGACGATGCATCTCACCGCCCACGCCGTCCTCGAGCGCTTCGGCGCCGACCTCCATCCCGGCGACGTCTTCCTCGTCAACGATCCCTTCTCGGGCGGCACCCACGTCCCCGACATGCGGGTCGTGCGGCCCGTGTTCGCCGCCGGTGAGCTGATCGCGCTGACCGAGGCCAACGGTCACTGGGACGACGTCGGGGGATCGGTGCCCGGCTCCTTCGACATCGGGGCGCGCGACCTGTACCGCGAGGGGGTGCGCGTGCCGCCCGTGCGCATCGTCGACCGCGGCGTCCGGCGCGAGGACGTCATCGACCTGATCCTCGCCAACGTCCGCGTCCCGGGCGAGCGCATCGGCGACCTCGAGTCACAGATCGAGGCCACGGCGGTGGGCGAGGCCCGCCTGCACGAGCTCATCGCCCGCCACGGCCTCGAGGTCATCCTCGCCGCCTTCGCCGAGGGCCAGGACTACGTCGAGCGGCTCGCGCGCGCCCAGCTCGCCCGCCTCCCCCACGGGACCTGGGTGACCGAGGACTACATCGACCGCGACCCCGACCGGGGCGAAGGGATGGTCCCCGTGCGGGTGCGCCTCGAGCTCTCGCCCGAGGGCATCGCCTACGACCTGTCCGGGTCCGCCCCCGCCGTGGGCTCCTTCCACAATGCCGCCCGCGGCGCCGCCTTCTCAGCCCTGGTGGCGGGAACGAAGATGTTCTTCCCCGAGCTCCCGCTCAACTCGGGCTTCTTCCGCGTCCTCTCGACCTACCTCCCGCCCGGTTCGGTGGTCAACGCCTCGCCCCCGTCGGCGGTCACCGGGTTCACCTCGGGCGCCTACGAGAAGATCGTCAACGCCGTATGCGAGCTGTGGTCGCAGGTCATGCCCGAGCGAGCCATCGCCTGCTCGTTCAACCTCGAGTACATGCTCGTGGGCGGGCGCGACCTGCGCTCGGGCGACGGCGAGGCGCGCGAGTTCATCTGGCACGACTGGATGGCCGGGGGCTGGGGCGCCCGCGCCGGGCGCGACGGGTTCGGTGCCGGGCCCTCCTACTTCGGCGCCGGGCTGAAGATCCAGCCCTTCGAGGGCCAGGAGCGCCTGTGCCCCGTGCGCACCCACTATCACCGCCTCCTGCCCGACTCGGGCGGCCCGGGGCGCTGGCGCGGCGGCGTCGGGGTCGAGAAGGCGATCGAGCTCACCGAGGCGGCGGGGACCGTCGCCTCCTACTGCTGCGATCGCGAGCGCTCGGTGGCCTGGGGCGTGGACGGCGGCGGTGCCGGCTACCCGCACGGCGCCACGCTGAACCCGGGCCGGGCCGATGAGCGCTTCCTCGGCTCGTGCTTCGCCGACGTGGCGCTCGCGCCCGGCGAGGTGCTGAGCCGGCCCTCGTCGGGGGGTGGGGGGATCGGTGACCCCTTGTTGCGGGACCCGGCGGCCGTGGCCGAGGACGTCCTCGACGGCTACGTCTCGGAGCGGCGCGCCGCCCGCGACTACGGGGTGGTGTTCGAGCACGTCGACCTCGACGGGCTCGAGGCGCGCGTCGACGCGGCGGCCACGGCGGCGCTGCGTGCCGAGATCGCGGCGCGGCGCGGCGGGTGGCTGAGTGAGGATCCTGCGTCGGTGGCAGCGCGCCTGCGCGCCGGCGAGATCGACCTCCTCGACGCCGTGCGGCGCTACGGGGTGGTCATCGACCGCCATACGGGCGGCGCGCTCGAGCGCTCGACGGCGCAGCTGCGGGCGGCCATGGCCCGGCGCGGGAGCCCGTCATGACCACGAGCCTCGCCCCGGCCGACGAGCACGACCTCGTACAGGTCCTCGTCTCGCGCGTGCACGCCGCCATCCTCTCGGGCACCTTCCCGATCGGGAGCCGGCTGCGCCAGGAGATGCTGGCCGAGCGCTTCGGAGTGAGCCGCACCCCGGTGCGCGAGGCGCTGCGTGTGCTCCACGCGATGGGTGTGGTCATCCTCGTACCCCAGCGCGGCGCCATCGTCCGCGGGCCGACGGCCACCGAGATCCGCGAGGCCTACGCGGTGCGGGCCGAGCTCGAGGGGTTGGGGGCCGAGCTCGCGGCCAGGCGCGCGGGGGCGCTCGATCGCTCGCGCCTGGTCCAGGCCAGCCGCCTGTTCGACGCCGCCGCGCGCGAGCTCACCGAGCGCGGCGTGTCCTCGGTGGCCGGGCGCCGGGCGTGGACCGACGCCAACGACATGTTCCACGAGGCCGTTCTCACCGCCGCCGGTAACCGGCGCCTGACCGCGATCGTCACCGAGCTGCACCGGAGCTTCCCTCGCAGCCTGACCTGGGGGGCGCTCCACGACGAGCCCTCGCTCGTGCTCGAGAACGTGATCCAGCACCAGCGCGTGCGCGACGCGATCGAGCGCGGCGACCCCGAGGCGAGCCGCCGGTGGATGAGCGACCACGTCCGCCGCGCGGGCGAGCTCGTGGCCGACTGGTTTGACCGCACCCGCCCCGCGGGGACGCTGCTCCCTGAGGAGAACAGCCAGTGACGGCCGCCGCCGAGCCCCCGCGCGCCGAGCGGATCGAGGCCGCGCTCGGGCACATCCCCTCCGACCTCGTGCTCGAGGGCGCTCGCCTGGTCAACGTGTTCACCCGCGAGGTCCTCCCGGGCTCGGTCGCCCTGTGGCGCGACCGGATCGTGGCCGTGGGCGAGATCCCCTCAGGCGCGGTCGGCCCCGACACCGAGGTCCGCGAGCTCGACGGGGCCTACCTCATGCCCGGCTTCATCGACCCCCACATGCACGCGGGCGACACCTCGCTCCCGGTCCAGGCCCTGGCTGCGGCCCTGCTCGAGCGCGGGACCACGAGCCTCGCCACCGACATGTGCGAGCTCTACGCCATGGGCGGGCTGGCGGCGGTGCGGTGGGCGATCGAGGTGGCCGAGGAGGCCGGCCTGCGCGTGCTCTTCATGCTCCCGCTGCATTCGCTGGGGGCCGAGCGCTTCGGCGCCTTCGCCCATCCGCCGACCATCGCCGAGTACATGGAGATGGCGTCGTGGCCGCAGACCATCGCCGTCAACGAGCCGCCACCCAACGTGGTGCTGCGCGGGCACGAGGGGGTGATCGCGGTCATCGACCGGCTCATGGGAGACGGCCGGCGCTTCGAGGGCCATGCCCCGGGGCTGACCGGGACCAACCTCCAGGCCTATATCGCCGCGGGCTCGTCGTCTGACCACGAGGCGGTGAGCGCCGAGGAGGCGCTCGAGAAGCTCCGTCTCGGCTACCGGATCATCATGCGCGAGTGCGGCGCTTCGCGCGACCTGCGCGAGCTGGTGAAGGTTGTGGTCGAGCGACCCGAGACCGCCCGCTTCTTCATGGTCGGCTCCGACGACATGCAGGCCAAGGAGTTCGTGCACGAGGGGCACATCGATCACAAGCTGCGCCAGGTCATGGCCGCGGGCATCGACCCCCTGACCGCGATCCAGATGGCCACCATCAACGTGGCCGAGTACTTCGGGCTCTCCGACGACCTGGGCTCCATCTCCCCCGGCAAGCGCGCCGACCTGCTCTGGCTCGACTCGCTCACCGAGCTGCGCTCCCCCACCGTGGTCGCTTCGGGGCGCGTGGTGGTGGAGGACGGCCGCTTCCTCGGCGACCGCTCGCGGGCGCGCGAAGTTCCCGACTACCTGCGCTCGCGGGTCAACCTCGGCGAGCGCGAGATCGGACCCGGCCACTTCCGCGTCCCCGCCCCCATCGACGAGGGCCACGTGCGCGTGCGCGTCATGGGCATTAACGACGGCAGCCTGATCTCCGACCCCCGCGAGCATGTCCTCGACGTGAGCGGGGGCGAGATCCTCGCCGACCCCGCCGCCGACGTACTCAAGATCGCCGTGCTCGACCGCCACGCGGGGAGCGGCGCCGTCGGCCTCGGCTTCGTCCAGGGCTTCGGCCTCCGGGCGGGCGCGATCGCCACCACCTTCTTCTGGCAGCACTTCTCGCTCCTGGTCGTGGGCACGAGCGACGCCGAGCTCGCCTCGGCGGTGGCCCACATGCGCGAGCTCGGCGGCGGCGTGCTCGCCGTGCGCGACGGCGAGCTCCTGCACGGCGTCGCCTTCCCCGTGGGCGGGATCCTCGGCTCGGGCTCGCTCGAGGAGATCCACGCCGACCTCGAGAGCTTCGAGCGCGCCACGGCCGAGCTCGGCTCGCCGCTCCACGACCCGTTCATGAGCCTGGCCTTCGCCTCGATCCCCCACATTCCCCACTACGGGATCACCGACAAGGGCTGGTACGACACTTTCGCCGAGGAGTTCGTCGACATCGTCCTCGCTGACTAGACCGCGGCGCCCCACACCTCGCGCCGGGGGTCGGTGGCCGCGAAGGTCGTCCCCGTGGCGAAGTCGATCCCGGCGCACGCCGCGGCCCCGAAGTCGACGACGCCGGGCTCGGCGCGGACGATCTCATGCCCGCGCCGGGCGAGCTCCTCGAGCACGGCGGGGTCGTAGCCGGCCTCGACCGCGAGGCGCCCGTCGACGCTGCGCCAGCGGGGCGCGGCCAGCGCCGCGGAGAGCGGGGTCCCGTCGAGGAGGACGGCGGCGAGGATCTGGCTCAGGGTCTGGACCTGGCCGTCGGCGCCGGGCGTGCACAGAGCGTAGGTGCGGCCGGTCTCGGCCACGAGCAGGGGCGAGAGGGTGTGAACGGGGCGGCGTCCCGGGGCGGGGCGGTTGGGGCCGGTGGTGAAGCCGTGGAGGCGATCGTTAAGGAGGAACCCGCCGGCGGTGACGAGGACGGCGGATCCGAAGACGTCGAACACGCTGAGGAGCATGGAGACGACGAGGCCGTCGCTGTCGGCGGCGGCCACGGCCGTGGTGTGGGCCCCGCCCCGGGGGCCGCCGCGGCGCCGCGCGCGGGCGGGGTCGACCTCGACGGGGGTGTCGGCGAGGGCCGCGGCGTCCTCGAGGGAAATGCCCCCGATCGCGTCGCGGTGGGCGAAGGCGCCCTCGAGCGCCTCGACGAGGTGGTGGGCGCGGTCGGCGCCGAGGCGCGGCGCGTCCGTTTCTAATGCCCCGAGCGCGATGAGGACGAGCAGGGCCTGGGACACGGGCGGCTGGGCGCTGATCCGGGCCCCGAGGCGGTCGCGGACCACGGGCGCGAGGATGGGGGTGCGGTGGGCGTGGAGGTCGCCGGGCGCGAGCGGGCCCTCGAGTGCGCCCTCGTAGAAGGCGGGCGCGCCGTGATCGGCGATGCGCTCGAGGAGCGCGGCGAGCTCGGGCTGCGGGACGCGGGCCCCGGCGGCCAGGCCGGGCCGGAGCAGGGCCCAGCCCGGCGCCCCGCGCTCGAGGCGCGGGCGGTGGCGGGCGACGGCGCTGAGCAGGCTCTCGGTGAGCGCCGTCCCCTCGCGGGCGATGCGCTCGGCCGGGGCGAGCACCGCGGACCACGGGAGGGTGCCGTGGCGCGCGTGGAGGTCGGCGAGGGCGGCGACCGCGCCGGGGACCGCCGCCGCGCCCGCGCCCTCGGCCGGGATCTCGCCGGGGGGCAGGGCGGCGGGGGCGGCGCCCGAGCCGTT
>Ga0302325_10029575_pt1 | contig 11315 bp, 8 predicted proteins | sample Palsa_T0_2_FD_201948 | JGI IMG/M metagenome (GOLD analysis project Ga0302325, IMG submission 201948) | Peat permafrost microbial communities from Stordalen Mire near Abisko, Sweden - Palsa_T0_2 | ecosystem: Environmental > Terrestrial > Soil > Palsa > Peat permafrost | place: Sweden: Abisko...
ATCGGCGAACGGTCGATCAGCGAGGTGCTGCACGATCGCGCGGACTTGACCGAGGAAACGCAGGGTGCCGTAGGCAAGCTCGTGCACCAGCGCCCGGTCGCCCGCCGATATATCCGGCACGGCCGCGAGTGCCGCCCCCAGCGTCGAACCCGCGAGGACGCGCCGAACTGTCTTCGCGGCGATGCGCTGCGCTCGCTCCATCGCAGGGGCTTAGCTGCCTACGCCGCCATCGCGAGCAAACGGTGGATGCGCTCCGCTGTCGGCAGGTAGGTACTGAACATACCGGCGATACCGCTGCGCGAGAGCGGATTGATGATCATCAGGTGCGCCGTGGACGGATGCATCTTGGCCGTTTCGAGCGGCAGGCCCTGTGCATTTCCTAGTTGGCGGCTGCAGCAACTCATTCAACCGCACCACCCCATCGGGTCCCCGTCGCCACGGGGTGCCCGGCGAGAAAAGCCGCCGCGGGCAATCTCCGGCCGCCAGCGCGCTGCAACATCGTCACCGTGAGCGTGCCGTCACCGCAGGCGATGGTGATGCCGGTGGCGGCGGCACGAACAACCGTTCCCGGTGCGCCGAAATGCCCCGGCCCCGCTATCGCCTGCCACAGCTTGACGCTCTCGCCCCCGAGCGTAGCCTGCGCACCGGGCACCGGATTGAAAGCCCGGATCCGGCGGTCGATCGCAGCGGCGTCTTGCCGCCAGTCGACGAGCGCCTCGCCGCGGTCGATCTTCGCGGCGTAGGTCACGCCCGTTTCCGGTTGCGGCGCCGCTGGTAGATTTCCTTCGCGCTGCAAGCGCTGCAATGCCTCCACCACCGCCGCGCCCCCGACACGGGCAAGCTTGTCGTGCAGACTGCCTGCGGTCTCGCGCGCAGCGATGGGCACCGGGTGGCCCGCGATGATGGGACCGGTGTCGAGGCCTTCGTCCATGCGCATGATCGTGACGCCCGTTTCGTGGTCGCCGGCAAGCACGGCACGCTCAATCGGTGCCGCGCCGCGCCAGCGTGGCAGGAGCGATGCGTGGATGTTGATGCAGCCGTGGCGCGGCCAATCGAGGAGGGGCTTGGGCAGAATCAACCCATAGGCGGCGACGACGAGCACATCGAGCGGGACGGCGACGATGCGCTCGCGCGTGGCCTGGTCCTTTAGGCTCACCGGCTGCAGTAACGGTATGCCACGCGCGGCGGCAAGGGCCCTGACCGGCCCCGGTTCAACCTTCATGCCGCGGCCGCGTGGCCGGTCGGGGCGGGTGAGTGCAAGGGTGACGCCCAGGCCGGCGTCGAGGATCGCCTCGAGGGCCGCTGCGGCGAACGCGGGTGTTCCCGCGAACCCGATGTGCATCACTCCGCCCGACTCTACCCTGCGATGCGCTGCTTTTTCCCCATCCTCGTCGCGAGCCTGGCGCGCTTGAGCGGCGAGAGGTAGTCGACGAATACCTTGCCGATGAGGTGATCCATCTCGTGCTGGATGCAGACGGCGAGCATGCCATCGGTCGCGAGTTCGAACGGCCGCCCATTTTCGTCTTGCGCCCGGACGGTGATTCTGGCGGCCCGCCGGACCTTGTCGTAGTAACCGGGCACCGACAGGCAGCCCTCCTCGCCCTCCGCCTCGCCTTCGGCGGAGATGATCTCCGGATTGATGAAAACCCTGAGTCCGTTCCGAGCCTCGGTCGCGTCGATCACCACCACGCGCTTGGCCACATTGACCTGTGGCGCCGCAAGTCCTACCCCGGGCGCCGCATACATGGTTTCGGCCATGTCGCGCACCAATTTGCGGATGTCTGCAGTCACCACGGGCACCCGCGCCGCAATCTTTCTCAGCCGTGGGTCGGGGTACTCAAGGATGTCGAGGAGCATAATTGCTTGCAAAATGCAGGTTCGGGATGCAGAATCACGCCTAAGCCCTTATTTTGCGGCGGTTTAGGACGTTAGCAAGCTCAACCGTTCGTTGCGGAGAGGCGTCATGCGCGCGAAGTCTATCACAGCGTCGTTGCTGCTTTCGGCGTTCATGCTGTCGCTTCTGCTCGCGTCCGGGATGCTGCGCGCGCAGGAAATCGAGCTCCAGGATAACCCGCCGGATCGCTATACCGTGCAGAAGGGCGACACCCTGTGGGGTATCGCCGGCAAGTTTTTGAAGCAGCCCTGGCGCTGGCCCGATGTCTGGCGCATGAACCGCGATCAGATCAAAAATCCGCATTGGATCTATCCGGGCGATGTCATCGTCCTCGATCGCAGCGGCGGTGAAGTACACCTGTCGCTGGAGTCGAGCAACGGGAATCGCCTTGAGCCCAGGATACGGGTAGAGGCGCTCGAGGCTACTGCCATTCCGAGCATTCCTCCGGGCGATGTCGAGCCATATCTCACCCGCCCGCTGGTTACCGGCAAGGAAGGTCTCGTCGGCGCCGCGTCGTTTGTCGCTGGGCGCGACTCACGGGTCGTGCGGGGCGCCGGCGATTATCTCTACGCTGTCGGTATTGACGAGAAGGCCGGCAACCTCTGGTTTATCTACCGCCCCGGTGTCGTGCTGCGCTCGTATGGCAGCGGCGAGGTACTGGGCTACGAGCAACGCTTTCTCGGTACCGCCACCGTGCAGCGATTCGGCCCGGTCAGCACCATGCTGATCTCCACGGCACGGGAGGACATTCTTCTGGGAGATCTGCTCATTCCCGCGCCGCAAGAGCCCGTCATCAACTATGTGCCCCACGCGCCTGAGCGGCCGGTCGAAGGACGAATCATCCTGCTCACCGGCGATGCGACCGAGACCGGTCGTGGCTATATCATCGCCCTCGACCGCGGAACGCAGGACGGTCTGGATACCGGGAGCGTGCTGGCGATCTATCACGCCGCCCCGGTGATCGAGGATCCCCGCCCGTATGAGGGTCCGGACGTCATCTCCAAACTGGTCGACCAAACCCGGCCCATTGTGCCGCCGACGCAATACCTTGAGTTGCCGCCGGAGCGCACCGGTCTATTGTTCGTCTTCCGGGTTTTCGACCGAGTCGCCTACGCCATTGTGCTCGACTCCACCGAGCCGATTGTCGCCGGAGACGTCGTCCGCAAACCCTAGCCAGACGTCCCGCCATGGACGTCGACGGCCGCGTCGAGGCGTGGGCGTTTCTGCAACTTGTCCCTGGGCTTAGCACCGACGCGCTCGTTACGCTGCTAAAGACCTTCGGCGGCCCCATCGCTGTGCGTGACGCCTCGCGGGCTACCTTGTCGCGCTGCGTCTCAGGCCCGATCGCGACGGCAATTCGCAAAGGACCGGAGTCAGCACAGCTTGAACGCACGCTGGCGTGGCTCGCCACGGCCGGGCATGCGCTCGTTGCCTGGGACGATGCCGACTACCCGGCGGCGTTGCTCGCTGTAGCCGACCCGCCGCCCGCCTTCTACTACGTTGGTCGGCGCGATCTGCTCAATCGCCCGGCGCTGGCCGTCGTCGGCAGCCGTAACGCAACCGCGGAGGGAATCGGCAACGCCGAAGCCTTTGCGACCGCGCTGTCGCTGGCCGGATTTACCATCGTCAGCGGACTGTCCGGCGGCGTTGACGCGGCAGCCCATCGCGGGGGCCTTGCCGCGGCGGCCAGCAGCATCGCCGTCGTCGGCACCGGACTCGATCGTATCCACCCTCCCGGCAACCGCGCCTTGGCCGAACGGCTGGCACGCGAGGGCGGCATAGTGTCGGAATTTGCGCTCGGCACGGCCCCGCTGGCAGCGAACTTTCCCCGTCGCAATCGCCTCATCAGCGGTCTGTGCCAGGGCGTCCTGATCGTCGAGGCGACGTTGACCAGCGGCGCGCTGGGCACGGCGCGGCTTGCCGGCGCTCAAGGGCGCGAAGTATTCGCCATTCCTGGATCGATTCACTCGCCGTTTTCCAAGGGCAGCCATCGACTGATCAAGGAAGGCGCCAAGCTGGTCGAAACGGTCGACGATGTGCTCGACGAGCTCCGCCATCGACCGGGAGTGGTGCCGGGACCCTCGGGAAACCCCGCCGGGACCCACGCGACCGTGGTCGTACCGTCGGGTCCGGGGCGCGAGCGGGTGCGCTAAACGCCTTTCGGGAAGCCGGGCGCTGTCTCGCCCTGGCCGACGGCTTCCTTGTGAGCCGAACAGTCCTTGCTTATTATTCACCCCCTTGCTTTTGGGGCAACGCCCCCACACCCTAGGACCCGATGGGCAAGTGCCTGATCATTGCCGAAAAACCCTCCGTGGCGACGGACATCGCGCGCGCCTTGGGTGGGCTCGCGCGCCACGACGATTATTTTGAGGGCGACCGCTACGTCTTGTCCTCCGCGATCGGCCACCTGCTCGAAATCGGCATGCCCGAAGAGGAGGAGGTCAAACGCGGTAAGTGGACATTTACTCACCTGCCTGCGATACCGACCAAATTCGCGCTCCGACCGCTAGAGAAGACTGCCTCGCGCCTGCAGCTGCTGCTGCGCCTGATACGGCGCAAGGATATCGATGAACTGATCAACGCCTGCGACGCGGGACGCGAGGGCGAGCTCATCTTTCGCTACATCGTGCAGTACGCCAAGACCGCAAAGCCGATCAAGCGGCTGTGGCTGCAATCGATGACCCAGGGCGCGATTCGTGATGGGTTTGGCTCCCTTCGCAGCGACGAAACGATGCGCCCGCTCGCCGACGCCGCGGTATGCCGTTCGGAATCCGATTGGCTGGTCGGTATCAACGGCACGCGCGCCATGACGGCGTTCAATTCCCAATCGGGCGGGTTCCAGCTCACCACCGTTGGACGTGTGCAAACGCCGACACTCGCGATTCTGGTGGAGCGCGAGGCAAAGATCCGTGGCTTCAAATCGCGCGACTATTGGGAAGTGCTGGCGAGGTTTCGCGCCGCGGGCGGCGAATACGAAGGCCGCTGGTTCGACGAGAAGTTCCGCAAGCCCGAGGACGACGCGGATGCCCGCGCGGAGCGCCTGTGGGAGGAGGCGAAAGCCCAGGCGATCGTCGCCGCCTGCACCGGCAAGCCCGGCACGGTCTCCGAAGAGTCCAAGCCTTCAACGCAAAGCCCGCCGCTGCTCTATGACCTAACGAGCCTGCAGCGCGAGGCCAATGGCCGCTTCGGCTTCTCGGCGCGCAGCACACTTTCCTTGGCGCAGGCGCTCTACGAACGGCACAAGGTGCTCACATATCCGCGCACCGACGCGAGGGCGTTGCCCGAGGACTATCTGCCAACGGTCAAGGACACGCTCGAGGCGCTCCGCGAGCAGAACGCGTACGCCGCCTTTGCGGGGCAGGTATTGAAGGCGAAGTGGGTCAAGCCGAACAAGCGCATCTTCGACAATGCCAAGATCTCGGACCACTTTGCCATCATTCCCACGCTGCAGAAGCCTAAGAGCCTGAGCGAACCGGAAGCCAAGCTCTACGACCTGGTGGTCAAACGTTTTCTGGCGGTGTTCTACCCACCCGCCGAGTACCTCGTTACCACCCGCATAACCCGCGTCGTAGCTGAGCCGTTCAAGACCGAGGGCAAGGTACTCGTCAATCCGGGGTGGCTGGCGGTCTACGGCAAGGAAGCGCAAGCCGACGACGAGCCGATGCTGGCGAAAGTCCTGCCGCAGGAAAAGGTCTCTACCGAGGAAGTGCGGGCGGTCGGGAGCCAAACCAAGCCGCCGCCTCGCTTCAACGAAGCGACGCTACTCTCGGCGATGGAGGGTGCGGGCAAGCTCATCGAAGATGAAGAGCTGCGCGCGGCGATGCGCGAGAAGGGTTTGGGTACCCCGGCCACGCGAGCGCAGATCATCGAGGGGCTGATCCAAGAGAAGTACATTTACCGCGAGGGGCGCGAGCTCACGCCGACCGCGAAGGCTTTTTCGCTCATGACGCTGCTCCACGGCTTGGGCATTCCGGAACTCTTCTCACCCGAGTTAACGGCCGAATGGGAGTTCAAGCTGGCGCAGATGGAGCGCGGCAAGCTCAAGCGCGAGCAGTTCATGCGCGAGATCGTGCGCATGACCAAGCACATCGTTAGCCAAGCGGGCAATTACGAGAGCGACACGATTCCGGGTGACTTCGCCACCCTCGTCGCGCGCTGTCCGAAGTGTGGCGGCGAAGTGCACGAAAACTACAAGAAGCTCCAGTGCCAGAACTGTGATTTCGGGATGTGGAAAATCATCGCCGGACGTCAGCTCGAAATTCCGGAAGCCGAGACATTGCTCACCACCCGGGCGGTCGGCCCGCTCGAGGGCTTCCGCAGCAAGCTCGGCCGCCCCTTTGCCGCGCGGCTCAAGCTCACCGATGCGAACGAGGTCCAGTTCGACTTCGGCGATGGCACCGATGGCGGTTCGGGGGCCGAAGCACCGGACTTCAGCGGCCAGGAGTCGCTGGGCGCCTGCCCCAAATGCGCCGGACGCGTATTCGAATTGCCCGCGGCTTACGTGTGTGAGCGTGCCGTGGGCCCGGAGAAGACCTGCGATTTTCGCTCCGGGCGCGTCATCCTGCAGCGGCCGATCGAGCGCGACCAGATGCAACGCTTGCTCGCTTCCGGCAAGACCGATTTGCTGCAATTTGTCTCGGCGCGAACGCGGCGACCTTTCGCGGCATACCTGGTGCGACAGCCCGACGGCAAGATCGGCTTCGAATTCGAGGCCAAGCAAGGCGGCAAGGGGCGCGGCGCGAGAACCCCGCGCGGCGCTACTGCGCTGCGCGTGCTCGGACCGCATCCGAAGGACAAGCAGCCCGTCGAAGTGCACTCCGGCCGCTACGGACCGTACATCAAACATGGCGGAATTAACGCCACCCTGCCGGACCGGGATGGGGTCGACGCGGTGACGCTCGGCGAAGCGGTCGCGCTCCTCGCCACCAAAGCCGGAAAAACCAAGACCGTCAAGCCGACGAAACGAGCGAAGCCTGCCGCCAAGCCGGCCCAGCGCAAGCGCGCTGCCTAGCCGCTGCCGAACTTGATGCCTTGCGCGAGCGGCAGTTCGCGGCTCCAGTTGATGGTGTTTGTCTGCCGGCGCATGTAGGCCTGCCAGGAATCCGAACCGGCCTCGCGCCCGCCACCGGTTTCCTTTTCCCCGCCGAATGCACCGCCGATCTCGGCCCCTGAGGTCCCGAGGTTGACGTTGGCGATGCCGCAATCGCTGCCGGCCGCGGACAGAAAAACCTCGGCCTCGCGCAGACTGCCGGTGAAGATTGCCGACGACAGTCCCTGCGGCACGCCATTGTGCAGGGCGATCGCTTCGTTCAAGTCGCGGTAGCGCATGACATAGAGGATCGGGGCAAAGGTTTCGCGCTGCACGATTGGCCAATCATTACGTGCGTTGCGGATGACCGTCGGCTCGACGAAGAATCCGGGCCCCGCCCGCACCTGGCCGCCGCATACGAGCGCGCCCCCGGCCGCCAGCGCCTCTTCGACGGCGCGCCGGAACCCAGCCACAGCGTCCGCGTCGATCAGCGGACCCACCAGTGTCGCGGGCTCGCATGGATCGCCGAGCCGAAGCTGCGCATAGGCTGCGGCGAGCCGCCGCACGACCTCCGGTTCGATCGATTCGTGCACCAGCAGCCGGCGGGTGCTGGTGCAACGCTGGCCCGCCGTGCCCGCCGCACCGAATACGACGGCGGGAATCACCAGGTCGAGATCGGCGTCTTCGGTGACGATGATCCCGTTGTTGCCTGAGCACTCGAGCAGACAGCGGCCAAAGCGCCCGGCCACGACCTGCGCGATCTGCCGGCCGACCGCCGACGATCCGGTGAAGGACACCAATGCGACTCGCGGGTCGGAGGCGAGGCGTACGGCGGTCTCGCGGCCCGAGTCGATGAGTAGCGTGAACAGCGGCGGCAAGCCGAGTTCCAACGTGACCCGATTGCACAGATGTTGCACGGCGATGGCAACCAGTGGCGTCTTGGGCGAAGGCTTCCAGATGGTCGTGTTACCGCAGACTGCGGCAAGCAGCGCGTTCCATGCCCAGACCGCAACCGGGAAATTGAAGGCCGTGATCACGCCGACCACGCCCAACGGGTGCCATTGCTCGTACATCCGATGCGCGGCACGCTCGGAGTGCATGGTCTTGCCATAGAGCATGCGTGCCTGACCGACAGCGAAGTCGGCGATGTCGATCATTTCCTGCACTTCGCCAACGCCTTCGGCCTTGATCTTGCCGTTTTCGAGGGCAACGAGCGTACCCAGCGCGTCCTTGTGCTCGCGCAGGAGCAAACCGATGCGGCGGACGGCCTCGCCACGCTTGGGTGCGGGTACCGTGCGCCAGACTTGCGCCGCCGCGACGGAAGCGGCAAGCACGGCATCGTAATCGGTGCCTGTCGCGGTCGCGACCTCGGCCAGTAGCGACTCGTCGCTGGGGTTGTGCGAGCGCAGGAGCGGGCCACCGCCGCGCCATGCCTGCGGGCCGGCACAGGCGCCCTCGTTATGCGCTTTCAGGCCGAGGCGAGAGAGTGCGGCGAGGTCTGTCATCCCCTTCGTCCGCCAAGGTCCCGACTCAAACGTCGAGGTTGCGCACGCCGAGCGCGTTGGATTCGATGAACGCGCGCCGCGGCTCAACCTCGTCGCCCATGAGCGTCGAGAAGATTTCCTCCGACGCCACAACATCCTCGATCTGGACGCGCAGCAGCCGGCGCACGTTGGGATCCATGGTTGTCTCCCAGAGTTGCCCCGGATTCATCTCCCCGAGGCCCTTGTAGCGCTGGATGGCAACGTTCGCTCTCGCCTCGGCAAACAGCCAATCGAGCGCTTCCTTGAACGACTTGACTGCCAGCTGCTTGTCGCCACGCTTGATTACCGCACCGGGTTGAATCAGGCCCTGCAATACGTCGGCCGCGGCGCGGATTTGCGCACCGTCACCGCTCGCCAGAAAATCGGCGTCGAGCGAGGTCAGATGCGGCGTGCCGTGGTGCGTGCGCAGAATGACTAGACGCCGTGCCTCGGCTGCCGCGTCGTAGCGCGCCTCGACCCGCACTTCCGGATCGGCGATCGCGTCCTGCAGCGCCAGCGCACTGCGTGTCGCCGCTGTCTCGTTATCGATTTCGACGCGCACGCCGCCTAGCATCGCGTAGAGCACCGCCGGGTCGATCACCCGTGCCAGGCGTTCGACTACCGCTTCGGCGAGCAAATACTCGCGCGCCACGTTCTCGAAGGTCTGCGCGGCGAGCGGGGGCTTGCCCACGCCGGGTGCGAGTTCGGCGCCGTTCATGGCGACCCGGAGCAAATGCTGCTTCAACTCGTGGTCGTCCTTGAGATAGGTGTCCTGCTTGCCCTGCCTCGCCTTGTACAGCGGGGGCTGGGCGATGTAGATGTGTCCGCGCTCGACCAACTCCGGCATCTGGCGATAGAAGAACGTGAGCAGCAGCGTGCGAATGTGTGATCCGTCGACATCGGCATCGGTCATGATGATAATGCGGTGGTAGCGCAACTTGGCGATGTCGAAGGCGTCCTTGTCCTCCTTGTCCTTGCCGAATCCGGTGCCGAGCGCGGTGATCAGGGTGACGATTTCCTGCGAGCTGATCAGCTTGTCGAAGCGCGCGCGCTCGACGTTGAGAATCTTGCCGCGCAGCGGCAGGATCGCCTGGAACTTCCGATCGCGGCCCTGCTTCGCGGACCCACCGGCAGAATCTCCTTCGACCAGATAGAGCTCGCACAGCGCCGGATCGCGCTCCTGGCAGTCGGCTAACTTCCCGGGCAGCCCCATCCCGTCCAGAATCCCCTTGCGTCGCGTGAGTTCGCGCGCTTTGCGCGCTGCTTCCCGCGCCCGAGCTGCCTCGATGATCTTGCCACAGATGATGCGTGCGTCGCTGGGGTTCTCGAGCAGGAACTCGTTAAGCTTGCCGCCAACGACTTCCTGTACGATCGGCTGCACTTCCGAGGAGACGAGTTTGTCCTTGGTCTGCGAGGAGAATTTCGGTTCCGGTACCTTCACCGACAGCACACAGGTCAAGCCTTCGCGCATGTCGTCGCCGGTGGTCTCGACCTTCGCCTTCTTCGCCCACTCTTCCTTCTCGATGTAGCTGTTGAGCGTCCGCGTCATCGCCTGGCGCAGGCCCGTCATATGCGTGCCCCCGTCGCGTTGCGGAATGTTGTTGGTGAAGCACTGCACCGATTCGACGTAGGAGTCATTCCACTGCATCGCGACCTCTACCGTCACGCCGTCCTTTTCCCCCGTGGCGTGGAAGATCTTCGGATGCAGCACCGACTTGCTGCGGTTCATGTACTCGACGAACCCCTTGATGCCGCCGGTAAAAGCGAAATTCTCGCTCTTGCCATCGCGCTGATCGACGAGTTCGATCTTGACCCCGTTGTTGAGGAAGGACAGCTCGCGGATGCGTCGCGCCAGGATGTCGTAATGGAATTCGATGTTGTTGAATGTTGCCGGCGAAGCCTTGAAATGCACTTCCGTGCCGCGGCGCTCGGTGGAGCCGACGATAGCCAGCGGCGCAACGGGAACACCGTCCCGAAACTCCATCTGGTGCGCGACGCCGTCGCGCCAGATCTTCAGCTTTAGCCATTCGGAAAGTCCGTTGACCACCGACACCCCGACGCCGTGCAATCCGCCGGAAACCTTGTACGAATTCTGGTCGAACTTACCGCCGGCGTGCAGCTCCGTCATGACGATTTCCGCCGCCGAGCGTTTCTGCTCGTCGTCTTCCTTGATGTCGGTCGGGATGCCGCGCCCGTTGTCGACCACGGACACCGAGTTGTCGGCATGAATCACGACCTTGATGTCGTCGCAGTAGCCAGCGAGCGCTTCGTCGATTGCGTTGTCGAGCACCTCGAACACCATGTGGTGCAGGCCCGTGCCGTCGGACGTGTCGCCGATGTACATGCCGGGCCGTTTGCGCACGGCCTCAAGGCCCTTCAATACCTTGATGCTGTTCGAATCGTACTCGCCGCCGTTGTTGTCCTGCGGCTTGGGGTTGGGCTCACTCATTCGCGGTAATCTCGCATCCTGCAGTCCATTAAACGCCGACGCCGACTCGGAGTCGGCGCCTCGGGCGGGTCAAATACCTGGTCCAAACCTCAAATCCGCATCGGCATGACGACATACTTGTAGTCGCTGCGTTCACGCATGGTGATGAGTGCGCTGGAGTTCGCGTCACCGAGGGCCAGAACAACCTGGTCGGTGGCCAGGTTGTGCAACACGTCGAGCAGATAGGTGATGTTAAAGCCAATGTCGAGCGCTTCACCCTTGTATGGAACCTCGAGCTCTTCCTCGGCCTCCTCCTGCTCGCTGTTCGTGCAGATGATTTTGAGCTGGTCAGTGCCAAGCACCAGGCGCACGCCGCGGAATTTCTCGTTCGAAAGAATGGCCGCGCGCTGCAGCGCCTGCAGAAACTCTGTGCGCGACAGG
>Ga0302325_10029583_pt1 | contig 11313 bp, 12 predicted proteins | sample Palsa_T0_2_FD_201948 | JGI IMG/M metagenome (GOLD analysis project Ga0302325, IMG submission 201948) | Peat permafrost microbial communities from Stordalen Mire near Abisko, Sweden - Palsa_T0_2 | ecosystem: Environmental > Terrestrial > Soil > Palsa > Peat permafrost | place: Sweden: Abisko...
ATGCCGCGCTTTTCAGAACTCAAAGCCATTCACCACAGAGACACCGAGGCACAGACGATAACCAATCTAAATCATTGTGGCGGATCGAATGTCGGTGTCATGCTGTGTCCGGCGAGTCCCTTATCCTGTGGCGATTTATCCTAAGTTGACCAAAACCGGGGATAACAACCACGTTGCTTTAGGGCGTAAGCTCCCAAACCGTGCCAACGCCGTATTCTCCGCCACTCCATGTCGTCCCGAAGATGTTGCCGTTGGCGTCCCTCAGCAAGTTTCCTATTGGATACTCTCCGTCTTCGAGAGCGCTAAAGTCGTGCAGCGTCGTGAACACCCATCCCCCGTTTGTTGGAGTTAGCTCGAATACCGAGCCTTGACCGTAGGCTCCATCATCGCAGGCCGTACCATAGAGGGCTCCGGTTGCATCCAGGAGGACCGGGCCAGCCGGTCCAAAAAAGGGGGGTTCGCCGTACCCGGGGGCAAACGCATGAACCGTGCTAAAGATCCAATTGTTGCCCGAGGGCGAAAGCTCGAAGACAGTGCCCGCTGATAGGCCCGGACCTCCCGCCGTCGTAGTTCCATATAGATTCCCCGCCCCATCTATGGTGAGGCTAGATACAGGCCAAGCTCCATCCATGTGGGTGTCGAAGGAGTGCAGCACCCGATACATCCATCGTCCATCCGAGGGAGAAAGCTCAAAGACGACGCCGCAGGAACAAAGACCGCCGCCCTCATAGGTCGTGCCGTACAGGTTACCGGCCGAATCGAAGATTAACCCTCCTACAGGCTCTTCGCCCCCAAAGTTTCCGAAGTTGTAAACCACCGAGTGGGTCCACTGGTTGCTGTTGCGGATGAGTTCAAAGACGGTGCCGCCGTTGTCAGCACCTCCCGCGGACGTCGTGCCGAAGATATCGCCTGTACCGTCGAAGGTCAATTCGCTGATCGGCCAGTAGCCGTCAGAACCAGAGAATCGATAGATCACCGTGCGCGAGAAACCCGTAGACGGATCCAGTCGGAACACCGTGCCGCACCCGAAGCTGCAACTGGGGTTGCCGCCCTCCTCCGTAGTACCGTAAAAGGCTCCGTCGGGACCGAGGGTTAGACGCGACACCGGGTGATAGCCGTTTTCGTCGTTCTGGTTAAACTCAGTCATCACGCTGGAAACCCATCCGGCTTGCACCTGGGTCAGTCTGTATACACTGCCCGGGCCACTGAAGCCTCCATCGGTCGTGGTGCCGTAAAGGTTTCCTCTGGCGTCCTGCAAGAGCCCCGCATACGGCTGGTTGCCATCCGGACCGTAGCTGAACGCGTGCAGAACGGTGAAGGTCTGGGCCTGCGATGTGCCCCCCGCAACCATCATGAGTGCACAAACCACCACCGTTGCACAGGCTAACTTACGCGGACCACCGCGCAGAATTGATATTAAAAGTGTTTTCGGGTTCACTTTGTTGGTCTCCTTTACGAATGCGAGCCGTTGAGCGTTCCCCTTTGTTAGCGCGGATTATTTCACATTACGGAATCGAACCAGCAATCATAACTGTTGTAATCATGCCTTAGCATAAATAATCAGACGTCAGCCCGCCGGGTGCCCCACACAACGCGCTTTTCGTTGTGTGGGAGAGGGGGAAGGACCGTCTCGCAAGCCCACGCATCGTCCCGGTTTAGTCCCACTCATTCGGAAACCGCGAATGTGTGGGGCACCCAGCAACCACTCACTTCTCCCGCTGCATCTCCTTCGTCTCTTCTTCCACTTTCTTCATCCGCAGCAAGATGCGTCCCAGATATCCCACATAAACCACCCACGCCACAATGTAGGCTGCGTGCAAGAACGGAATCGGATTCATTGCGATACTCCTTTCAGCGCTGCCTGCGCGTGGGCTGACTCCAGCGCCTGTTCCTGCATCTGCAATTTGTACCGCAGCCAGACGAACAGGATTCCCAGCACCGTGAACGCTGCCAGATTAATGAGGAAGACGTGCAGCATTGCGGGATCGAGTCCCGAGTTTTCGCCGCCACCCATCACCGGCGAGGGATGCTGGGTGCGAAACCAGCGGATCGACATGTAGACGATGGGCACATCGGCGAAGCCGAAGATGGCGAATGCCGCGGCCAGCATCTGCGTCTGGCCTCCAGCGGCAAAGCGCCGCAGCACCAGATAGCTGACGTAGATGAGCCACAGCACCAGCGTGGTCGTCAGGCGTGCGTCCCAGGTCCACCAGATGCCCCAGACCGGACGCGCCCACAGCGGCCCAGTAATGAGCAGCACGGTGCAGAACACCACGCCCACCTCGGCCGACGCTGCCGCCATCGCGTCGCTGGCCTCGCTCCGCTTCCACAAATAAATCGCGGACGCCAGGAAGTTGACGAAGAAGCAGAGGCCGGCTACCCATCCCGACGGCACGTGGTAGTAGAAGATGCGTTGCACGTCGCCCATCGTCCGCTCGGTGGGAGCAACCGCCAGCGCCAGATAGCTCGTGAACGCAAGCAAGGCCAAAGTAAGAGGAATCGAAATCAGTGCCAGTTTTTTCATGCTAGATACAAGTTTCAAAATCTCGATGGTGAATAGTTGAGGTAGAGCGGGCCTTCAGGCCCGCGCCCCGGCCCACATCAAAAACCTGAGTCGGCTTCAGCCGACGACACCTGCTGCCGCCGGGCTGAACCCCGGCTCCAACACAACATTTGCGCTGGGACGCGGCGCTAAAGCGCCGCTCTACCCAATCTGAGTCCCCCTTATTCTGCATTCAACACTACTTCGAACAGGAGCAGGCAGATCATGGTGAACACGATATCGTAAACCGCCAGCAGCTTGATCCAGAAATTCGGCGAGGCGTCGCCGGTCAAGATCGAGGTCGTCGCGTCCACCATGCCTAGCAGCGCTGGGATTGAAATTGGAAACAGGATCAGCGGCAGCATGATTTCGCGGCTGCGGGTGCGAATTGACATTGCGGCGAAGAAGGTTCCGTTCACCACCAGCGCCCACGTTCCCAGCAAGGCCACGACGACTAGCTGCCAGACTGGCCCCACAGAGCGCAGCTCATAGAAGATAACGAACAGGGGCGCCATCAGGCATTCCAGCACAACGACAAAGAGAAAATTTCCCAGCGCCTTGGCAAGAAATAGCGCATTGGGAGGCGCGGGAGACACGCGGTAGGCGTCCAGTACCTGGTTGCGCAATTCGCGGGCCCAAGTCTGGTTCAGCGCGACCACCGCGGCAAATAGAAACGACACCCAGATCAGGCCTCCGGCGATGTGCCGCGACTCCTCCGCTGTGGGATTGAAGGCGAAGCTGAAGATCACTACCACCAGCAGCGCGAAGAACAGCATGGAGTTGATGGCGTCCTTGGAGCGCCACTCCATGCGCAGGTCTTTCATCAGGGTAGCGCGCGTGACTCCGGCCGTGCTCATCGCGTCATCACCTCATGGAAGGGGCGCGGCTTTAGCCGCGCCGTCAAAAGCCTCTTAATATTTGTCATCCCGAGCGGGCTCCAGCCCGCGAGGGATCTGCTTCTCCGACCGCCGCATGGCGCAGGCATTCTTCGCGTTTGACGATTTGTCCTGCCGTCATGTGCACAAACTCGTCGGCCACACCTTCCATCAACGCCGCCTGATGAGTCACCACGAAGATTGTCTTTCCCTGATCGCGCACCCGCCCCAGAACAGCGGCCATCTCGCGCGCAGAACGAACATCGACATTGGAGAACGGCTCATCCAGCAGCATCAGCTCCGGATCGTGCAGCACGGCGCGCGCCAGCGACAGCCGCTGCCGCATTCCCTGCGAGTACTGACCGACACGCCGCGACAGTTCGGGATCGAGCCCGACCATCCGCATCGCGTTGCGACCAGCCTCGTCGTCATGAATGCCGTAGAGCCCAGCGAAGTAGCGCAGATTTTCCATACCGCTTAGCTCGTCATAAAGCAGCGGCGCGTGGCCCATGTAGCCGACGCGGTGGGCAACGTCGCGAATCCGTTTGGCGCCCAGCAAGGTGAAACTGCCCTGGCTCGGCTCCATCAGCCCGGCGACGATGCGCAACAGCGTGCTCTTCCCTGCTCCGTTGTCGCCCAGAATGACGTAAAGACGCGCGGGTGCGAAACTCGCCGAGATGCCGCGAATGGCAGCAAAGCGGCCAAAGAATTTCACCAGATTATCCAGGACGATGACAGGCGGAGAGTGGGGATCGCTACAGCTCATCTCATTGGGTTGTATCAGGGCACAACATCTACTCGCCGCCGAGCCGGACTTCAGGTAGAGCTGGCCTTCAGGCCAGCGTCAAAGCTGTTGACTCTCTTCCGAGCCGGCTTCAGCCGGCGGCACACTACCGGGACTGTGGAAACATGGCGCTAAACTCTCGCGGCCGAAGCCGGCTGGGCGGTGTTAATCTGGAAAAAACAGGCTGGCGCGTTAGAGGTCCCGGTGGCGCTGCTGAACTTTTGGGTATGAAACCCACCACTTTATACACGACGATGCAGCGATTGGGCATTCCTTCCCGGCCAAAAAAGTACGATATCCAGACTAAGCCCCTAAATGCCTAACTCTTGAAGATAACCGACCCGACGAAACCTAACGCGACCAGCCAGACGACCAAGAAATACTGTTTCGTCCAACCGCCCCGTGTAGCATACATCGCCTCGTAGTCGGTGTAGAGCGGTTGTCCTGCGAGGAAGGTCCCGACCTCGTAGAAACGTAACCCGATCTCGCAGCGCACCAGAAGATCACGTACTGCGATTCTCAGGTCATGCAGTTCGTTAATGACATGCTGCCCGACAACCATGACCATTAGCGCAACCAGCGACACATATACTTTTTGGGGACAGTCAAGATGAGCACCGTTGACCAGCAAGACCGATGCTGCCCCGCTGAAAACTCCAAGCAATAGGACGGTAAGCTTGCTCTGGCGATCCTCAATCCCGCTCAGTTCTAGTGCGTGCTTCTTATATGCTTCGATAAGCGCCGCGGACGGTGCGGGCGGTGCAGGTGACGCAGCCGGCGGTGCCGGGTGCATCGTTTTCGGATCTGCCTCAGGTGGTGGTCTACTCATTAATAGCCTTTCTGCCGCGCGGACCTGGAAGGTCCGCTCTACATTGGTTTCGCCGTCAACGCGGCTTTCTGGGCGGGCAGCTGCGAGGCCGGCGCAGCTCCCGGCTGGCCGGGCTGCTTGGGCGCATACTTCGACGCGCACTTAGCTTGAAGATTGGTAGCATGGAAGACGCCGTCGCGCCCGAACCGGCCCTCGGCCAGAGCTTGCGCATTGTCCTTAAACGTATCCGGTGGCGCCTCGGTGCCGTTGTAAACCACCGGCAGGGTGCGGTCCTGCTCTACCAGTTGGAACTCAATGTGGGTGCCTTGGCGCTTGATGGAGCCCGGTCCCACGTTGCCGGCAACGCGCAAGCGCTTGCTGTAGGCGTTGTTGCCCATCCCGTTCAGTTCTTTGATGGTGACGTAGTAGCTCTTGCTGTCCTGCACGCCCGTATACGCGAGATAGCCCAGAGCCGCGATAATCACGACCATAACCGCGCCAAAACGCATGTACCTGCGTCCCTGCTCAGACATCGGATGATACCCCTTCCATCTTCCATCTGCGGCGACCGCCGGGCCGCACTGGTTGGAACAAGCATACCGCTATGGCCTGCACAAATCCATGTGACTTTAGTCACACATGGAAGGTGAGTTCTGTGGGATGGAAACGGGGCCAGGCCTGCTGGTCTATGCGGCGCCGCGGCGCTTGGCAGCGTGGTCCAAGCTGGACTGCACCAGCTCAATCAATTCGGGAGGAGGAAACGGCTTGGCCCGGAAAATCACTTCCAGGCCCTGGTACTCGGATTCCGCCTCGGTCAAACCGCTCAATACAATTACCGGGACCCAATTATCGCTGGCGCGGATCTGCTGGACCAACCCCAAGCCGCTGCATCCCGGCATCAGGTGATCGGTGACGACTACTCCGACGCGTTCCTGCAACGCGCGCAACGTGGCCAGCGCACTTTCTGCTGTGGTGGCCACACAGACCTGGAACCCCGCATTTCGCAACACGGTTTCGCGAACCTTTAGTTGCGATGGATTGTCGTCGACCAGTAGAACTTGGCTCAAAATGTTCGGCCTCTGATGTCCCTTTAGCCCAACGGTTACGCAACGGCGGCTATAGTAGTCGATCCGCTGCTTGCGCGCAAGCAGCAAGCGCGACGCGTCAGAACTGAACCGGCGATCTGGGGCCGGGTCGAATGCCTGGTCCCATCTAATTCTGCGCTGGTTCCCCCCGGCCGCAGATTTCTTCCTTCGCACGAATCCAATCTTGCTCTGGAGAACCGCCGTGCCCGTTGCGCTGCAGATACAATTCGTAGGCGCGCTGGCGGATCCGCTCCTCGATGCTGGACGCGACCCGAGTATCGTGGGCGACTTCCGGCGAGACGGTTATGGACTGCGCTGAAGCGCCATTTTCCTTGTCCGCGTGAACGCCATTACCCGCCGGCGGGGCGGTTTTGCGGGCGCGTTTCTTGGGCGTTGCGCTGTCGTTTTCCCGTGGTGCTTTCGGCATCTTTGCTTGACTCCTAAAACCCTGAAAAATTACACCCACTGATAGCAGCTGGCGTTACTTCTACTATAAACAATCTCGGCCAAGTTTGGGGGCGCTCTAGTGGCGATTCCCACGATTTTCATCAACTTTGAATAAGCCACATCGGCACTCGTCTCTAACTTGCTATCGTTTGGTTACTTAGGGGTGTCCAAACAGTGTTATTCCCATGTTTGGTGGAACCAAGATAGGCATCGGCACGTAAATCAGATTAGAAGCCATCTCATGAGTGGTTATGACTTATAGCAGGGCCCGACTTGAGTTGTGCCGCAAGAAACCGCAATGGGCGAAACAGGGCCTGGTGTCGCCGGCTAAAGCCGGCTCAGAATTTTTAGGCTTGCGCTTGCGGCACAACTGAAGCTGTGCCCTGTTACAAAGCACTCGCAAAGCGACTTTTTCAGCAGGCCGTGAAGCCGTGCCCTGATACAAATCGATTTATGAGCTGGGTTATAGGCAGAACGACCAAGGAGTTCCGCGCCTCATGATGTTTCTTGAGATTCTCCGCCAGATGTTGCGCACGCTGTGGGCGCACAAGCTGCGCTCCTTCCTCACGATGTTCGGCATCGCCTGGGGAGTGGGATCGCTGCTGCTGCTGGTCGGGCTCGGCGAGGGCTTTCGCTCCGGCAATCGCCGCGAGTTGAACTCCCTTGGCGAAGACATCATGTTCGTCTTTCCCGGACGCGCTCCCGCCGTCGCCGGCAACATGAGCTCGGGCCGGAACTACAACCTTACCGACCAGGATTACCGCGACATTTTGAGCGAAGCGCCGCACGTGCGGGCGGCTGCTCCGGTGATATCGCGGCTGGATATCCAGGAGGTCAGCGCTTACAACAACACCAACGGCGAAGTCAGTGGAGTTCCGCCGAACTACGATGTCGTCCGCTATTTGCCGCTGGCCGACGGGCGCTGGATCAATCAGGACGACGAATCGCAGAAAAGGCTGGTCGCCGTGCTGGGCGATGAGATGTTGAAGAATCTCTACTCCGGCCGGCAGGCGGTTGGCACTACCATTCTGCTCAACGGAATTCGCTTTGAAGTGATTGGGGTTGTCCAGCGAGTGGGCCACGGCGACGACAACTCCACCAACAATCGGGTCTTCATGCCCTTCAGCACCATGCGGCAGTTCTTCCCGCTGACCAAAGACGGTCAGGAGGACGCGCTCTCGTTCATCAATTATCGGCCGCGCATTCGCCAGGAACATGCCCTGGCACGCGAGGAAGTACGCAAGATCCTCGCCCGCAATCATGGTTTCGACTGGCATGACGAAGACGCCTTCGAAGATTGGGACACCATCAAGGCCTCCGAAACCGTGGGCAAGATTTTCGATGCCATGGACATCTTCCTCGGCGGCGTCGGGCTGGTCACGCTGACCCTGGGCGCTATCGGCGTCATCAATATCATGCTGGTTGCGGTCAGCGAGCGCACCCGCGAGATCGGATTGCGCAAAGCCCTCGGCGCTACCAACCGCAGCATTTTGTTGCAGTTTTTCCTGGAAGGCGCATTTCTCACCTTGATGAGCGGCGCCATCGGAATGGCGGGCGCTGGTTTGCTGATGTTCATGATGCGCGGGGTTGGCAAGGTACCGGGATTCGATCCGCCCACTATGTCGTTCATGTCGGCCACGCTGGCCATTGGAACGCTGGCCGTCGCCGGCATCGTCGCGGGTATTTATCCCGCTCGTAAGGCTGCCATGTTGCAGCCGGTTGACGCGTTGAGGCAGGAGTAGACGACGCTTTTCGCTCTTCGCCATTCGCTCTTCGCCAGAAGACCCGATTGCGAACTCTGGCGAACAGCGAACAGCGAAAGGCGAAAAGCGAATCGAGCGAATTGCGAATACGGAGTAGCCAATTATGATGCGTGATCTACTGTCACAAGCTTACGCGGCGATGCGCTACAACCGCCGCCGCACCACCCTCACCATGCTGGGTATGGCTTGGGGAATTGCGACCGTGGTCCTGCTGCTGGCCTATGGCGCCGGCTTTGGCCGCGCCATCGAAGTGATCTTTGCCAATTGGGGCACGCGCATTATCGGCGTCTTTCCTGGCCGCACCTCGCAGCAGGCCGGCGGACAGAAGGCCGGCACGCAAATCAAGCTCACCATCGATGACCTCGACCGCATCACGGCTGCCGCGCCGCTGGTCAATCGCATCACGCCCGAGGAGGACAAGACGGTCAGCGTACAACGCGACGTTCGCACCTACGATCTTCCCATCCAAGGCGTTTATCCCAACATGTTTCAGATTCTGGCCTTGCACCTCGCCGAAGGCCGGCTGCTGAATCCCGACGACGAAGGTACGCGCGGGCGCGTTGCCGTCATCAGCTCCGACGCCAAACTCAAGCTGTTCTCGGGTGAGTATGCGCTGGGCCAGCACATACGGATTGGCGGCATCAGTTATCAGGTGGTCGGCGTGCTCGCTCCTCACATGCAGGAAGGCGATGACAGCGTCAACAAGACCATCTACGTCCCGTTCAGCACCATGAGCGACTTCAAAGACACACATTATCTGGATGGGATCTGGATGTCCTACGAAGGCAACGATTCCGAGCTGATCGAAAAGCAAGTTCGGGGCGCGCTCGCCCATCAGTACAACTTCAATCCTGACGACAAGCGCGCGGTCCACCTCTACAACATGATGAAGCAGCTGAAGCAATTCGAGATCATCACCGCCGGACTGAAAGTCCTGCTGGGCTTCATCGGCACGCTGACCCTGGGCATCGGCGGCGTGGGACTGATGAACATCATGCTCGTCTCGGTCACGCAGCGCACGCGCGAGATTGGCGTGGAGAAAGCGCTCGGCGGCCGCCGCCGCGACATTCTCTTCCAGTTTCTAGCGGAAGCCTTGGCTATCACTTTTGTCGGCGGCATCGCGGGCATCGTGCTGGCGTATGCAGTTTCGATTGGAGTGGGACGCATTACCTTCTACAGTGCGGTGGCCAAGAACGCGGAAGCCGCCGACATCCGCCTCATCATTGATCCATCGACGGTCGTCGTGGCCACGGTGATCCTGATTTTTGTGGGACTGGTCAGCGGAATGCTGCCGGCCATCAAAGCCTCGCGGCTGGATCCCATTGAGGCGCTGCGGTACGAGTGAAGTGGTTGTCGGTTGTCAGTTGTTTCGCTTTTCCGATTGTTGCGGGTGCCCCACTCATTCGCGGGTTTCGAATGAGTGGGATTGCGAGGCGGAATACGTTATCCTCAACGGCCGCTCCTGACAATTCACCTTTACCAATCCCTCTTCGCCGGGCCCGCAAACCATCCTGCCCCGTTGCGATATGAGTAGGAAGCGGCGCGAGCCTCCGCAGGAGGCGAAAGCTGATAGCCCCGCCCTTCAGGGCGGGGAAAAGATTAAATTGATTCCCAAGTGCCCCGGGCACGACACATCCGCCGGTGCGGATCATCACCGACGAAGCCAGTCCCAAGAAATAGCCTCGGTGTGATGCATACGTTGGCGGCCAACCTGGTTCATTGCGTTTTCAGTACCAAGGATCGCGCCGACCTTATCCCGGATCCGAATGCACGTGGCAATACATGTCGGGCATTGCGCGAACCAAAAGGATTCCATTGATGGCAATAGGCGGGACGCGTAATCACATTCACCTGCTCCTTGCTCTTCCACCGGCAATGCCATTGGCCAAAGCCGTGCAGGATCTCAAGGGCAATTCGTCGCGCTGGCTAGGGGAAATCTCCCGTGGTTTCGCATGGCAGCAAGGTTATGGCGCTTTCAGTGTCAGTGAATCAAGGCGGCAGGCTGTGATCGATTACATTGGCGGACAGGAGCAGCATCATCGCAAGTGGAGTTTCGAGCGCTCTTACGAAATTCGAGGATTGATTTCGATCCGAAATATATTTTTGCGTGAGAATCTGCCGTGCCCGGGGCACTTGATTTTAGGGTTTTGACACACCCCGCCCTGAAGGGCGGGGCTAACAGCTTCCACCTCCTGCGGAGGCTCATTCTTGCCGGGCGCGCTCCAACACACGCAGGAACAGATCACGACGCTCGCCGCTGTCAAGCTCTGGGCGGCGCTGATAACAGCTACAGGTTATGAAGTGCAGATCGTGCCCGCCGTACCAGCGCTCCAAACCTCTCGTCATGCCCCGAAAGTATTTCGATCAGAACTTTCCGTCTGTGATGGAAATTACCGGAAGCTGTGACTCGTGGAACCCACTCATTCGAAACCCGCGAATGAGTGGGGCACCCCGGCCTACGCGGTCTCGATCGGAGTGGGGCGAATCACGTTCTATAGTGCGGTAGCCAAGAACGCGGAAGCGGCTGACATCCGCCTCATTATCGATCCATCGACGGTCGTCGTGGCCACGGTGATCCTGGTCTTCGTGGGACTGGTCAGCGGAATGTTGCCGGCCATCAAAGCCTCGCGGCTGGATCCGATTGAGGCGTTGCGGTACGAGTGAAGTAGCTGTCGGCCTGAGCGGGCGCCCCACCCTTTTCGCCATCTTTCGGCGAGAGTACGCTTGCCGGGCTTCGTCCGATAGAATGGTTCTTTGCAGGATCGCGATCAAAGGCTTCGAATGGTGCCCAAGACAGTCGGGCCATGGAAACTCGGAGATCGGCTTGGACGAGGCGGGCAGGGCTCGGTCTACAGGGCCACGCGGGAAGAGGGCACCGTTGCTGCCGTTAAGATAATCGGGCTTTCTAAACCAAAGAGGAAGGCTAGGTTTATACAAGAACTCAAGATTCACGTCCTGCTGTCCGAGGAACGTGCTGCGAATGTCATAACCGTACTTGATCACAACCTA
>Ga0302325_10029584_pt1 | contig 11313 bp, 4 predicted proteins | sample Palsa_T0_2_FD_201948 | JGI IMG/M metagenome (GOLD analysis project Ga0302325, IMG submission 201948) | Peat permafrost microbial communities from Stordalen Mire near Abisko, Sweden - Palsa_T0_2 | ecosystem: Environmental > Terrestrial > Soil > Palsa > Peat permafrost | place: Sweden: Abisko...
TGAATGACGACGCCCTGGTAGTTGCGGGAGTTCTCGTCAATGGATTTCGACCAGCTATAGGAGGCGTTGAACTGGAGTCCCTTGCCGAAGCGCTTCTCGCCGGTAAGCCAGAGCGCATTGTAAGAGGAATTTCCCGCGCTTTCCTGAATGGTGATGTTGCCCAGGGTGACGCCGGGATCGATGGGGCTAGAGGCGGATAGCTTCGGGAACGGGCGAACTCCGTTGACCAGTTGATTGGCGTTGATGCCTACGTTCAGGTCGGTGCCCTTGCTGCCGACGTAGCGGGCGGTTATTTTGAAGTCGCTCGTAATTTGGTGATCGATTCCGAAGTTCCATTGCTGAACGTAGGCGTCCTTGTAGTTGTGCGCTACGGAACGCGGAGAGATGCTGCCGCCGGCTACGAGCGAATAGGCATTGAGAAGAGTCAAGCCGCTCGCGGTGGATGAGACCGGGATGGCGTAGGGCGGGTTATTCACCAGTCCCGTGACCAGGCCGAAGCCAGGCTCATCGGTCATGATGGCGTATGCCGACCGGATGATGGTGCGGCCCTTGCCGAACGGATCCCACGCGAAACCGATGCGCGGCTCGAAGTTCAGAGCGCTTTGATTGTAGGCGTTGGCGGGACCTCCGCTCGAGCCGACGTGCTGCAAGGTATCGGTCGAGGGATCGAAGACTACGTACCGGCCGCCGGCTTCGGTTGGGGTCGAGTTCCACTCGTAACGCATGCCCAGGGTAGCGGTGAATTTCGAGGTGACCTTCCAGGAATCGGTGAGGAACAGGCCCAGGGCATTTTCATAGGAGCGATTGGACAGGTTCGAAGTTGTGGTGGAGAAGCTGCTTGCGGTATCGGCGAGGAACGCGCTGATGCTGGCGAAGCCGAAGGAACCGGGCGAGGTGGAAATATTATTCGAGTTCTGGCGGCGCTCTTCGAAGCCCATCTTGATGGTGTGCTTTCCGTGTATCCAGCTTAGGGTGTCGGCCACAACATCCGTAAGGTCGCCACGCGCCGATATGCTGCTGCTGCCAAATGTAAAGGCGCCGGAGACGGTGATTTCCGGCAGGCCGATCGCCGTGGTTACGCCATCGTTTATGTTGTAATTTTGCGGGTTGGTGAGGACGTCGGGATTGAAGACGATGTGGATGCGATTGGCTCCGGCGCGGGCCTCATTCACGAGAGTGGGGCTGATGACCCAGCTTTCATTCAAGCTGATCAACTGGCGGCGGCCGCCGCGGTTGTCGCCTTCGTTCGCGAAATTATTCCCGTCGGTGGTGGGCGGCTCACCGCGAAAATCCTGCTGGATCGCGTAATAGACATTCAGCCGGTTGGCGGCCGAAAAAATCTGGCTGAAATTGACGGTTCCCTGCTGGATATTAACGGGCGAGGGCGCGGTAAACGCGAACTGGTTGGTGCCGTTGTTCGGCATGGGAATCAGGGGGAGCAAAGCTTTGATGGCGGCGTCGCTGGTGGCTGCGGCTTGGGCGAACTGAGCGGCGGTCAGGGTCGTCGCAGTGAGTGGATATGCCTGGCGCTGGCGCATTGCCTCATAGCTGAGATAGACGAAGGTCTTGTCTCTCTTGACGGCGCCGCCGCCATCGCCGCCGAACTGGTTCCGGATCAACTCGGCCTTCGGAGTCAGCCCGACCGCGTTGCTATAGTTGCGCGCATCGAGATCGGAGTTGCGAAGAAATTCGTAGGCTTCGCCGTGCCATGTGTTCACGCCGGGGCGGGTGGCGACGTTGACGATGGAGCCGGAGTTGCGTCCGTACTCCGCGCTGAAGGTAGAGTTGTCGACGATGAATTCGTCCACGGTGTTGATGGTGGGCTGGAAGGTGACCTGTTGATTGTTCGAGTCATTCATGTTGATGCCGTTCACCATGAAATTGACTGTGTCTTCGCGGCCGCCGGCGGAATTGAAGGAGAACGTACCCTGGCCGCGCAGCGGGACCGTTAAGTTTCCAACCGCTGGGCCTTGGACGGTGCCTGTGGTCAGCTGCGCTAGATCCACAAAATGGCGACCGTTGAGCGGGATCTCTTGCACCTGCCGCTCGTCGACGACGGATGTGACGGAGGCAGTGCTGGTATCGACGATGGGACCGCTGGCCTGGACCTCGACGATCTGAGTCGAAGTAGCGACGTTCAACGCGAAATCCTGCTTCACGGTCATGCCGACATCGAGGACGATACCCTTGGCTTCGGTGGAAGCCATGCCGCTGGCTTTGACGGAGACGCTGTAGGTTCCGACGGGCAATGCGGGCACGTAGTAGATGCCGGCGGAATCGGTAGCCTGCGTGCGGTCGACCCCGTGCGCGGGATCCTTCACCGTAACCACGGCGCCAGGAATGGGTCTTCCCGATGCGTCGGCAATAGTGCCTTGAAGGGCGCTGGTGGACTGGCCAAAAGCGAAAGACGAAAAAATTAGTGCGAGAGTGAAAAGCGGCTTGGCGGACATCGACCGTCTCCTTAACATGAAAAAGTCAAAGGCAAGCGACGGGGTGCCTCGAAGCAACTAGAGTGAGAAGAGTCTAGCATGCGCGTTTCCGCATTTCCAGAGAAATTATTGGATTAGGCTCGGGCTTTACGTAATGTGCAAGAATCAGATACTTGGGCCAGCGCTACCGCTATTCATCATAAGAATCACCCCAGGATGATCAACTCTTAAGGATCTCCTGGACTGCAATGGAATCTATCCGCTGGATAACCTGAGAACTTCACCGTGACGCCAGAATCATCGGAGACTTTCTTTAAAGGCAAACTGAATCACCTGGACAAGTGGCTTCGGGTCAGAACCGACAAGACATTCCCAGCTTGCTTGTTTTTGCTGTTGTGCTATTTGCCCATGAGTGCTGCGTTGATTCGCAGGCACCTGTGGCTGGATGAGTTGGCAACTTACTATATCTCCGGGGCGCCAAGCTTCCATCGCATGTTCGAAGCGTTGGGAAGCGGCATCGACTATAACCCTCCCCTAATCTATCTGATCACGCGCGCGTGGCAGTTTATCGTGGGACCCGATGAGACCCTGTCGAGGATTCCGGTCGCGGCGGCGTTCTTCCTGGCCTCTATTGGCGTGTTCCTGTTTCTCAAACCCCGGATTAATTCGATGTGGGCTACTTGTGCGGTCCTGATGTTCTGGAGCACACCGTCTTTTTACTTCGCCACTGAGCTGCGGCCTTATGCCCTAGTTTTGATGTTCTTCTCGTTCGTTCTACTGGGCTGGGACCATTCCCACGAGAAGAATCGTCGCGCCGCGCTTGTCTGCATCTTCGTGGGAAGTTTGGGGCTCATGCTTTCTCACGTGCTGGCGGTGTTCGCGCTGGGCGCGATTTGCCTGGCGGAACTGGCTGGGCAGATCGAGCAGCGCCATTTGCATGTGCCCTTGTGGCTCTGCCTTCTACTTCCGGTGACCGCGATTTTCTCCTACATTCCCTTCATTCACCGGTTTGAAGGCGGCGTCTATCCCGCGGCATTTCAAGCCGGAATACACAGGTTCGGCGCTTACCTTTTCAATCAAGGGACTGGGTTGTGGATACCGTTCGTCTCGGCAGCCATCGCCGCTCTGGCTGTCGGGTTTTTGCAGGGTCGTCGCCTGCAATACCCGGTACGGGTTCCAAGAACGAGAGAAATCTGGCTAACTATCGGACTTCTGTCACTCCCGCTCTTGCTGAATGGAATAATGATGCTGGAGCATTTACCTTTCTTTGATCGGTACGCTCTTGAGGCTTCGCTAACAGTGTGCGTCCTTGTGATTGCGGCCTTGGCTTATTTAAGCGGGTTCAACTATCTCGCGGGCCTAGCCGCGCTTGCGCTTCTGACAATTTTCGGTTTCGAACGCAACTTGGTAATTCCCATCGAGAATCAACGCAGGGCGGATCTACAACCGCGGCTAAGCCAGGTGCAACCGGCAAATCTGCCGTTTGTGGTTTCAAATGGAGTGATTTTTCTCGAGTTGGATCATTACGAACGACCGGATTTTTTAGCGCGTGTTGTTTTCCTCACAGATAGAAATGCTGCCAAGCGAATCGCACATTCAACTCTTTTCGACACAATTATTTCCCTCGAAAAAACATACTTCCCCGTTCGTTCTCAGGTTGAGCCGTATCACGATTTTGTTGCGCGGCATCGGCGCTTCCTGCTACTTGCAAACCCGGGGTGGCCGGAGGAATGGATGCTGCGCAAACTGGCAGAAGATGGCGCAGTGTTGACGCGAACTAGTGGGTGGAACGACCGGTATCCTATTGGTGGCTATGTTTACGACGTGCGTATGCCGAATTAGGGTTCTTCGGGGCGCTTGCCCAGATTTGGCATCCCGGCTAAGAACCACTCCACTCTCGGTCTAACTTCAAGCCGCCAATTGAGCACAAACGCTGGAGTGCTAGAGAATTTAAGAGTCGGTGGCCATTGGTCAACCGTGCCCACAAGCGCGATTAATATCGAGACGCAACATAGTGCGCCGTAAACCCACTTTTTCGTCCTCGTCAGATTCATAAAAAAAGGGAAGGCGAAAAACCATAGGATCGGGATTAGTGACACAAACCAGCGAATGCTGTAGCTGTGCCCGCTGTAATTCGACGAGTAAAGGAAAAAATATCCAGTGAATCCAACGCACGCGGCCACCGACACCAAAGCTTCCTGCCAGAAGGGTTGCCGCCGGAGTATTAGCGTACTTGCCTCAAAAATAGCGATTAATAAGAGCGGGTTATAAAGCAAAAATCCATTAGGGCCAAACAAACAGTTGTATGCGTATCGAAGGGAAAAACCAAGATCGTTCCGGCTGATTCCAGAAAGATGATCGATGCCAAGATTCCAATAGGAGCCGGGGTAGTGAAAGTATTCCGGATGTACCTGGATGGGCCGTAAGTCTCCGGTAATGTAATAGCCAGCTATCACTCCGGGCAACATAACGAGGCCCGCGAACACGATGTAACCCGGTAAGCCTTTGCGCAAAGGCTTGGAACAAGAAATATACGCTCCGAATGCGACTACAAAGAGATTGCACGCGCTGTCAGCAGCAGCGGCAAGACCGGCTGCCGCTCCCGCCAACAGCAGATTATTGCGGACTCTTTCGGGCGGCCCGGTTTTGGCGCTCAGCAACAAATAGAACGAAATGAATACCCACGCGCCAGAAAACGAGTGATTATTCAAAGTGGTGCTCCACGGGAATAGTAGCGTGGCAAAAGCCAGGCCCCCAGTCATCGATAGCCGTTGATATTCGTTCAAGCCGACAATGCCGAGAGCCCTGTGAAATGCAGCCAGGCAGAGCAACGTACTTCCCCCGATGAGCAAGAAGGTGATCAGCACGTAGGGCACGCTTCTACGCTGATTCAGCCTGAAACCAAGTTGATGAAGGGGATAGTACAATCCAGCAATCAAGAAAGACATCGTCGGCTGTTTATCTGAATAGAACGATCCTCGAATCCATACCTTGTCGACACTCTTGGCAGTGGTGGGGTCGCCGTCGATAGAGAGCGTTCCGCGCTCCACAATCGAACTGGCCGTCGCGAGCCGACTCCAGACATTCGACGACTGAGAGTGGAACGCGATGGTAAAGAAAAGAAAGACAAAAGCGGCGCAGATCAGGAACTTTCGTGGGGCGCGCGATGATTGAATGAACTCCTTCGCCATAGCTTGCATTACTCTTGATTGTTCATGTTGATTGGAGGATAGAAGTATGATCCCACGAGCGGGCGCCCGCCACTAAACCGTGATTCAACTTACCCAAAAGGCCGGCGGAGCGTCCGACATATTGCTCCCCCATCCAGGTGCACCCATTGTGAGTGGGCGATAACTATGGTACAAGAGCTTATCATCGGGTGGCTAATTTGGCGGAACTCTCAATCATAGTTCCCGTTTTAAACGAACGGGAGAACATCAGGCCTCTGATCGAACGCATTTCCCAAATGGACTTGCCGCCGTGGGAAATTATTTTCGTGGACGATGATTCCGCGGACAATACGGCCGCCCTGGTGCGTGAAATCGCCCAGTCAGACCCGCGAATTCGAATTATTCGCCGGATTGGCCGGTCTGGACTTGCTTCCGCGTGCATTGAGGGATTTCTTTCAGCGCTGTCTCCATTTCTCGCCGTGATGGACGGCGACCTTCAGCACGACGAGTCTATACTTCCCCGTATGTTGAGCCTGGCAAAATCTGATGGTCTCGAACTCGTGGTGGCTAGCCGGAATGCGCAAGGTGGCGGGATGGGCGAATTTGCGGAATCAAGGGTTCGTCTCAGCAATCTGGGGCGGTCCCTTTCGCGCCTCATCACTCATGTTGAATTGACCGATCCGATGAGTGGTTTTTTTCTATTGCGGCGGGAGTTCTTCGAGGAAGTTGTTTACCGGCTGTCTCAATACGGCTTCAAAATCCTTCTCGATCTCGTTGCGTCCGCGCGCCGTCCGGTGCGCTTCGCCGAGGTTCCGTATACGTTTCGGACCCGGCGATTTGGCGATTCCAAACTTGACGTGATTGTGGGCGTTGAATTTCTGATGCTGATTATGGACAAGCTTGCCGGCGATCTGGTTCCAGGCCGGTTTGCCATTTATAGTTTGGTGGGATTGTCCGGCGTGATCGTCCATTTGTGTATATTGGGGCTGCTTTATCGCGAGGCTCAACTGCCGCTGCTCACTTCCCAATCGGCAGCCACTCTGGTGGCGATGGTGTGGAATTTTCTCTTGAATAACGCCATCACCTACCGCGACCGCAAACTTAAGGGCTGGAGCGCGATCTCTCGCGGGCTTGCCGTCTTTGTAGTTGGCTGTAGCATTGGCGCATTGGCGAACCTCGGCTTGACCCGGCTATTGTATGACCGCGGCGTCAGTTGGTATGTCGCAGGTATCTCCGGGCTCATCGTCAGCTCGGTTTGGAACTTTGCAATTAGTGAAGCGTTTACCTGGAAGATTCTTCAACGCCGCAGGTCTTATGCGGAGCGTGTGCACCGTCCGGCGTTGTTGTCTTAAAGCATGTTTTCCCGGGTTCTGGCTTCTGAGATTGTCATATGGTTTCTGGTTGTCTTGTTCGGCGTTTTCGTATTTTTCCGCGAGAATCCAAACGCGACGTCGAGGGCTCGCGCGATGGCCACGTGGCTCTTTTTGTTCCTATCGCTGTTCTCCGCTTTCAGCCCGATTGGTGCATCCACCGACTCGGTTTGGACCGTCGACATTGCGACGAGCCTATGGCGACACGGCAGCACCAACCTTGACGACTTCGCGGACCGGATGAACGGCGATGGTTTCTACGCCGCCATGTGCGTGAGTCCCGAAGGGGCGTTGAGCGACTCGCGCCAAAAGAATTGTCGCGGCCATTTGTACAACTGGTTTCCGGTTGGAGGTCCAATACTCACGGCGCCCCTGGTACTCGCGACGGTTGGAGTTGGCAGGATTCTCGGGCCGGCGCGGTTTGGGTTTCCGGTGTACGGCGAGAACCTCCGTATTTTTCTTGCAGGGGACGCCGATCGAGCACACGGCTTCATCGAAAAAATCGATGCTTCGCTCATTCTCGGGGCGACATCGGTAGTGGTATTTTTCATTGCCAGCCTCTTTCTCAATGTCCGGCGCGCCGCTATGCTGACGCTCATCTTTGGCCTGGCAACCTCCGCGTACAGTATCGCCGGAAGGGCGCTGTGGCAGCACACGCCGTCGATGTTTCTGCTGTCTGTGATCATCTTGATGTTGCTCAAAGCGGAGAAGAGGCCCGCACTCGCGGCATGGGCGGGCATTCCCGTAGCGCTTTCCTACACTGTTCGTCCGACCGATTCGCTCTTTGTTGCGATTTTTACGATCTATGTTGCAGTGCGGCACCGCGCGTGCCTGGTGCGATACCTCTTAGCAGCGCTTCCCATCGCGGTCGCTTTCTTGGCTTACAACTTCTCGATCTATCATTCGCCGTTTGCGCCCTACTATCAAAACTCTCTCGATGGGATTTATCCCTCCAATTGGCTGAAGGCCGCGAAGGGCCTTGCAGGAAATCTTGTGAGTCCTTCGAGGGGACTCTTCGTTTACACCCCTGTTTTTCTATTTTCTGTCTGGAGTATGTGGAAACGCATGTGGCAAAGCGCCTTGAGCAACTGGTTGGGCAGTTTAGCCGCAATGCACGCAATTGCGATAGGTTTGTACACCTACTGTTGGTGGGCGGGCCACTGTTATGGGCCGCGATTCTTTACCGATCTCACTCCGGTCTTTGTCTTATTTTTGATTCCCTTTTTCGCGAACTGGGCACAACTTTCGCGTTACACGCGCACTGCTTTTGTGATTTGCGTTCTAGTTGGACTAGGTATCCACTTGCGTGGCGGGTGGTCCACCGCCGTCTACGCATGGAACGTTACTCCCGCCAACGTGGACCAATTTCCAGAACGAGCGTGGGACTGGTCCGACCCTCAGTTTCTTCGATGAAAGCGCTAAGACCACAATAATTGATCATGCGTTCCTCACTGGTTGGCGTAGACGCAGAATTTGCAGACGCAATCGCGGTCGCTGTTCTTGATGAGTTAAGTCCTTATGGAATACGATCAATCGCGAGCAGAACTGACGGGACCGTCTCCTTTACGGTCCAGATAATTATTCGATCGAGACCCGAATTTACGTAAAGAGACTAGCTGTATCGCACTGATTCGAAAGCGCCCTTCTCGCTTGGGCCGCTTGACCGTAAATTCACTTGCTTGCGTCCTTGCCGCGCGACAAGATCACAACGCCATGTATCTGAGAATCGCTGCACCGTTAGCAGCAACCATCATCTTCGCCGGTTTGGCTGTTGCTCAAACGCCAACGGGCAGTATCGTAGGCCGAGTGGCCGATTCGACGCACGCGGGGGTTCCGGGCGCATCGATCAGGGTGCGGAATGTGGATACGAACCTGACGCGAACGGTGGAATCGCAGGCGGAGGGGGAGTACACGGTTTCCAGCCTGGCGCCAGGTATCTATGATGTGGTGATCGACAAGGCGGGGTTCCGGGAAGTGCGCGAGAGCGGCCTTGAGTTGCAGGTAGATCAAGTGGCGCGGGTAGACGCGCGGCTGGAAGTTGGTTCGGTTACGGAATCGATTGAGATCAAGGCGGAAACGACCCTTATTAATACGGAGACATCGTCGCGCGGGGATGTGATCAGTTCGAAAGAGCTGGAGCAGATGCCGTTGAACGGACGCGACTTTAACGATCTGGCGTTTCTGGTGGCGGGAGTGCAGCCGTCGGAATCGGGCGCCAAGGGGTCGGCGTATGTGGCGAATGGGGCGCGGGCGGACGCCAGTAATGTGGTGATCGATGGGCTGAACGATCAGAATCCGAGAGATGCGGGGGCGCAGGCGCGTCCTCCGCTGGATTCGCTGCAGGAGTTTAAGTTTCAGACATCGGGATATTCGGCGGAGTACGGGCGTCTGGCAGGCGGCGTGGTGAATATGGTGCTGAGGAGCGGTACGAACCAGATTCACGGATCGCTGTTCGAGTATGTCCGGAACGACTTTTTCGATGCGCGCAATTTCTTCGACGGCGCCACCAAGAGCGAACTGCGGCGGAATCAGTTTGGTGGCACGATTAGCGGCCCGCTGACAATTCCTAAGCTTTACAATGGCCGCGACCGCACCTTCTATCTGGTGAGTTGGGAGAGCTACCGGCAGGTATCGGGATCGAATAGTATCGGGATTGTTCCGACGGCGCTGGAGCGGACTGGGGATTTTTCGAAATCGCTGGACGCGACGGGCAAGCTGATTTTGATCAAGGATCCGCTGGCGGGCGGAACTTGCAGCGCGACGGTTGCGACGGGGTGTTTTCCAGGAAACAAGATTCCGGCATCGAGGATTAGTCCGATTGCCATGGCGCTGGCGCAGAACTATCCGCTTCCGAACCTGACGGGGGCGAATAACTTTATCGCGAATTTTCCAACGCCCGATAACTGGGACAGCTTTGTCTTCAAGGTGGATCAGAAGTTGACCAGCAAGGATACGCTGTCCGTGCGGGTCCTGTTTCGCAATGAGAATTCAGGAAATCCGTTCTCGGGCAGCCCTCTGGGAACGTTTGGCGCGAACACGAAATCGAGCAACGAATTGTACGGCATTTCAAATACGTATGTGATTTCGCCGACGATGGTGGACGAATTTCATGCGGGACTGACGCGGACCGTAAGCAATGAAGTGACCGCGCACTCAGGAACGAACTATGCCGCGCAATACGGCATACCTGGGACGACGAACGATCCGAACCTGGATGGCTTTCCGAAGGTGACGGTCACTGGATTCGAGGCCTTCGGCGACAATGCGAGCGACCCCATCCGCTATGTGGTGAACGATTTCGACTTCAATAACGGCGTGACCTGGAACAAAGGACGGCACACGATCAAGTTCGGCGCCGATGTATTGCGGGTGCAGTATTATCAGCCGACGAACTCGAACTTTAACGGGACCTTCGCGTTTAACGGCAAGACAACGAACGACGGCTATGCGGATTTCCTGCTGGGTTACCTGAGCAGCTCGTCGCGGAAGATCGGCACAGTGACGAATCATTTATACGACACGAACTTCGGGGCCTACATACAGGACGATTACAAGATACTGCCGAGCCTGACGTTGAACCTGGGATTGCGATATGAGATCCAGGGCGCGCCTTATGAAGAGTACGGGCAATTGAGCGGCTATGTGCCTTCGCTGGGGAAACTTGTGCTGGGCGGGGTGAGTTCATTGCCCACGTGGCAGACGGTCGTAGCGAGCGCGGGGCTGACGGGAATCGTGGTTCCGGCGAGCACTGTAGGTTTGCCGAGTTCGCTGGTCAACACGAATTATGACAATTTCGCGCCGAGGGTTGGTTTTGCGTGGCGCCCGTTCGCGAATAACAAGACGGTGGTACGCAGCGGGTATGGAGTCTTCTACACAGGTTCGCGCTTGAGTGCGATTCGGACGGACTTGGCAGGTGGATTTCCGTTCTCGGTTTCGCAATCGTTCACAGGCTCGACGACGAATCCGCTTTTGCTGACCTTGGCGAATCCCTTCCCGGATGCATTGGCCAAGGTGACAGGCACTACTACGGCGGCCGGTTACGAAGTGAATCCGCCGTCGCCTTATTTGCAGAGCTGGAACTTTACGATTGAGCGGGATTTGGGTAAAGGCGTCGATCTGGAAGTGGGCTACTCCGGTTCAAAGGGAACGCATCTGGGGCGCAAGTACGATATCAATCAGGAGATCCGCACGCCCGCCGGGACGACGCGCCCTTATCCGGGCTTCGGCGATACGGAATACTATACGTTCAGCCAGAACTCCAGCTATAACGCAGGGACGGTGACGATTCGCAAGAGACTGGAGCATGGGTTGATGTTCCGGGCGAACTATACCTATGGGAAGTCG
>Ga0302325_10029585_pt1 | contig 11313 bp, 10 predicted proteins | sample Palsa_T0_2_FD_201948 | JGI IMG/M metagenome (GOLD analysis project Ga0302325, IMG submission 201948) | Peat permafrost microbial communities from Stordalen Mire near Abisko, Sweden - Palsa_T0_2 | ecosystem: Environmental > Terrestrial > Soil > Palsa > Peat permafrost | place: Sweden: Abisko...
GCGAGGCTGCACGGTCGGCCGCCGCGGAGATCGTCGACGGGATCAAGATGATCTTCGCTGATCGTCGGCTGCGCACGTTCCTGCTGTTCGGGTGGCTGGTCGCGTTCTACGCCGTGCCCGAGGGCGTTGCCGCCCCCTATGCCCGGCACCTGGGCGGCGGGGCCGCTGCCACCGGCCTGATCCTGGCCGCGGCGGCGCTCGGCGGCGTGCTGGCCGCTCCCGTGTTCACCCGGCTGGCGGACCCAGCTCAGCGGCTGCGGCTGATGGCGCCGTTCGCCGTGGCCGCGTGCGCGACCCTGCTGCTGTGCCTGGCCCGGCCGGGAATGATCGCCTCACTGCTGATTTTCATGATTTCCGGCGCGTTCGGCGTGTACCAGATCGCCGCCAACGCGGCGTTTGTGGTGGCCGTGCCGCCCGGGCGGCGCGGCCAGGCGTTTGGCGTGGCCAACGCCGGGCTGATCGTCGGCCAGGGCGCGGTATTCGTGCTGGCCGGTGCCGCGGCTCAGGCGATCAGCCCGGCGGTGGTGATCGGCGTCACCGGTGGCGCCGGCCTGCTGGCCGGTGCCGTTCTCATGGTGACAACGCGGCGCCGGCCGCCGGGTGCAGCCGTGGATGCAGCTCAGTAACCCTGCCCCGGCAGCGGCCTGGCGCGTATTCGTTGTGGCTGCTTAGCCCCAGGTGTTGCGCATGGCTCTTCCTTCCGTCCCGGCGGGCGCCCGCTCTCGGGGTAACTACGGCTCCGCGCGGGGCCGTGTTGGTTCGGCTGGTCAGCCCCAGGTGTTGCTCATGGCTGCTCCTCCCCTCAGCGGAGAGCACCGGACAACGGCTGAGATCAGCCGGCCGCCTTGGTGCCATAAATGTGCTGGCTACCGGCATTCCCTCAAGATACGGCCGGGTAGGTCCGCCGACCGAGGTAAATGTCAGCACATGCCCGGCATAGACGGGCTTGCGATAGCTGTGCGAGACTGTCTCACCACGATCGGCTATCGCCTGCGGTCTTGCCGTGGGTCACGGGCGGATGTGCTGATGGACGCATCTACCGGGCAGCGCCGATGGCGCTGACCCCAGCCAGCCGTGGATGGCCACTGGGCCAGCTACGGTGGCGGCCGCGCTGCTACGTCGTCGCCGTGCCCGTCCTTGGGGCAGCGGCCGCCGTGGTGGCCGCGACGCGGACCGCGTTCTCTGCCCATCAGCTAGTGACATTCGCGGCCCTGCTGTGCTGTGGCCTGGCCTCAGTCGAGGCCACCCGGCGAGTCGACTACAGTCAGGGCGGCCTGGTCCGGGACCTCCTCACCGTGTGGTGCCTGCCCGTGGCCATCCTGCTGCCTCCCTTCTATGCCCTGGTGACACCCGGCCCGCTGCTCGCCCTGACCCAGTTGCGGGTGCACCGCGGGGTCATCTACCGGCGCGTGTTCAGCGCCGCGGCCATCGGCCTCGCTTATGGCAGCGTCTCCTGGGTGTTCCGGTCACTGCCTCCCGCTACCGCCGGGCACCCCGGATGGGGGCGCCATGCGGTCGTCTGGACCCTGGCGGTGGCCGCATGCGACCTGCTGGGCTGGCTCATAAACAACGCCCTCATCGTCACCGCGATCAGGGCGTCTGACTCCACGGCGAGGGTATCTGAGCTGATGTTCAGCCGCGAGACGGCGCTCGCCGACTTCGTCCAGTGGAACCTCGCCGTCATTGTCACCGTCGCCGCCGCCGCCAGCCCAGCCCTCCTCGTGTTCGCCGTCCCCGCTGTCTTGATGCAGCGCCGGTTCATGATGCACGCCCAGCTGGTCAGCAAGACCCGTATCGACCCGAAGACCGGCCTGCTCAACGTGGCCGCATGGGACCGCGAGGCCACCGCGGAAATCACCCGGGCGGTGCGCACCCACACGCCCTTGGCCGTCGCACTGATCGACATCGACCACTTCAAAGCCGTTAACGATACCCACGGCCACCTCGCCGGCGACGAAGTGCTCCGGACCATCAGCCGGATTCTCACCAATTCGCTGCGCAGCTACGACCTGGCCGGACGGTTCGGCGGCGAAGAATTCGTCCTGCTACTGCCCCATGCCAGCGATGCCGACGCCTACCGGATTACCGAGCGACTGCGGGCCGACATCGCCGACCTGCCCATCCCCATCAGCCCGACCCCAGGAAGCCCGCAGGTCAAGGTGACCGTTTCCATCGGCGTAGCCACCCTCAACGGCGCCCGCCGTGAACTCGCCGACCTGCTGGCCGCGGCCGATGCCGCCCTCTACTACGCCAAGGAAACCGGCCGCAACCGCACCCGCGTCGTCACGGCCACCGAGTAGCGCGCCGTCTACAGCATCAGGATCAGCGTGTAGCCCATGGTGATTCCCATCGCGATCTGGCAGCAGGCCGCCAGCCGCGGGGACAGCAGGCCGCTGCTCAGCCGGGCGAGTGCGGCGCCTGAAACATCCGCGGGACCAGGAGCACCCGCCGGGCCGCCATGGCTGGCGAGCACCGCTCCCACCCGGGCCCGGGCGGGCAGCCGGTCGGCCTCCCACATGACGTAACCGACCATGTACAGCGCCAGGACCAGGGCCAGGAGCGGGAAACGCGCGGCGCCCGCCGAACCGCCCATCGAAATTCCCCCATCTGACGAGCCCGGCTTGACCGCCGTCACAGCGAGCAACATGTAGACCATGGCACCGCACATGACCAGGTGCGGTACATAGTGGCCGCCGGCCCGGGCCCGGGCCCCGGCCCGGCGCGACCGGTAGACCCGTGAGACCTGCCCAGCGAACCAGGCGGAGGCGGTCCCGAACACCACCACCCACACCGCGGCGGGGAGCGGGTTCAGGCGGGTCACCAGCATTCCGGCCATGGCCACGCCCATCACGCCGTGCGCGAGGTCCACGTCCTGATGGGTGGCCCGGTGACTGGTCCGCGAGATGATCAGCCGGCTCACACAGTAGGCGGCCGTCGCGAGCATGACCGCGGCCAGGATGTCGGCCAGCCAGGAGGGCCCCGCCACGTCAGTGCCCTCTCGTCTGTCCCGGGCCCAGGGACGGGCGGAGGTTCGACGAGGCGATCCGGCCGCGGCCCAGCCGGGCCCGGGCAGGCCAGTAGGTGATCGCGAGCAGGGCCAGCAGCGGCCCGGAGCCAGGGTCGGTGCCCCCGCCCGTGAAGATAGCGCCGAATGCCTCGCCGACCACCCAGATGGCCGCGCTGATCACGATGGCCAGGACCAGGGCGCCCCGGGTGGCTGGCGCTGGCAGGTAGACGCTGACCGCGATGACCGCGAGCACGGCGGCCAGCACGATCGAGGCCGCCAGTCCCTGATGGGCGAGTAGCGCGGCCGTGTGATGGTCGATGGCGGCCAGCCAGCCGGGCTCGCCGCCGGCCATGCCCGAGATCATGTTGTGCAGCCCTTGGGGGGCCCGGCTGGCTGGCTGGAGGGCCAGGTAGGCCAGGCTGGCCCACAGCGCGGCCCACAGCACCCGCGCGGCCCGCACCCCCACGGCCCGCGCGGCCACGAACGGCGCCGGGTCCGCTGGCTCCCCGCGATCCGCTGGCCAGAGGAGCACGGCGAGCAGCGCGTAGATGATCACCGCGCCGGGCGCCCCGTTGACCGGGCTCGCGTTGCCGGTCAGCACCCCGCCGAGTCCCTCGCCCAGCCACCACACCGCCACCGCCCAGGCGATCGAGGCGCCAAGCGCGATCTTGACCGTCGGCCGCCAGGCGATCCCCAGGGCCAGCAGCAACTGCATGGTCGCGAAACCCGTGTTCATCGCCACCCCGTGATGCTCGATGAGGGTGGCGTCCCAGGTGATCGGCCCGGCGATCACGGCCGGGTTGCCCGCAGCGGTCGCCGCGAGCATGTGGCCGAATGCCTGGGTGAACATGAAGGACTGGTACTGCAGCACGGCGTCGAGCAGCCACAGGGCACCGAGAACAAGTTGCAGCGTGCGCCTGGTGCCCGGCGCCTCCCAGGCGGCCGCGGCGGCGCGCCGACCAGGCCAGGCGGGACCGCTCCCGGTGACCGCGGCCTCGCTCACTGGTGGCCTCCTCGAATTTACCGGCCTACGGGTCGTATTGGGTTTGTATTTCGAGTTCGCTGGAAAGCGGCGTCGCCGTGGTATGGCCAGTGAATCGTTCGCGGCCGCACCTGTATGTGACAGTAGAAGAGTAGATGGCTGCTTATTCACTCGGCAAGCCTCATTGACCGTACTGCCTCATCAACGTGCCTGACCTGCGGAAACCCCATCGCTATTAGGCGCTCCTGGGAAGGACTAATTAAACCCGGCCGGGGTATCCCAGGAACCCCCTGGAGGTATTAACCAAGCCGGGCGGATGCATTCTCGCCAGCCTATGAGAAGGTGTCAGCAGGCCTCGGCTTGCTTCTTGAGGGCTTGGTTGAGCGCCTGGAAGCTGTCCTGCGCTCGGGCCAGGATCTGGCCGGAGAAGGGCACGAGAAGGCCACCGAAACTCTCGCTCTGGGTCAGCCGGGTGCCGCCGTTCGCGGGGCTGAGGGTGAAGCTGTGCTCGCCGCTCATAATGCCGGGGAGGCTGGAGACCCATCGCAGCTCGACGCCGGGCTCGGCTGTGACGATCTTAGGCTTGACGGTCATCAGGCGGCCGCTGGCCGGGTGGACGCTTCTCAGCCTGATCCTCTTCCCGACCGTGATCTCCCCCGATGCCGCACGGAAGAGCGGGTTCCACTCCGGATACCGGCTCAGGTCGGTGAGGACCGCCCACACGGCCATCGGCGGGGCGTCGATCTCGACCGTCGCGGACATGGTCTTCATCGGCTACCGCGTTCCCCCTTCTCCGGGTGACGGCCAGCAATCTACGTATGATGTACGTTATTTATGTTCCAGGGTACTACGTACCGCGCACGTTGAAAAGCCGGGCCCGGCCGCGTCCGGCGCCCGCGGCCGCCACGTCCTTTCGCCAGGAAGGGCTACGATGTTCACGCTCACGCAACGGAACACCATTCCTCGTCGCGAAGGTTGAGATGACTGAGCCCGAGCAGGCGATGCCTGGCGTCGACCTGACCAGGCCCAGCCCGGCCCGGTTGTACGACTACTACCTGGGCGGGACGCACAACCTGCCGGTCGACCGGGAAGTCGGCGACAAGCTAAAGGCCGCGGTGCCCGACCTCGAGGACGGCGTCTGGGCCAATCGTGCCTTCCATCAGCGGGCCGCCAGCTGGCTGGCGGCGGAGGTTGGCATCCGGCAGTTCATCGATATCGGGTCGGGGCTGCCGACGCGGAACAACACCCATGAGGCCGTGCATAGCGCCGCGCCGAGCAGCCGCGTGGTGTACGTGGACAACGACCCGATGGTGGCCGTGTACGCCGGGCAGTTGCTGGCCGCGGACGGGACGACCGCGGTCGTCACCATGGATCTGCGTGACCCCGGCGCCGTCCTCGGGCACCCAGACCTGCGCGCCGTGATTGACTTCGCCGAGCCGGTCGGCCTGCTGATGACCGCGGTCATGCATTTCGTGGCCGATGGCTCGGATCCGTGGGGCCTCGTGCACCGCTACGTTGACGCCACCGCGTCGGGCAGTTACCTCGTGCTCTCGCACTTCACCGCGGACAACCTGCCGCCCACCCAGGTGAGGGCCGGTCGGGACGTCTACGACCGGGCCACTGAGAGCATCCACCCCCGGTCGCGGGCGGAAGTCACGCGGTTCTTCGACGGGCTGGAACTGGTGCCACCGCAGGAGGGCGCCGAGCCGGCCGTGACCTACGTGGGCATGTGGCACGCCGAGGACCCGGAGGCCGCGGACAGCGACGGCTCGCGCGGACTGTACTGCGGGGTCGCCCGGCGTCCCTGACCAGATCAACGCAGCGCCCACGACCATTGCTGGTTGGCCTGCCCGTTGCATGTCCAGATGTCGATCTGGGTGCCGTTCGCCGTTCCGGCGCCGGCCACGTCAAGGCATAGCCCAGATTGCTGGCCGACAATCGTTCCGTTGGATTCCACCGTCCATTTCTGGTTCGCGCCGCCGTTGCATGGCCACAGTTCAACCTTCGTGCCTGGCGCCGTCTCGTTGTTGTAGACGTCGAGGCATTCGGTGGCCCCCATGGTGCGGAGCTCCCCGGCGGAGGTCGGAGAGAACTCCTGGCCGATCCCGCCGTTGCAGCTCCAGATCTCCTCCATGGTCGCGGGGAAGAAGACGTCGCCGCCCCGGGTATCCAGGCACAGGCCGGACTGAGCACTGACCAGCTCACCGGTCCCGCCGGTGCCGGATACGGGCGTCGCGGAGATCAGGGTGACCCCGCCGGCCGCCACCGTCGTGGTGAAGGTGCCGCTCACGGTGCCGAGCGATGCGCCGGTCCACAGGTTGGTGACGTTCGCCGAGCCGCTCAGCCCGAGCTGGGCGAGTGACACGGTGAAACTACGGCTGGCCGAGGTGTCGGTGTTGAACACGCCGATGTCCCAGGTGCCGTTTTGCTGCCGCTTGTCGAAGACCTGCTCGTTGCCGCTGCTGATGACAAGGTCGGCGGGAATGGCGTCCTGGTCGACCGCGATCACCGCGTTGTTCTCCAGCATGGCCAGATCGGTCGAATCCAGGTGGGTGAGATCCGTACCGAGGATGAGCGGTGCGCTGGCCAGCGACCACAGCGACATCTGCGTCTGCCGTTCCGCGGTGGTGAGCCCGTCGTTGGTCCCGTTGCCGACCTCGAGCGAGTCGTAGTCGTTCCAGCCGCCGGGCCCGCCGTAGGGCTGCCAGCTCGCCGCGGCCGCGAACCGGCTGGAAACGTTGGCCCAGTCGGTGAGCGGATAGCTGCTGCCTCCCGTTTCGCAGCTATAGCACTCGATGTCGCCGGTGGTGCGCCAGCCGTTGGCCAGCGACGACCAGGTGGTGGCGTCGCTGATGGACAGGCTGTTGGACAGCTCAAGCGCGATCGGGCGGCCGGTCTGCTGCAACGCCGTGGACCAGGCCTGGATGTCGGGGATGTCCCCGGTCCCGACGCCGTCGATCTTGACGTAGTCCACGCCCCACGAGGCGAACTCGTCGGCCCAGGAGTTGATGTACGCCTGGGCGCCTGGCGCGCTGTAGTTGATCCCGTACATGTGCTGGCAGTTGTAGTTGGTCTCGGTCACCGACGTCTCCGCGATCTGATCGGCGGTGTCGGAGGTCCCCAGGATCGGCGTGTTCGCCAGCACGGCGTTCTCCGGGATTCCGGGGGTGACATAGATGCCGAACTTGAGGCCGTCGCCGTGCACGTAGCTGGCCACCGCCGCGATGCCGCTGGGGAACTCCGTGGTGTTGGCGATCCACCGTCCGTTGGCATCGACCTCCGGGCCGTTGCTGTTACACGCCATCCAGTAGTCGTCGAGGTTGATGTAGCTGTAGCCGTGCGAGCTGAGCCCGCTGCTCTTCATGGCATCGGCCTGCGCCTCGATGGCGGCGGCGGTCGGGTGGCTGCGGATGAAACTCCAGCTGCTCCACCCCATTAAGGGCGTGGCGGCCACCCCGTTGCTCTCGGCGATGGCCGGCCGCGGCACCGCGATCGCGGCCAGCGCTGTGCCGACGGTGATGGCCAGCCCCGCGGCCAGCCCGGCCGGTAACCGTCGCATGGTTCCTCCAGCGGAAGGGGTTGCCCCCGACGCTGAACCCGACTGTCGAATATGTCAATACCTGTGCGAACGATGTTCGGGTCCGTTGGACTCAGTGGCTCACGAGTCGCCGCGGACAGCGCCGCATGTCATGATCGCGGCTGACTCGTGGTGCAGGCGGGCTCGTGGTGCAGGCGGGGCGGTCGCGGAATCCAGGAGACGTCTCGCATAGCGCTGCGGCAGCCTCCGGGGAGACCGGGGAGGCCCGCGTAGGCTGGATCACAGCACACCCGTACCGTCCTGCACCCTGCTGAACCGGGTGCGGGAGACCGCGTCGCTCCGGACCCCGGTGACACGGCCAGCCCTGGCCGAGTGGAACCGAGGAGCCTCCGCGTTGGACCGATCATCGAGCTTGCCTTCCGGCGGGACCGCTGGAGCCACCGCAGCCGCAGCGGCGATACCGGCACCGGCCGCCGCCGCGATACCGGCACGGGCCACGGAGGTACGGCACCACCACCCGGCCAACCAGCGGCGGCACGATCACCGGACCAGAGGTGAGCGGCTGGCTGACAAGGTGACCGCCGTGTTCGGGTCGTGGAATTTCATCATCATCCAGACTGTGATCGTCGTTTTCTGGATCACACTGAACCTCTATGCCGTGGCGGAACGCTGGGACCCGTACCCGTTTATCCTGCTGAACCTGGTCTTCTCCACTCAGGCCGCCTACGCCGCCCCGCTGATCCTGCTCAGCCAGAACCGGCAGGCCGATACTGACCGGATCAAGGCCGAGCACGACTACTGGGTCAATCAGAAAGCCCTGAACTACCTGACGATCCTGCACCGCGACGCGCACGGCGACGACTGCGACTGCCCGGACCCGGCCGACCCGGACGGTGAGGACCAGGACGGCCGCGCACAGCCGTATGCGGCCAGGCCAGGCGATTAGGCGTGTCCTAGCGCCGGTTAGTCTTCGCCGCGCTCGCGCAGGAACTCCCGAAACTCATCGAGGGCCCCAGGTTAACCGCGCGCCGAAAGTTAACACAGGGAAACATTCGGCTGGCATCCTTGGGACAGTGACCATACGCAGCGTCGGAGTCGAAGAGGAGCTGCTGCTCGTCGACTCCGCCACCGGCCAGGCGCGCGCGGTGGCCGCCGCGGTGATGCGAGCCGCCGAGGAGCCGGCCGCGGGCCGGCCTGACCACAGCGGGGACCAGCCCTCGGAGGTGCTCGAATTCGAGCTCAAGCAGGAACAGCTCGAGACCGGGACCCAGCCCTGTGTCTCGCTGGACGATCTGCGCCGCGAGGTGCGCCGCTGCCGGTCGCTGGCCGCCGAGGCCGCCGCGCGGGTGGGCGTCCAGATCGCCGCGGTGGCCACGTCGCCCATGGCGGTCGAGCCGTCCCTCACCCCCCAGAGCCGGTACCAGCGGATGGCGGCCGAGTTCGGCCTGACCGCCGAGGAGCAGCTGACCTGCGGGTGCCACGTGCACGTGCAGGTCTCTTCGGCCGAGGAAGGGATCGCGGTCCTGGACCGTATCCGGCCGTGGCTGCCGCCGCTGATCGCACTGAGCGCCAACTCCCCGTTCTGGCAGGGACGCGACAGCGGATACGCGAGCTTCCGGTACCAGGCCTGGGGGCGGTGGCCGTCTTCCGGGCCGACGGAGCTGTTCGGGTCGCCGCAGGCGTACGACGACGTCATACAGGCCATGCTGGACACCGGCACGGTGCTGGACCAGGGCATGATCTACTTCGACGCCCGGCTGTCCCGGCACTACCCGACGGTCGAGATCCGCGTGGCGGACGTCTGCCTGTATCCAGACGACGCCGTGCTCATCGCGGCGCTCGTCCGGTCCCTGGTCGAGACGGCCGCGGAGAGCTGGCAACGGGGCGAGCCCGCCAGTCCGGTGCGATCCGAACTGCTCCGCCTGGCGTCCTGGCGGGCCAGCCAGTCCGCCCTGGATGACCAGCTGGTCGATCCCGTCACGCACCGGCCGGCCGCGGCCTACGCCGTGGCCTACCAGCTGCTGGAGCATGTCAGGCCCGCTCTCATCGACGCCGGGGACTTCGGCACCGCCAAAGAGCTCCTGGACGATCTGCTGGCCAGGGGAAACGGCGCCAAGCTGCAGCGCCAGACGTACCGGCGGGCCAACCAGGCCGTGGACGTGGTCCGCGAGGCGATCGCCCGCACCGTGTCCTGGTAACGGGCCGGTTCCTGGCTTCGCGGCGAGCCTTTGTAAAATCGGCGTAACCAGCGGCCGAGGAGCCCCCCATGATCTTCATCGTCGTCAAGTGGACCATCCGGCCGGAGCGGAGCGGCGAGTGGCTCACTCTCGTTAATGACTTCACCCAGGCCACCCGCGGCGAGCCGGGCAACATCTTCTTCGAGTGGTCCAGGAGCGTCGACAACCCGCACCAGTTCGTGCTGGTCGAGGCGTTCCAGGATGACGCGGCCGGGGCGCACGTGAACTCGGACCACTTCAAGGCGGCCATGGCCTGGATGCCCGACGTGGTCGCGGACACCCCGGAAATCATCAACTTCCAGATACCGGGAGAGGGCTGGTCGAGGATGGCGGAAGTCACCCCGTCCCCGGCCTGAGCGAAGTCCCGGCCGCGCCTAGTCTCCCGTCACGCCGTCGATCCGCTCACGGAGGATGTCGGCGTGGCCGTTATGCCGCGCGTACTCCTCGATCATGTGCACGTAGACCCAACGCAGGTCGATCTCGCCATCGCGCCCCGGGAACCTCTCATCCAGTGATCGCCCGGCCGCCGCCTGCCTGGCCAGGCCACACTCGGACGCGAAGCTGGCCAAGTCCGCCTCCGCCCCGCGGCTCTCGGCGAAGTCGAAATCCCCGTCGGGGGACTCGTCGCTGCAGAACAGGTAAGGCAGCCCGCCCTGGCCGGCGAACCGGCGCCGGAACCATGAGCGCTCTACCTCCGCCATGTGCCGGACCAGGCCGAGCAGGGACAGCGCCGACGGGGCCGCGGACCGCTCGGCGAGCTGATCGCCGGTGAGCCCCTGGCATTTCCACAGCAAGGTCTCGCGGTGGAAGTCCAGCCAGGCTTCGAGTGACTCGCGCTCAGCAGCGACCCGGGGGACGTCGGCGCGCGGAACTTCCGGTGCGGTCCATGCCATCGGCACATCGTGCCAGCCAGACGGGGCCAGTCACAAACGCTTTCTGATGCCAAATCAAAACCCTAGAGTAACGCAACGAACACCCTTGGTTGATCTTCGTTGGGCAGATTCCGAGCCATGGCCGTGCTCGTGGCGGCCAGGCCTGTTTGAGGGAACACTGGGTAGAGAACCCGGGAGTTCCAGGCTGATCGACCGATCGGGCGTTAAGCCGCCCAGGGAGGGAGCGGGCGGTGGCAGTGGATGAGCGCGCGGGCCAGCCGGCCCGGCAGGCCGACCTCGTGGATGTGGCCGGGCTGGTCACCGCCTACTATGCGGAGCACCCTGATCCCTCCATCCCGCAGCAGCGGGTGGCGTTCGGCACCTCGGGGCATCGCGGCTCAGCGTTCCGGCTGGCCTTCAACGACGACCACATCGCGGCCACCACCCAGGCGATCTGCGAGTACCGCGCGCAGGCCGGGACGACCGGCCCGCTCTACATGGGCCGCGACACCCACGCGCTGTCTGAGCCCGCCTTCGTCACGGCTCTCGAGGTGCTGGCCGCCAACGGCGTGACGGTCCGGGTGGACAGCCGGGGCGGCTACACCCCGACACCCGCCGTATCGCTGGCCATCCTCGCCCACAACGACGGCCGTAAGGACGGCCTCGCGGACGGGATC
>Ga0302325_10029586_pt1 | contig 11313 bp, 8 predicted proteins | sample Palsa_T0_2_FD_201948 | JGI IMG/M metagenome (GOLD analysis project Ga0302325, IMG submission 201948) | Peat permafrost microbial communities from Stordalen Mire near Abisko, Sweden - Palsa_T0_2 | ecosystem: Environmental > Terrestrial > Soil > Palsa > Peat permafrost | place: Sweden: Abisko...
CGCCGCCGCCGCCGTGGTGGCGGAACTCAGCCGCTGGCCGAGCTTGGAAAACGCCGCGCTCCGGTTTTCGGCGCGCTTGCGCTGGGTAATGTCCAGCACCGTGCCCAGCATCCGCAACGGCTTGCCCTTGTCATCCAGCAGCAGCTCCGCCTGCTGGTTGACGGTTTTGATTTCGCCGCCCGGCGTCAGAATGCGGTGATCCAGGCTAAAAGGTTTGTGCGACGAAAGGCCTTGCCGCTCGGCGTCAATCAAAAGCTGGCGGTCCTCCGGCGGCAGAAATTCCAGGAACGCCTTATGCGTCCCGCCGAATTCCCCGCCCTTCAACCCGAATATCCGGTACAGTTCCTCGGACCACGTCATCGCGTCCGTCTTCAAGTCCCATTCCCAGTTGCCGAGGTGCGCGATGCGCTGGGCGCGGGTCAGGCCGGCTTCGCTTTTACGCCGCGCCTCCTCCGCGCGGATACGTTCGAGCGCGCTGCCGCAATGGTCCGCCAGCGCCTGGAGCGTGATCAGATCATCCGCCGTATAGGCATTCCGCGTGTAGCTTTGAATGGACAGGACGCCGATAACCTCGGGGCCGTTGCGCACCGGAACATACATAAGCGATGCCGAAGGCCGCGAGATGTCGCCGAAAGGAACAAATTCACCCGGCTTGGGGTCACCCTCGCGGAGAATCAATTCCGCCCCTTTTTCTATGATTTGGCGGATTCGCGGGCTGGGCGGCGAGTTATTATAGACGTGCGCGACATCCTGGCGCTTCCGATTAACGATATCTATGCTGAGCACGGAGTTTATCAAACCCTCCGTCGGCGACCAAAGATCCAGGCTGGCGGAATCCCAGCCCAGCATGTCGTCCGCGACTTCCACAATCACCCGCGCGGCATCGGTCGAGGTGGTGGCGGAGCTCAGCCGCTGGCCGAGCTTGGAAAACGCCGCGCTCCGATTTTCAGCGCGCTTGCGTTGGGTAATGTCCAGCACCGTGCCCAGCAGGCGCAGCGGTTTGCCCTTGTCATCCAGCAGCAGTTCCGCCTGCTGATTGACGGTCTTGACCTGGCCGGCGGGCGTGAGAATCCGGTGGTCAAGACTGAAAGGTTTTTGCGACACGAGAGTTTCTTTTTCGGCCTGGAGCAAAAGCTGCCGGTCCTCCGGCAGCAAATACTCCAAAAACGCTTCGTGGGTCCCGCCGAATTCCCCGGCGTTCAACCCGAACGTCCGGTAAAGTTCCTGGGACCACGTCATGGCGTCCGTCTTCAAGTCCCATTCCCAGTTGCCGAGGTGCGCGATGCGCTGGGCGCGGGCCAGCCCGGCCTCGCTCTTGCGCAACGCTTCCTCCGCGCGCTTGCGGCTGGTGATGTCCCGGGAAATCGAGGATACCCCGATGATTTTCCCCGAGGCGTCCTTGATGGGCGAGGTGGTCACCGAAACATAAATGATAGAGCCATCTTTGCAGATGCGCGTGGTCTCAAAATTATCCATGCGCTCGCCCTGCTTGATTCGCTCGAGAATCTGCGTGAACTCGTCTTCCTTTTCCGGCGGGATAATCAGGGAAATGGAACGCCCGTTGGCTTCCCGCGCCGTGTACCCGTAAACCCGCTCCGCCGCCGGGTTCCAACTGAATATGACGCCGTCAAACGTGGTGCTGATGATGGCGTCATTGGAAAACTCGACGATGGCGGCGTATTGGAGATGGGCTTCCTCCGCGCGCTGCCGTTCGGTGATATCCTCGATCATCGCCAGCGGAAATTGCGGCCGGCCCGCGTCGTCGCGGACCATCGAAACCGTGAGGCGGCCCCAGAGGATGCGACCGTCCTTGCGCACGAAACGTTTCTCCACCTGGAAAAAATTGGATGTGCCGGAGAGGAGGCCGTTGTAAAGCTCCTGGTCTTCCTTGTGGTCGTGGGAATGCGTGAACTCTCGGCGCGTGATGGCCTGCAATTCTTCCGCCGTGTAGCCGAGCATCTGCTGCAGCGCCCGGTTGGTTTCCACGATGCGGCCCTGCAGGTCCTCAACAGCGATGCCCGTGCCCGCGCCTTCAAAAATAGCGCGGAAGCGCGATTCGCTGCCACGCAGGGAAGTCTCCTCGCGGCGCTTTTCCTTCCGCTCCTGGGCTTCGTTCAGGGCGCGCTTGATGGCCGGCGGAAGTTTGGCGAGGTTGTTTTTGGAAATAAAATCCGTCGCGCCGCGTTTGAGAAGTTCAGTCGCACTTTCGTCTCCGATAGTGCCCGAAAGTGCGATGAACGGGATTTCGGGCGATTGTTTCTTCACCAGCTCCAGAGCCTCGAGCCCGCTGAAGCCGGGCAACGCGCAGTCGGACACCACCAGGTCCGGGGGAAATTCCTTGAGCGCGCGCAGCAGATCCGCCTCGTTTTGCGCCTGTTGCAGGGACGCGGACAATCCAGCCCGGCGCAATTCGTGTTCCAGCAGCTCAAAGTCCGCCGCGCAATCTTCCAGGATGAGGATGCGGGGGGTTTTGTTCATGTTTTCCAGCGGCCTCCGGAACTCATCGGAACGGCGGGGGCACGTCCGCCAGTTATTGTGGCAAAACTTACTTTCTGGACGGATGTGAGCAAGTTAACCAAAGGCTACTCAAAATCCGCTGGCCGGTCAAACATCCTCGCGGAAAAATTCCGGAATGTCCGCCGCGTTTTACCGTTCACCCTGGTCCTGAGGCGACCGCGCTGGCTCCGTTGTCCGGACAGGCGGCGCGTTGGTCGTTTTGCCCGCTTTGGGTGCTTTGACTGTTTTGGTGCGGAAAGCCGAGCGCAACAGCCAATGGCGTTTCAAACCCTGCACGAACTCGTCGGTATGCACGATGGTGTCGGAGATCTGTTTCAACATGTTCGAGTTGACTTGGACCTGGTTGTTGAGGTTGCTGGTGATGTCGGCCAGGTTGTTGAGCGACTTCGTCAGGCTCTCAGCCACGGCCACGAGGTTGGTATCGGCGTCGCCCACGGTCTTGTGCGTGGTGTCCAGGGTCGCATCAAGTTTTTGGAGGGTGTTGGTGGGGATGATCCACTCACCCAGCGAACCTTTCGGCTCGCGCAGATTGGCGGTGATGACGTTGAGATTGGAAACGACGGGGCGGACGTTCCCGGCCACCACGTTGAGGTTCGAGGTCAGATTGGCGCTGTTGGACAGGACGGCGTTGATGCGGTTGGTGATGGCGAGAATGTTGGGCAGCGCCTTTTCCACCAGGGTCAGCAACGCTTGCGCGCGGTCGGTGAGCGCGGGCTCCTCGTCCTGCGGCAGTTCATATTGCATGAGCTTCCCATTTTTGAATTTCTCATAGGGTTCATAATGATGGTCGTACTGGTTCCACATGGAGGCAAGCGAGCGCTTTTTCGCCGTGAGATCAATGATCCAGAGGTTGGTCACATGCAGGTCGGCGGCTTTTTTAAGCAACTCCGGCGTCAACTTGACCCAGGCCGGGGATTCGAGATTGGTGCCGTTGTAAAGCTCTTCGCCGAGACGGAGCTTATCAAGGTTCGACAGATGCTCCACGTTTTCCAGAGGAACCTTTTCGACGGGGTGGGTCAGGAAAGTGCTGTGGCCCTCGTCTGTTCCTTTTGTCACCTCCACGACCCGCTTGCCCAGCAGGTCAGCCGCGGTCAGTTTCGCTCTCGAACCCTTGTTCCAGATATAGTCATAGTCAGGTTCCAGAACTTCAAATCCGATATAGACCTCATGCTCCGAACCGGGCCCGCGCGCGGGCATGGCCTCAATTCCCGTGATGCGCCCGATGGGAAAGCCCAGCAGCATCACCGGGTCGCCGACGTTCAGGCCCTTGGCATTGTTGGCATAGGTATAGTAAGGCGCCTTGATCTTGAACCAGCCCTTCAATTTTGCCGTGGAGTAAATGTAATAGCCAAAGCCGAACAGCAGCAGCGCGGTGGCCAGGAACATGAACCAGCCCACGGCGCGTTCCATGCGGTTGAGCCGGGTCCGGAGTTGCGGGGTCAAATCTTGCAATGCCATAAATCAGTTAATCAATCGTTAAGTCAATGTTCCGCCAATAGTTCTTTCACGAGCGGTTGCGCGTGGCCGGCGAGGTCGCTTTGACCGCCGAGGCCGGTAAACCGCTTGTCCTGCAAAATGGCGAAATGCGCGTCGAAATTCCGCCACGGGCGCAAATCTTCGGTGGTAACGAGGAGCGTCAGCGGCCGTCCGCCCATGCAATCATGACCGGTGGAAAGCTCGCGCAGAAAATCAACCCACCAGTGCGCGTGCCGTGGATCCAGTCCGCTCAGGGGATCGTCCACGAGCAGGATTTCCGGTCGCATCACGAGGGCGCGCGCGAGCCCGGCGCGTTTGTGCCAGCTTCGGCTCACCACCGCCGGCAGGCTGTTCGCATGATGCTTCAGCCCGGTCAGCTCCAGCATGTCGGTAATCTCCCGCATAGTCGCTTCCGGGCGATGATAGCGCAGCGGGAGGGTGACGTTTTCCCGGATGGTCAGGTTTTGGAGCAACTGGCCGCCTTCAAATACCAGCCCGAGCCGCAGGCGTTCCGAAACCAGATGGTCCTCGAAGATGGGCATTTCGTGGTCAAAGAAGCGGTAACTGCCGCTCAACGGGGGAAACAATCCGGCGGAGGTGGCCATCAAGTCGCTTTTGCCCGAGCCGTGCATGCCCGCTATGATCCAGAATTCTCCCGGCCGCACTGTCCAGTTGATGTCCTCGATGACTGCCTTCTCGGGATATGCCTGCGAAGAAATGGCTACACCCGCCATTTCGATGATTGGCGTTTCCGGAGAATTGGCTTTGGACTTTTCGGTCATGGTCAAACGAGCAGATAGGTGAAAATGAAAATCGCGTCCACCAGCACGCAGGCAATGATGCTCTGGGCCACCGCGCGGATGGTGGCGGCGGGGACTTCGCTGAGTTGCAGCGGCTGGGACAGGCCGTGGTAGCAGGTGATGATGGCAATGACCGTCCCGAACAAAAACGATTTCACCGCCAGGATGGCAAAATCCAGCCCGCTCAATGCCCGCGCCAGTTGTTCAAAATAGTCGCCGGGCCGCAGCGGCACATTCTGCAGGAACGCCCACAAATAACCGCTCAGGATCGCACCGATGATGAAAAAAACCGTGAGACTAAAAACACCCAGGGCCATGCCGATGACTCGCGGCATGACGAGATAATGGACGGGATCAATGCTCATGGATTCCAGCGCCTCCACTTCCCCCAGCGCGCGCGCAGTGCCGAGTTCAATGACATTGCCGGTGCCCGAACGCGAAAGCACAAGCAGCGCCGTGAAGAGCGGACCCAGTTCGCGCACCACCACCAGCACCATGATCGGCCCAAGAAATGAATTTGCGGCGCCCACCCGCGTCAACCAGGACACCGTCTGCCCGATAACAACCAGCCCCAGCGCGGCGGACATGAACAGAAACATCGGCAGCAGGCGCAGTCCGGAGCGCGCGAGTTCATGGAAGATGAGCGGCGTAGTGACGGAGCGCGCCGTCCGCAATTTGGTAAAAATGACGCCGAACGTGATGAGCGCGAACGCGCCCAGGCCGTGGACCGTCATCAAAAAGCGAAAAATCTTCCGCCCCACATAATCGCTGTACGAGCGGGGCAGCGGCGCCTGCGTCAGCCACCGGGTGCGCGCCGTCTCCTGCGCCGTTGCCTGGTTCCCTTTGTCCACAAACTCAAACTAGGTCGTTTGTACCGCCGGGTCAAAGGGCTTTTTTCCGCCGCGGAAAAAATCACTATGAATCCGGGAGGAAATGAAACTCAATTTGACTTGCGCCGCGGGCGTGCGTTAATTGGCCCTCGCCGATGAAGAACATCGTTTATTTCGATCTGGAAACGCAGAAGTCCGCCGACGAGGTGGGCGGCTGGGACAAGATCAGCGCCATGCGGATGAGCATCGGCGTCACTTTCAGCACGGCGCGCGGCGATTATAAAATTTACGGCGAAAAACAGGTGGATGACCTCGTGGCGGAATTGCAGCGCGCCGACCTGGTCGTGGGCTTCAACCATCTGCGGTTCGATTACGAAGTGCTCCACGGCTATACTTCGCTGGATTTGCGGCAACTGCCCACGCTCGACATGCTGGTGGAATTGCAAAACACCCTGCAGCACCGGCTCTCGCTCGATTCCATCGCCAACGCCACCTTTGGCGTGGAAAAAACCGCCGAAGGGCTGCAGGCCATCGAATGGTTCCGCCAGGGAAAAATGCTCGAGATCGCCGAATACTGCTGTTACGACGTCAAAATCACCAAGCTCGTCCACGAATACGGCGCACAGCACAAGCAGTTGCATTATAACAACCGCTTTGGAAAGAAAATGACCGTGCCCGTGAAGTGGTGATGGACGGAATTTTCCCCGCCAATGGCATTTGCCCTTTGAGCGAAGCGCCGGATGATGTATGTTGCTCCTCGCGCTCACGTCATGAGCGAACAATCGAACCAACGAGTCTTACGGGTTGCGCAAGTCATCACCCGGATTGCGGCGGGAATTGTGTTTGCCCTGGGGCTGCTGGGGTTGGCCAGGGTTTTTCCACACCTGCTGGAGATGAAGGCAAACACGGCGCTGGGCTTCACCATCGCTGGCGCTTCGCTCTGGTTGCGACGGGAACGGCATGGGCCGGCCGTTGAGCGTTGGGCGGGACAGGCGCTCTCGCTGGGCGTGGTTGCCCTTGGCGCAATTGCCCTGTGCGAGTTCTTCTTCAATTGGTTTTCCGGTTTTGACCAATGGCTCATCAAATCGCCCGGAGCCGCGCCGCTGCCGGGGCGCATGTCGTACCTGACGGCGCTGAATTTTTTCCTGGCTGGACTTGGCTTGCTGTTGATGGAAAGAAAAGAAAGGCGCGGCCCGCGGCCGGGGCAGTTTTTTACGCTCACGGCAATAATGGTCTGCCTGCTCGCGGTCATCGGCTATGTTGTTCATGTGGGCGTTTTTTACGGCGAAACTTCGCTTTTTCCCGGCACCCGGATGCACCGGGACACCATTTTTTGCTTTCTCCTGCTCGGGACCGGAATTCTGTGCGCGCGGCCCGAGGGCAGCTTGATGCGGGTGCTGACCAGCCGGACGGACGGCGGGTTCATCCTCCGCCGGCTGCTGCTCCTGCCGGTGGCTGTGCCGCTGGCGGTGGGCATGATTCCTCTCATCCTGCGGTATTTTCATTTGACGAATCCGCAGATCGGCTCGTGGCTGTTTTCTTTCGGGGACATTCTGGTTTTCACGCTGATTTTCTGGTGGAACGGCGCACTGCTCTACCGCCTGGACCTCAAACGCCAGGCCGCGGCGGACGAACTCAAGGCGCTGAACAGCGACCTGGAAAGGCGCGTCGAGCAGCGCACGGGGCAGGTACTCGCGGCGAACCGCGAACTAAAAGATGAGGTCGCGGAACGGCGGCAGGCTGAGGACGAAGTGCGCAAATTAAACGCGAACCTGGAACAGCGGGTCAGCGACCGCACGGCGCAAATCAACGCCGCCTACAAGGAATTGGAATCCTTCTCCTATTCCATCTCGCACGATTTGCGCGCGCCGCTCCGGGCGATCGGCGGTTATTCCTCCCTCGTGCTGGAGGAAAACCCCGCGTTGCCCGAGCAAAGCCGGAATTATCTCCAGTCGGCGCAGCGCAACGTGGAAAAAATGCAGCGGCTGATTGACGATTTGCTCGCCTTCTCCCGCGTCAGTCACCACAAGCTGCAAAAACAGGCGGTGTCGCTGGACGAAGTGGCGCGCCAATGTTTTGCGGACTTGCAACCCGAAGCGAAAGGCCGCGAAATCAATTTGACCGTCCAGCCGAACCTCCAATGCCACGCGGACCCGGCGCTGCTGAGACAATTGCTGCTAAACCTGCTTTCCAACGCCATCAAATTCACGCGCCGCCGGGAACCGGCCATGATCGAAGTCGGCGGCGCGCCGCCGACAGATGCCGCCAGCGGGCCGGTCTTTTTTGTGCGCGACAACGGCGCGGGTTTTGACATGGCGTCGGTGGGAAAACTATTCGGCGTCTTCCAGCGCCTGCACCGGGAAAGCGAATATGAAGGAACCGGCCTGGGACTCGCCATCGTCCAAAACATCGTCAATCGCCACGGCGGTCGGGTCTGGGCCGAGTCCGCCCCGGAAAAGGGCGCGACGTTCTTCTTTACGCTGCCGGATTAGTCGAGCTTGCCGCGCGCTTCATCCGATGGCTCCGCTGCCGCCTTTTTCCAAATATTCAATCAGGCTTTTCATGCTCGCCAGGTAATTCGCGAGCGCTTTCCGGCCGGTCGGCGTGATTCTGTAGGTTGTCTTAGGCCGCAAAGCCACAAATGCCTTCTTGCCGGCGATGTAACAGCACTGCTCCAGTTTGCCCAGGTGCAGGTTCAAACTGCCGTCCACGGTTTCGAGCCGCTTCTTCAAGGTCGTGAAATCAAGCGCCCCGTCCACCTGCAATGCCGTCATGATCCCCAGCCGGATGGGGCCATGCACGGCGGTGTCGAGCCCGTTGAAATCAATGGGATTCATGCTGGCGTTCAATCTGCCGGATTTGCAAAACCTGGATGATGGAAAATGAGAGCGCCACCGCGATGAAAAACATTCCCAGCAGAACCCCCTTCACCTTTTGATGCCCCTCCGCCAGCGGAAAACAAAGAGCATAAGCCAAAAACGGGATCGCCCATCCCAACAAAATCCAGATTCTGGTGCACATGGCCATCACCAAATAGGTGGATCCCAGGAGGAGGAACAAACCCGCCCAGAACGGTTCGAAGCCAATGTGATAGTGTTGGCCCCAGATAAAATACAATACGAGTTGCACCAGGGACGCCAGGCCGAACCATGCGCCCTGGATGGTAAGCCCGTTAATCCGCCTGGCTTCCCGGACCATCGCTTCCGGACGCCCGTCTTTGCCGTTCACTTGCCGGGAATGGCCGGCAGCGATGCCAAGCAAGGTGACGGCCACCAGGATTCCCGCCCACTGGTCGAGTACCAGCCCCAAATACCTTTGGGCATGGTCAAATGGCAGCAGCGCCGCGACGATGCAGATCAGCCCCGGCACACACCACCAGAGGCAAAACCACTGGTCGCGTTTCATCCACTGAATCCAGTCCCGCGCCATCGAAGGAAAAAGGCCCATGGCCCTTTGCATCGTCTCGACGTCACCCTTAATTCGATCAAGTTCCTGTTTCATAGCTTTGCTTTATCGGTCCGTTTCCAGCCCAAAGGCTTCATTTATTTAACAACTTAAATAATTTAAGTATGTGACCGCTTTTCGTCAACTCTTTTTTTATGGAATTTTTGTTCCTCAGGCGTCTTTGGTTTTGAACGGGTTCCGTTCCGGCGCTTCGCCGTGGGGCACCGCGCCGAGCAACCCGCGCACCATCCAGTTCAATACCGGCACCCGATGGCGCAGCCACACCGACATCGGCTCCGGTTTTGCGCCCAGGGCCGCCTTGGGTTCGAGCGCGGTCCGCCCCAGGGACAACCGCGAACAACCCCATGAAATGGCATCCGCAATCGTCGCATGCAACAAACGCAAGTATAACGGCAAACCCTCAGCCGCGGCGGCGCGGTCAAATCCAATGTAATATGCGATGGCCGTATCGCCGTCCCGCAACGACGTGATAAAGCCCAGAATTTCATCGCCCCGCCGGGCCACCGTGCAGCGAAAGTCATCGCCGGCCGCGTTCGCCAGTGCCGGCAGGTAACAGTCCCGCAAAGTCACGAGGCGCACCGGAGCGTTCTCATGCACAGCCAGATAAAGTTCATGCAGCCGCCCCGAATGCGCCTTCAGGTCCGTCAACCTTTCCAGCCGGCAGTCCGCCGCCGCCAGTTTCTTCAATTGATCTTTTGAATTGCGGCGATATTTGGCGTCCAGCGCGCCGAGATAATCCTCATAACTTCTCCACGCCGGATCCATCGTCAGCACCATGTTTGGCTCCGTGTCCATCGGGCGATAACTGAATCGCCGCAATGCCTCGGCGCCCGATTGCCGCTCGGTAAAATCCTTCAGGAGCACGAAATTCGTTTCACCGCCCAGACGCTCCGCGCGCCGGAGCCGATAAAGCGCCTCGGCGACCCCCGGCCAGATCGAGGCTGCATCCTCGCCCGGCGCAAAGGCGATGCCGTCAAAGCCCCAGGACATTAAATTGCCGGCAACTAAAATCCTCTCGCGCACGACCGCGCTTGCGGTTCTCGCCGCGGGCGAAAGCGCCCGCCGCAATAAATTCCGCCCCTTGTCCGCCCGGGCGGCATGGCGTTCGCGGCTTAGTTGCTGTCCCTTCACCGTCACAATCTGCGCCGCGATCGCCGCCACCGGCTTGTCTTCGCGAAACACCATCGTGTAGCGCGGCTGTATGTTCTCCGGCCCGTGGCCCTCGATGACACGCAGCACTTCGCGCTTCATAAAAAAGCTGCTGCCCGCCGTCACGGCGTCCCATCGCGCCGGATCCAGATAATCGACGCGATCCGCGAATGCGAATCCAAAACCGGTTGGCCGATGCCGTTCCAGATGACGGTCGCGCAAATCGCGCAGCGACAAAGCCAATTTCCGCAAAGGATGGGTCGAAGAACCTTCAGGACGTTCGGGTTTGGCTGGCATAGTCAAATCATTCGCGGGGTTGCTGGAACTTTACAAAGCGATAAAACGATCCTGATATTCGCCAGCCGGCAGGGGTTTGACAGCGGCATCCTTGTTGGTGATAGCGACCTTGCCCGCGAAAGTATTTTTGGAACTAAAGGCGACGGGACCCGTGACCTTTAATTCCCGGCAGCGGGCGAGCGAGGGGACACCGTCTTTCAATTTAGCGTCAAACTGGTCCATGAGTTTGTAGTGATCGGGGTCCAATTCAATCACCGGGGGAACACCTCCGCACTCCGGCGCAAGAACGAACCGCCAATCCTCAGTGACCAGATACGCGTCGGAACGCAATGTCAATAAGTCGGAGGTGGTTTTCACAGGAGCAAAGCGCGTGCGCGGGACGATGATGGCTCCGGAATCAGGAAAACATTCGATGGCCGCGCCCATGGCGGATTCCAACTGGACGACCTTCGGCGAAGTTTTGTCGCGCGGATCCACGGTCTTGGAATTCTGGATGACAGGCAGCGGCAGAAAACCGCCGCTGGCATCGAGGAGTGTTTTGAGGCGGTCCAGCCGCATCCAGAGATTATTGGTGTTGAAAAAACGGTGACGATTGACGTCTTGAAATGCCGCCTGGTCGGAATCGGGGCATTGGGCGGTTTCGCGCAGCAGAAAATGGCCGTTGCTTTGGGCGATGTGCCCGCCTTTGCGATCGGCGGGAGCTCGCTCGCAGACTTCCATGAGAAAGGGTTTGTCGGAAGCGGCGAAATAACCGAGCAAATCCAGGTCAAGACTCGCGC
>Ga0302325_10029589_pt1 | contig 11312 bp, 8 predicted proteins | sample Palsa_T0_2_FD_201948 | JGI IMG/M metagenome (GOLD analysis project Ga0302325, IMG submission 201948) | Peat permafrost microbial communities from Stordalen Mire near Abisko, Sweden - Palsa_T0_2 | ecosystem: Environmental > Terrestrial > Soil > Palsa > Peat permafrost | place: Sweden: Abisko...
ACCCGCAGCGCGATGCGGAGATCCCTTCGGATCAGCGCAATGAGGGCGGTCACGACGCGCCCCCGATCCGCAATTCCCGGGCTGGCAGTCCCAAGGGCGCATGGGTGGCGGCGACGATGAGCCCGCCGCGCGCGAGGTGGTCGTTCATCAACCCCGCAAACAGGCCTTGCCCGGCGGCGTCGAGGGCGTTGGTCGGCTCATCCAGCAGCCAGACCGGCCGCCGCACCGCCAGCAACCGCGCGATCGACAGCCGGCGCCGCTGTCCGGCCGACAGATACGCCGCCGGCAGCCGGGCGGCATGGTCGAGCCCCACCGCGGCCAGGCTTTGCGCGGGATCGAACGTCTCGCCACCCAGGAAATCCCGCCAGAATTCGAGGTTTTCCTGCACGCTCAAGGCCGGCTTCAGCGCGTCGCGATGGCCAAGATAATGGGCCTGTTCGGGCAGGCTCAGCTCCGCCCCGCCACCCTCGAGATCGATGGTGCCGCCGGCCAGGGTCAGGAGGCCGGCGACCAGCCGCAGCAGCGAGGTTTTGCCTGATCCATTGGGGCCGGTGACGGCCAGCGTCGCGCCGGAGGACGCCTCGAAATCCAGCGCCGAGAACACTTCCCGGCCGCCCCGCACGCATCTGATGCCACGTCCGCAGAGCCGCATATTGTCCTTTCACAGCCCTCTGGAAACCTGTGGGTAGCGCGTCGGAATTTGTGGGTGCCGCATTGCTGCGACACGATTGTCGGTGTGGCGGTGCTTCTAGAAAGATTCTATAAGCCGGAACTTGATGCAGCACACAATCCGCGGCTGCAAGCTATCGGCCAAGCCTCTCCGCCGGTGTTCTAATACCCCTGCCGGGTATAACTGACAATTGGGATTGCCTCACATGACCTCGCTCGACAGCTTCAAATGCCAAAAGACCCTCAAGGTTGGTGGCAAGACCTACGTCTATTACAGCCTGCCTGCGGCCGAGAAAAACGGTCTCAAGGGAATCTCGAAACTTCCCTATTCGATGAAGGTGCTGCTGGAAAACCTGCTGCGCCATGAAGACGACCGCAGCGTCAAGAAAGCCGACATCGTCGCGGTGTCGAAATGGCTGAAGAAGCGCGCGCTCGAACATGAAATCTCGTTTCGCCCGGCGCGGGTGCTGATGCAGGATTTCACCGGGGTGCCCGCGGTGGTCGATCTGGCGGCGATGCGCAACGCGATGCAGGCGCTCGGCGGCGACGCCGAAAAGATCAATCCGCTGGTGCCGGTCGATCTCGTCATCGACCACAGCGTGATCGTGAACTTCTTCGGCGACAACAAGGCGTTCGGCAAGAATGTGGTCGAGGAATACAAGCAGAACCAGGAACGCTACGAATTCCTGAAATGGGGCCAGAAGGCGTTTTCGAATTTCTCGGTGGTGCCGCCCGGCACCGGCATCTGCCATCAGGTCAATCTCGAATACCTTGCGCAGACGGTATGGACCCGCAAGGAGAAGATGACCGTCGGCAGGAAGACCGGCACCTTCGAGGTCGCCTATCCCGACACGCTGGTCGGCACCGACTCGCACACCACGATGGTCAATGGTCTTGCCGTGCTCGGCTGGGGCGTCGGCGGCATCGAGGCGGAAGCCGCGATGCTGGGTCAGCCGCAGTCGATGCTGCTGCCCGAAGTGATCGGTTTCAAGCTCAAGGGTTCGCTGAAGGAAGGCGTCACCGCCACCGATCTGGTGCTGACCGTGACGCAGATGCTGCGCAAGCAGGGCGTGGTCGGAAAATTCGTCGAGTTCTTCGGCCCCGGCCTCGACCATCTCTCGGTCGCGGACAAGGCGACCATCGGCAACATGGCGCCGGAATATGGCGCCACCTGCGGCTTCTTCCCGGTCGATGCCGCGACCATCGATTATCTCAAGACCTCGGGCCGCAAGGCTGACCGTGTCGCGCTCGTCACCGCCTATGCCAAGGCGCAGGGCCTGTTCCGCACCGCCAAGTCGCCCGATCCGGTATTCACGGCGACCTTGACGCTCGATCTCGCCGACGTGGTGCCCTCGTTGGCCGGACCCAAGCGCCCCGAAGGCCGCGTCGCGCTGCCCGCGGTCGCGGCAGGTTTCGCCGCGGCGATGGCCAGCGAATACAAGAAAGCCGCCGACGAATCGAAGCGTTATGCGGTCGAGAATCGCAATTTCGATCTCGGCCATGGCGATGTGGTGATCGCGGCGATCACTTCCTGCACCAACACTTCCAATCCGAGCGTGCTGATCGGCGCCGGACTGTTGGCGCGCAACGCCGCCGCCAAGGGCCTGACCGCCAAGCCCTGGGTCAAGACCTCGCTGGCGCCGGGCAGCCAGGTGGTCGCCGAATATCTTTCCAATTCCGGACTGCAGCTCGATCTCGACAAGGTCGGCTTCAACCTGGTCGGCTTCGGCTGCACCACCTGCATCGGCAATTCAGGCCCGCTGCCGGAGGATATCTCGAAGTCGATTAACGACAATGGCATCATCGCCGCCGCCGTGCTGTCGGGTAACAGAAACTTCGAAGGCCGCGTCAGCCCGGACGTGCAGGCCAATTATCTGGCCTCGCCGCCGCTGGTGGTGGCCTATGCGCTGGCGGGAACGGTGACCAAGGATCTGGTGGCGGAGCCGCTCGGCATCGGCAAGGACGGCAAGCCGGTGTATCTGAAAGACATCTGGCCGACGACCAAGGAGATCAACGCATTCATGAAAAAATTCGTGACGGCGGCGATCTTCAAGAAGCGTTACGCCGATGTGTTCAAGGGCGACACCAACTGGCGCAAGATCAAGACCGTCGAGAGCGAGACCTATCGCTGGAACATGAGCTCGACCTATGTGCAGAACCCGCCTTATTTCGAGGGCATGAAGAAAGAGCCGGAGCCGATCGTCGACGTGGTCGATGCGCGGATTCTGGCGATGTTCGGCGACAAGATCACCACCGATCACATCTCGCCGGCCGGCGCGATCAAGCTGACATCGCCTGCCGGGAAATATCTGTCGGAGCATCAGGTGCGCCCGGCCGATTTCAATCAATACGGTACACGGCGCGGTAACCATGAAATCATGATGCGCGGCACCTTCGCCAACATCCGTATCAAGAACTTCATGCTGAAAGGCGCCGACGGCAACATTCCCGAAGGCGGCCTGACCAAGCATTGGCCCGACGGCGAGCAGATGTCGATCTACGATGCCGCGATGAAGTATCAGGCCGAGAAAGTGCCGCTGGTGGTTTTCGCCGGCGCCGAATACGGCAACGGCTCGTCGCGGGACTGGGCCGCGAAGGGAACGCGGCTGCTCGGCGTCCGCGCCGTGATCTGCCAGAGCTTCGAGCGCATTCATCGCTCCAATCTCGTCGGGATGGGCGTGCTGCCGCTGACCTTCGAAGATGGCGCATCGTGGCAGTCGATCGGGCTGAAAGGCGATGAGACCGTAACAATACGGGGATTGCAGGGCGATCTGAAGCCGCGCCAGAAACTGACGGCGGAGATCGTGTCCGGCGACGGCTCGTTGCGGCGCGTTTCGTTGCTGTGCCGGATCGATACGCTCGACGAACTCGAATATTACCGAAACGGTGGCATCCTGCATTACGTGCTGCGCAAGCTCGCCGCGTGATGCGATCGTGATCGCATGATGCGATCGTGATCGATGGCTCACTGCGAAGTGAGTGGCGAGAGGAGAGAAGGCGGCCTAAAAAGGGCCGCCTTCTCGCGCTTGAAGGCGAGTCTGCTCGTAAGTGTGCTCGAATGCTGCAATGCGTTAACGGCGAGATGTATTAACGGCGGCAGCGCAATGTCTGGGTTCCCAGTATGACAGCGATGATGGCCTATAATTGTATTTCGCGGTGGTCGGGAGCGCTTGGCGTCTGCGCTATCGTCGCCATCATCCGCCCGGCCCTTGCCGAACCGCGCGCGGTGGTCGAACTGTTTACCTCGCAAGGCTGTTCGTCGTGCCCGCCCGCCGACAAGGTGATCGGCGAACTCGCCAAGGATCCGTCGGTGATCGCGCTCAGCATGCCGATCGATTACTGGGATTATCTTGGCTGGAAGGATACGCTGGCGGATGCCCGCTTCAGCGCGCGTCAGCAAGCCTATTCGCGGGTCCGTGGCGATCGCGGCGTCTACACGCCGCAAGTGGTCGTCAACGGTTCGGCGCATCTGGTCGGCAGCGATCGCGCCGGCATCGAGGGCGCGATCGGCGATACCCGAAAGACCGACGGCGTGATGTCGGTGCCGGTTTCGATGGCGCTGGCGGGCAAGCAGATCACGGTGTCGGTGGCGGCGTCCGGCAAGAGCCCCGCCGCGATGCATGGTGAAATATGGATCTGCTCGATCTCCAAAGAGGTGTCGATTGCGATCGGGCGCGGCGAGAATCGCGGCCGCGAAGTCACCTACCACAATGTCGTGCGTAACATCCTGAAGGTCGGCGACTGGAACGGCAGCGCCGGCAACTGGACCGTGCCGCTGGAAAATATTTCCCGCGAGGGCGTCGATGCCGCGGCGGTCTATGTCCAGGACGGCAATCGCGACAAGCCCGGCCTCATGCTGGGCGCCGCCTACACGTCGCTGCACTGATTATCTCTTCACTGATTATCTTCTCAAGGCATCTTCCCGGCCGCTTTTGATCGCCCGGCTTCCGCCCGACCCGCGGCGCCATGGCTTCGTCATCGTCAATTTTCCGACGACATCCGCATCCGCCCGATCATTGCCGCCGCTGGTCCTGCCATCTTTCGAGGCCGTATCTTCCCCGCATCCGGCCCGCGACAGGCGTGTTGCCGCGATGCGGTATGGGCTCCGCGGCACCGAGAAGGACCGGTCGCGAAAAACCAGTTGAATGTCGGGAGCCCCAAAAGAAAAAGGACCAACTTTCGTTGGCCCAGTATGGGGATAAACTATTCTGCGAACAGGCCCGATCCCGACGACCCCGGGGGGCTGGGGGCTGAGGAATCCGGTGTCGAAAGGACCGGGCCAACGCAGGATTTTCTTGTCGCAATCCAGAAGGGCGGTCGATGGGCGGAAGTGGGGCGGTATTATGATTCCACTAACGATCCCGTGACGGTGTGTGTCCGGTCGGAAATACGGTGCCGACGATCCGTCGCGCGCGAAGCCGCCACGGCCCTCTTGCAGAGAAGGTCAGTCGGCGCAATCATGTAGGTATCGGCATGATCCCGAAAAGTGGAATCCGGTTTTCGGAGCAAGATCATGCCTGAAATGACAGGGGATGACCATGAGTTCGATGTCGGAGGAAACCGATCCAAGCGAGAATCGCGCAGCGGTGCGCAATGCCGCTGCGGGTCCCTCGCCCAGCCGGGTGACGTTCAATCGTCTCGAACTCAATCGCATCCTCAATCTGTACGGGCGCATGGTCGCCGATGGTGAATGGCGCGACTACGCCCTCGACTTCCTGCGGGATCGCGCGGTGTTCTCGGTGTTCCGCCGCGCGTCCGAAGTTCCGATCTATCGCATCGAAAAAGATCCGCGGCTGGCGCGCAAGCAGGGAATGTATAGCGTGATCTCGGCGAGTGGGTTGATCCTGCGCCGCGGCCACGAACTCGATCGTGTGCTGCTGGTGATCGACCGCAAGCTGGCGGTGGTTTGATTTCCATCCCGTCATTCCGGACCAGCGCGCAGCGCTGGATCCGGAATCCAGAGGTTAGTAGAGCAATTTGCTGCACAAGATTCCGGGTTCGCGCGGGGCGCGCCCCGGAATGACAGAAACTATTTCTGTCCGCTCATCCGGACTACGCTGTGGCGGGCAATGTGCCCGCCCCGTCGCCGAGCGGGCGCTGCATCATCACGGTGTCGAGCCAGCGGCCGAACTTGAAGCCGACATTCGGATGGGTTCCGATCATCTGGAATCCGCATCGGCTGTGCACGCCGATCGAGCCGGCGTTGGCGGAATCGCCGATCACCGCGATCATCTGGCGATGGCCGCGCGCTTCCGACTCCACGATCAGCCGCTGCAGCAATTGCAGACCGATCCCGCGCCGATGGATCGCCGGCTGCAGATAGACCGAATTTTCCACCGTGAAGCGATAGGCCGGCCGCGGCCGGTACGCCCCGGCATAGGCGTATCCGATCACGCGGCCGTCGAGGGCGGCGACGAGATAGGGAAAGCCGCCGTCCATCAAGGCGTCGAAGCGCCGCGTCATCTCCGCCAGATCCGGCGGGATCAGTTCGAAGGTCGCGGTGCCGAAGCGGACCGCATGATCGTAAATCGCGGTAATGAAGGGCAGGTCGGCCGCCATGGTGGGCCTGATTTCAAGCGAGGTCATGATGCTGAGATTATTTTTGCTGCGCGTAAAAGAAAAGCCCCGGCCTTGCGGCCGGGGCTTTTATCATTCACCACCTGCGGTCGGTCAGTCGCGCTGGCCGAGCAGCTGCAGCAGCAGCGTGAACAGGTTGATGAAGTTCAGATAGAGCGACAGCGCACCGGTGATCGCCGCACGCTCCGCCACGTCACCGCCCTGGGAGGCGTAGCCGTAGATGTAATCATTCTTCAGCCGCTGGGTATCCCAGGCGGTAAGGCCCGCAAATATCAGCACGCCGACCACCGAAATTACGAACTGCAGCATCGTGATGCCAAGGAAGATATTGACTACGCTCGCGATGATGATGCCGAACAGGCCCATGATCAGGAACGAGCCAATGCCGCTCATGTCACGCTTGGTGGTGTAGCCAAAGAGGCTCAAGGCGCCGAAGGTGGCCGCGGTGATGAAGAACACCCGCACGATCGAGGTGTGGGTATACACCAGGAAGATCGACGACAGCGAAACGCCCATCAGCGCCGAGAACACCCAGAACAGCATCTGGGCGGTCGCCGGCCGCAGCCGGTTGATGCCGGCCGAGATCACGAACACCATCGCCAGCGGCGCCAGCATGAACAGCCATTTCAGCGGGCTCACGAACATCGCGTAGCCGAACGGCGTCAGATACGAACTGCCGATCCGTATCGCGCCAGCGGACGGATCCGCCGTCACCGCCGCCATATAGACGCCGAGCGCGGCGAGGCCGGTGATCGCCAGCCCGATGCTCATGTAGTTGTAGATGCGCAGCATGTAGGCGCGCAGACCGGCGTCGACGGTCGCGGCGTCAACGCGCCCGGCGGCCCGGCCGAAAGGAGAAGCGTAGTTACGGTCTAGGTCCGACATGGTCGAATTCCCGTTGTTTGTCCGGCGGAGCGCAAGGGGTTTGCGGCGCTGGCTAAGAAATCTATCCCAGATGGCGCCGGTTGCTGACATTAATTTTGTGTCATCAAACCGGCCTCTGGCCCTGGCTGATATGTGGGAAACTAGCACATTCCCCGCAAGCTTCCATGCGCGGCTGAATGTCGCTCCGCCAGCCGGTTTTGGACCGGCGCCTTAATGCTGCAGCGCCGGGTGTTTCAATTTGTCACAAATTCCGCAACACGGTGGCCGGCTTCTGGTTCAGCGCCAGCAGGGTGCCGGCGAGGCCCAGCCCCACCGTGACGATCAGTGCGGCCGCCACCACGGCGGCGGCGCTGCCCGCCTCCCAGATGAAGCTCAGCGTCATTAGCCGGGTCACGATCAGCCAGGCCGCAACGGAACCGGCGATGACACCGAAAACAGCGGTGGCAAAGCCGATCATCAGATATTCCAGCGCATAGGCGCCGAGCAGCCGCGCCCGCGTCGCTCCGAGCGTCTTGAGGATGACGGCGTCGTAGACGCGGTGGCGATGGCCGGCGGCGAGCGCTCCGCCCAGCACCAGAATGGCGGAAATCAACGTCACCGCGCTGGCGCCGCGGATCGCCAGCACGAGGTTGGTGATGACGGTGCCGATGGTCTCCAGCGCTTCGCGGACCCGCACGCTGGTGACCATCGGGAAGGCATCGGCCACCGATTTGATGATCCGGGCGTCGCCGCCGGGGTCCGGATGGGTCTCGGTCAGCGTCGCGATATGGGTGTGCGGCGCGCCCCGAAAGGCGTTCGGCGAGAACACCAGCACGAAATTGATGCCGAGGCCTTGCCAGTCGACGGTGCGCATATTGCCGATCGTCGCCGGGATATCGCGGCCGAGCACATTGACGACGATTTCGTCGCCGAGCTTGAGCTTGAGCCCGTCGGCGATCTTCTTCTCGATCGAGATCAGCGGCGGCCCGTCATAGTCGGCGCCCCACCATTTGCCCTCGACGATCTTCGAACCCTTGGGGATTTCGCCGGTATAGGTCAGGCCGCGGTCGCTCTGCAGCACCCATTCGCTGTCGGTCGAAGCCTTGAGGTCTTCGGCCTTGACGCCGCGCGCCGCGACGATGCGCCCGCGCAGCATCGGCACGTCCTCGACCGTCGATTGCGGGGCGGTCTGTTTCAGGAAGGCGCCGAAGCGGTCGGCTTCGGTGGCGGGAATATCGATGAAATAGAACGACGGCGCGCGGTCCGGCAGCGCCGCCATGAATTGCCGCCGCAGATTGCCGTCGATCTGGGTGATCGTGACCAGCACCGCCAGGCCAAGACCAAGCGACATCACCACCGAGGGCGTCAGCGCGCCCGGCCGGTAGATATTGGCGATCGCCAGCCGCAGCATGGTGATGCGGGTCCGGGGCAGGCGGCGCGCCAGCGCCATCAGGCCCGCGGCGATGCCGCGCAGCAGCGCGAACACCACGATCGAGGAGGCGACGAACACCGCCGCGACGCGCTTGTCGTAAGCCAGTCCGATCACGACCGCGATCAGCAGCGCGATCACGAGGCTCATCAAAGCCAGATAGCGCCAGCGCGGGCGATGCCACTGGCTGACCACGGCTTCGCGAAACAGCGCCGCCACCGGCACGTCATGCACGAGGCCGAGCGGCCACAGTCCGAACGCGAGCGCGGTCAAAAGGCCATACACCAGCGACAGCAGCAGTTCATCGAGATGCAGCGCCGGCACCACCGGCAGCGGCAGCAGTCTGCCGAACAGGGCGACGATGACGAACGGCAGCGCGGCGCCGGCGATGAGGCCGATCGCCGAGCCGATCACCGCGAGCACGGTCACCTGCGTCAGATAGATTGCAAACACGTCGCGGCCGGTGGCGCCCAGCGCCTTGAAGGCCGCGATCACGTCGCGGCGGCGATCGATGTGGCTCTTGACCGCATTGGCGACGCCGACGCCGCCGACCAGCAGCGCGGCGAGGCCGACCAGAGTGAGAAACTGGGTGAAGCGGCTGATGGTGCGCTCGAGCTGCGGCGAGGCGTTGCCGCGGGAGCGGATTTCCCAGCCGGCCTGCGGCAACGCGCTTCGGACATCGTCGGCCAGCGCGGTAGCGGCGCGATCGTCGGCCGCATTGTCCGGCAGCTTCACCCGATAGGTCCAGCGCACCAGGCTGCCGGGCTGCAACAATTGGGTGGCGCGCAGCGCGGTTTCGCTGACCAGGAATCGCGGACCGAACCCGACCCCGCCGGACAGCTTGTCGGGTTCGGCGGCGACCACGCTGCGGATCTGAAAGGTCGCGCTGCCGACGGTGACGCGATCGCCGACTTTCAGGTCGAGCCGGGCCAGCAAGGTCGGATCAGCCGCGGCGCCGAAGGCGCCGTCGCGCTCTGCGAGTAAATCCGGCACCGGCATTTTCGGCGCCAGCGTCACCTCGCCCAGCATCGGATAGGCGCCGTCCACCGCCTTGAGCTCGACCAGCGCCAGCCGGCCGTCGCCGGTGCGTGCCATGCCGCGCAGCGTCACCGCGACAGAGACTTGGCCGCGCGAACGCAGCAGCGCGACTTCGTCCGGCTTGGCCTCGCGCTGGATCAGGGAGAACGCCACATCGCCGCCGAGCAGGGTGCGGCCCTCGCGCGCCAGCCCCTCGCCAAGGCTCGCCGCGACCGAGCCGACGCCGGAGATCGCCATCACGCCGAGCGCGATGCAGGCGATGAAAACGTAGAAGCCGCGCAACCCCCCGCGCAATTCACGCAGGGCATAGCGCAGCGGAAGCGATGCCGCGCGGCCGCCGGCGACGGGTTCGGAAACGATCATCGTCATGAAGCGATTTCGGTCATGAAGCGGCTTCGCGCTCCGCGACAGGTCCATCGATCCGGCCCGAACGCAGCCGCACCACGCGGTCGCAACGCTGCGCCAGCGAGGTGTCGTGGGTCACCAGCACCAGCGTCATGCCGCGCTCGGCGTGCTTGGTGAACAGCAGATCGACGATCTGCTTGCCGGTGGTCTCATCGAGATTGCCGGTGGGCTCGTCCGCTACCAGGATCGCGGGATCGGGCGCCAGCGCGCGGGCCAGCGCCACGCGCTGCTGCTCGCCGCCCGACAATTGCGTCGGATAATGATGCAGACGGTCGCCGAGACCGACCGATGTCAGTTCCTGTGCCGCGCGCCGCGAGGCATCGGGATTGCCGGCCAGCTCCAGCGGCACCGCGACATTTTCCAGCGCCGTCATCGTTGGAATCAGATGGAACGACTGGAATACGATGCCGACCTGGCGGCCGCGAAAGCGCGCCAGCGCGTCCTCGTCGAGGGCATTGAAAGGGGTGCCGTTGACCACCACCTCTCCGCTGTCAGGACGCTCCAACCCCGCCATCACCATCAGCAAGGTGGACTTTCCCGAACCTGACGGCCCGATCAGGCCGATCGCCTCGCCCGACGCCACCCGCAGGCTGATGTCCTTGAGGATATGAACGCGCGCCGCGCCCGCGCCGAGCGAGAGATTGACGTTCGAGATGGCAATGGTGTCCGGCTCAAGGCCGGCGAGTGATGAGGGTTCGATGAGACTGTCCATGGATCGGTCATATGGCACTTCCGGCGGCGCGGTCGAGAGGCGGGTGCAGATGTTCGCGCACATGCTCGTGTTGGGCCTGGCGCTGATGGCGGTGGAACCGGCCTCGGCGCAGATATTGGCGCAGACCCCGGCAACAACCAGCGGGGCAAAATCGGTCAAGATGGTGGTGCTGGGGGATTCGCTGAGCGCCGGTCTTGGCCTGCCGGGGCCGGCGGCGTTCCCGGCGCGCCTACAAAATGCTTTGAAGTCCAAGGGGATAGCGGTTGATATGATCAACGCCGGGGTGTCCGGCGACACCAGTTCAGGCGGCCGCGACCGGCTCGACTGGTCGGTGCCCGAGGGCACCCAGGCCGTGATCGTCGAACTCGGCGCCAACGATGCCTTGCGGGGCACCGATCCTGCCGTCACCCGTGCGGCCTTGACGGATATCGTGACGCGGCTGAAGGCGCGCAAAATATCGGTTCTGTTGTGCGGGATGCTCGCGCCGCCGAATTACGGAAGCGATTATTCGGCGCGTTTCAATACGATCTATCCGGATCTGGCCAAATCGCTCGACGTGCCGCTGTATCCGTTTTTCCTCGAAGGCGTGGCCGCCGACCCCAGGCTCAATCAGGCGGA
>Ga0302325_10029590_pt1 | contig 11312 bp, 6 predicted proteins | sample Palsa_T0_2_FD_201948 | JGI IMG/M metagenome (GOLD analysis project Ga0302325, IMG submission 201948) | Peat permafrost microbial communities from Stordalen Mire near Abisko, Sweden - Palsa_T0_2 | ecosystem: Environmental > Terrestrial > Soil > Palsa > Peat permafrost | place: Sweden: Abisko...
GCGACGCCCAGTGACGTGAGGTGACCCAGCCGGATGAGAATCCTGCTTGTCCATAACCGCTACCGTTCCGCCATGCCGAGCGGCGAGAACCGGGTCGTCGACCAGGAGGGCGCGGCCCTCGCGGCTCTCGGGCACGAGGTCAGGCGGTTCACCCGCGACAGTGACGAGATCAGCCAGTGGTCACTGCTGAAGAAGGCGTCCCTCCCGGTGAGGACCATCTGGAACTGGGAGTCCTTCGGCGACCTGAAGGCCGTGCTGCGCGAGTACCAGCCCGAGGTCGTGCATGTCCACAACACCTTCCCGCTGCTGAGCGCGGCCGTCCTGCATGCCTGCCGGGACGCCGGCGTCCCGGTCGTCGCGACCCTGCACAATTACGGTCTGGCCTGTGCCAATCGCGCGTTCTTCCGCGACGGGGCGGTCTGCCATGACTGCGCGAACCGCCTGCCCGTCAGCTCGGTCGTGCACGGGTGCTTCCGGGAGTCCCGGGCGGCCACCGTGCCGGTGGCGATTTCCATGACCGCGCACCGCCGGGCGTGGCGATCACTCGTATCGGCCTACATCCTGATATCGGGGTCACAGCGTGACCTGCTGCACGGGTTCGGCCTGCCAGAGGACCGCGTGTTCGTCAGGTATAACCTCATCACCCGCCGCGACCGGGTCCAGACCGCACCCGAGCCCATGGTGGTCTACGCCGGGCGGCTTGATGAGATCAAGGGCGTGCGCCTGCTGATGGCCGGCTGGGACCGCTACCGGGAGCAGGCAGGCGAGCCAGGCCTGAGGCTGGCCATCGCGGGCGCGGGGACGCTTGACGCCGAGGTGAAGGCGTGGGCCTCGACCCGGCCCTCGGTGCTGCTGACCGGACCGCTCAGCAGCGCCGACTGCGCGAGCCTGATCTCGCGGGCCCGTGCGGTCCTGCTCCCGTCGGCCTGGGAGGAGACGTTCGGCCTGGTCGCCATCGAGGCGATGGCCGCGGGCGTGCCGCCGATCGCCTCCGGCCACGGGTCGTTCCCCGAGCTCATCACCCCCGGTGTCGACGGCGCGCTCTTTGACCCCGGCGACCCGGCCGCGCTGGGCCGCGCGATCGCCGATGCCGAGCGGAACCCTGAGCAGTACGCGACCTACGGGGAGCAGGCCCGCAAGACCTACGAGCAGCGCTTCGACCCGGAGCGCAACCTCGAAGAACTGCTGGAGATATACCGTTTCGCCATCGCTCGCCCCGCCTGACCGCGGGACGCACGGTCACTCCTGCGCGTGCCGCCGGACCCGGGCGACGACTCCGGGGGCGACCAGCAGCGATGCCGCCACCGTCAGGTGCATCATGTACAGCGAGGCGTCGGTGAAGGCATCCTCGGTGAACGAGGCGACCAGGACGTAGGTCACCAGGAACAGGGCGAGCGCACGGCGCAGGCCCGGCGGCTGGAAGAAGCACGCGGCGAGCAGGTACACCACGATCAGGGCGCAGACGACGACCCCGATAAGCCCCTCCTGCATGTAGGACGACAGCCAGTTGCTGTCGATCGGCAGGCCGTCGACGCTGGCGTTGGACAACCCGAAGCCGAATATCTCCTGGAACGGGGTGCGCGGGAAGGTGAGCACGAGCGCCCAGAAGTTAGTCCGTCCGGTCAGGGTGGTCAGCCCGGCGGTGCCCTGCCCGCGGGCGAGCCAGGTGGTGATCACGCCGGCCAGCGTCACGACGGCAATGGACACGATGACCATGGCCGTCCCGAAGAACTTCCGCACCCGGGCGTCCACCATGAACAGGCTCAGGCCGGCCACCAGCAGGCCGGCCACCAGGGCGGCCAGCGCCGTCCTGGTGTGGGTGAGGAGCAGGGCGGACAGGGCGAATCCGACGCCGGTCAAGGCGCGGCGGCCGCTCAGCTGCCGGCCAAGCCAGAGCAGGGTCGTCAGGCCAACCGTGATCGCGGTCCACTGGGCGATCCCGGTGGGCAACACCGGCCACAGGTCGTCGGTGAGCCGCCCCTGGTAGCCGAAGGCGCGGTGCGGGGACACCAGGATGCCGAGGAACACCGAGCCGATCGCCGCGTAGAGGAAGGCGAGATGGGATCGGAAGACCAGCATGTCACGCCGGCCCCACCACGGCGTCGTCAGCCAGAGCGCGGCCACGAACTCGGCGAGCCGGGAGGTCCGGAACAAGGCGCCGAGGTGACGCGACGCGAAGGCGGTGATCAGCGTGTCCACGACGAGCAGGCCGAGGAGACACAGGTAGACGTTCGGGCGGAACTTGAGCTTGGGGTTGATGGTGAGCAGGATCAGCAGCGCGATCGGCAGGGCCGCCTGCGCGATGCCCTTCCCGACCTTGCTGGGGATAGGCACGACCGCGTACCCGGGGAAGAAGGTCAGGGTATTGAAGCACAGCAGCGAGTAGGCGATCATGAACCTGCGCCGGAACGACCGCTCCTGCGCCTCGGGGAGATCCTGGGTGAGGGCGCGCGGGTAGCGGCGCAAGGCGGCGACTGACACGCTCATCTGGCTAGGTAATCCCAACATGGTCGGCGGAACTCATCTAGGAGAGCACCGGGCGCGCGGTGTTGATACGCCAGCGCGCCAAGCTCCGGGCACGCCACCCCTTACGCCTGGCTCGTCCGGCTCGTCCGGCGTAGCAGCTCGTCGATCTCGCCGGCGGCGAGCAGCTCCTTGATCCGCCGCAGCCGGACGTACCGCGACGAGATGAAGTCCTCGTAGCTTAGCCCGTGCGTGGTGTAGCTGCGTAGCAGCTCGGCCACCCCGTCGCGCACCCGCCACTGCATCTTCAGGTCGCCGAAGACGTCGCTGAGCTTGCTGAAGTCGACCCGGTAGTCACGCAGGTCGGGCCCCGCGTTGGCGGCCAGCGTCAGCTCCGAGCCGGGAACGAGGTCGCGCACCATCTCGGCGATGTCGCGGACCTGGACGTTATCCTCCGTCCGGCCGACGTTGAACGCCTCGTCGTGCACCTTCTCCCTGGGGGCTTCGCAGATGGCGAGGAACGCCCGGCTGATGTCCTCGATGTGCACGAGCGGCCGCCAGGGCGTGCCGTCGCTCTCCAGCCGCACCTTCCCGGTGGTCAGGGCGATCGCCGTGAGGTTGTTCACCACGATGTCCAGCCGGAGCCGGGTGGATGCGCCGTAGGCGGTCGCGTTCCGCAGGTAAGTGGGGCTGAAGTCGTCGTCCGCGAGCTTGCCTAGCTCACGCTCGGCGAGCACCTTGGTTTCCCCGTACGGGGTCACCGGGTTGAACTCCGCGTCCTCGGCCACGGCCGTCGATCCCGCGGCCCCGTAAAGGCTGCACGACGACGAGAACAGGAACCGCGGCACGCCTGCCTGCTTCGCCGTCCTCGCCAGGTGCAGCGTGCCGTCCAGGTTCACCGAGAACGTGGCCGCCGGGTTCAGGTCCCCGACCGGGTCGTTGGACAGCGCGGCCAGGCAGATCACCGCGTCGTAGCCGGCCAGCCGGGCCACGGTGACGTCTCGCATGTCGACGCGCGCCGAGCCAGCGGCGTGCGCGGCGGCAGGACCTAGATCGCACCCGTCGTACCAGCCGAGGTCGAGGCCGTGCACCTGATGCCCGGCGGCCAGAAAGAACGGAACAAGTACCGCACCGATGTAACCGCCGTCACCGGCCACAAGGACCTTCATCGCGCTTCCCCCCGAGTTGTCTGTCTAGGTGAAAATACCCGACCTTGGGCGGACAGGTATCAGACGGGACGGTCAGAGGATCCCTTGTTACAGCGGAAGCGATGAGGGGCCGGTCGCTTCCGGTCCGCCCTGGGGGAAGAAATGGAGAACGGCAGAATGAACACGGCGCCCCGGCTCACGATCGGGCTCCCGGTGTACAACAGCGAGCGGTACGTCGCCGAGTCCATCGAGTCACTGCTCGGCCAGAGTTTCACCGACTTCGAGCTGATCATCTCGGACAACGCATCGACCGATGACACCCCGAACATCTGCGAGCGCTACGCGAAGGCCGATCCGCGGATCAGGTACTACCGCCAGCCCAGGAACGTCGGCCTGGCGCCCAACCACAACTTCTGCGTCGAGCAGGCGAGGGGCGAATTGTTCAAGTGGGCCGCGGGTGACGACCTTTACCACCGCGATCTGCTGCTGCGCTGCGTTGCGGTGCTTGACGAGCGTCCTGAGGTGGTCCTGGTCCACTCCTACACGGCGATGATCGACGAGGACAGCAAGATGTACCAGGCGAACGACTACCCGCTGGGCACGTCGGCGCCGCGTCCGTCGGACCGGTTCGGCAGCATGCTGCACGACAACGGGGGCGACGACGACGGCGGCGTGATACGTACCGCGGTCCTGCGGCGGATCGCGCCGAAAAACAGCTACCACCACGCCGACCGGACCACCATCACCGAACTCGCCCTGCACGGCCCGTTCTACCAGGTGCCCGAGTGGATGTACTTCCGCCGCGACCACCCTGACCGCGCGGAACGCGCGCACGCCGGCGCCCGGGCGCGCTGCGCCAACATGGACCCCCGGCGCGCGAACCCGTGGCTCCACCCGCTGCCGCGCCTGCTGGCCGAGTACCTCTGGGCCTACGTCAGGATGATCCAGCAGGCACCCCTGGCGCCGGCCGAGCGCCGTGCCTGCTACCGGCATCTCGCCAGCTGGATGGCCAAGCGGTCCAAGCCGCATCACCTGGTGGCCTTCGAGCCGCCGGTCGCGGAGTCCCAGCCGAGCATCGACGTCGATGCGGTCGTCCCGGGGCGCGAGGCCCGGCTGCCATGAACGCCCCGCTGCCATGAACGCCCGGCTGCCATGAGCGCCCGCCGGCCGCGGATCGGCCTGTTCGGCCTCCTCGGCTCGGGGAACATCGGCAACGACGCCTCCGTCGAGGCGATCATGAGGTACCTGCGCACCGAATATCCAGACGCGACCGTAGACGCCATGTGCAAGGGCTGGCAACGGATGCGCGACCGGTACGGCATCGCGGCCACGCCGCTCCAGTGGCAGCAAGAACACGTCCGCCCAGGGTGGCCAGGGAAGGCTCTGACGGCGCTCGGCAAGGTCATCGACGGCTTCCGCACCGCTGGCTGGGTCCGCGGGCACGACGTCGTGATCATCCCGGGGATGGGCATCCTGGACCCCACCCTCCCGCTCAGCCCGTGGAGCACCCCGTACGCGGTATACCTGCTCGCCGCGTGGGGCAGGCTCTTCGGCGCCAAGGTCGCGCTCGTCGCCGTCGGCGCGGACAAGGCCAGCGCGAAGACCACCCAGTCGCTGTACAACCGAACGGCCAGGCTGGCCGCCTACGTTTCCTTCCGGGACGGGAGCTCGCGCGAGACCCTCCAGGGCGAGGGCGTCGATGTCTCCGCCTTTAGCGTCCACCCCGACCTGGTGTGGACCATCCCGGTCACCCGGGAGCAACCCGAGGACCCGAAGCTTGTCGCCGTGGGCGTGATGGCGTACTACGGTGGCCAGGCCGACCGGGGCCGGACCGCTGAGGTCTATGCGTCCTACACCGAGTCGGTGGCGGAGTTCACCCGGTGGCTGCTGGACAGCGGCCACGACGTCCGGCTCTTCTACGGCGACGAGGGGGACAAGCCCGCGCTGGAGAAGATCCTCGCTGAGGTCAGGTCCTCTCGGCCGGGACTCGCCCCCGGGCGCCTCACCCCGTACTACCCGACCACGCATGAGGAAGTGACCGGGCTGCTCGGTCCCGTCGCTGTCGTGGTCGCCACTCGCCTGCACAACCTCATGTTCGCCCTGAAGCTCGGCAAGCCCACGATCGCCTTGTCCTACGCCAGGAAGATCGATGCCATGATGGCGGATCTAGGGCTGGGCGGGTACTGCCTGCCCGCCGGGCCGATCGACACCGAAGCGCTCAAGGCCCTGTTCACCGACGTCGAGACGCGCCGAGACGAGATCTCCCGAGAAGTCGGGAAGCTAGCCGCCGAGTGCTCCCAAGCCGCGCAAGCGCAGTTGACCGAGCTCTCCGAAGTACTATTCAGCGGATTCCGCCTGCCGACGAAGGCGTGATAGGACGGAGGCCCCGCTGCCAAGGGATCGGGAGTTGCGTGTGCAGACCGAGGATGGCCAAGGCACCGACCTGGCCACGCCGACGGAGCCGACGAAGTCAACCTCGCGGCTGGCCGGGGGCATCGCCCGCGGCGCCGCCGTCGTGGCCGCGCTCACGATACTGTCCCGGGTTCTGGGCCTGGTCCGCACCCTGGTGTTCTCGCAGGCCGTCGGCGCGAGCTGCCTGGGCACGGCGTACGTCACCGCGAACCAGGTACCCGATCTCCTGTACCAGCTGGTCCTTGGTGGTGCGCTAGCCAGCGCGATGGTCCCGGTGCTGGCCCGCTCGGCCGAGCGCGCGGTCACCGAACCGGCCGAGAAGGCGCGGGTCAGCCAGATCACCTCGGCGCTGCTGACCTGGACCGTTATCATTACGGTGCCGCTGGTCCTGGTCATCGTGTCGGCCGCCGGGCCGATCGCCTCGCTGCTGAACCCCAGCAACCCGAACGCGCACTGCGTCCACGCCGACGTCGTCGCCGCTACCGCCGAGATGCTGCGGGTGTTTGCTCCCCAGGCCCTCCTGTACGGGCTCTCGGTCGTCCTGAGCGGGCTGCTGCAGTCCTACCGCCGGTTCGCCGCGCCGTCCATCGGTCCTGGCGTCTCGAGCCTCCTGCTCATTGCCTGCTACCTGGCCTTCGTGCCGTTGAACAAGGGTCGTTCGCTGGCCCAGCTCCCCGTCACGGCCGAGCTTGTCCTGTCGGTGGGGACCACGCTCGGCATCGCGGCCCTGGTGGTGGTGGCGCTGCCGCCGACCTGGCGGCTGCACCTGCGGCTCCGGCCGGTGTTGCGGTTCCCGCCCGGGGTGGGCCGCCGGGCGGGCGGCCTGGCGCTCGTCGGCGTCATCGAGCTCATCGCCATCGACGTGGCCAACGTGGTGATCATCGCCCTGGCCAACGGGCACGGCGATACCGGCGCGATCGTCTTGTTCAACTACGCCTCGCAGGTGTTCAACTCCATCGCCGCGATCCTGGCGCTGTCCATCGTGGTCAGCGCGTTCCCCGTGCTGTCGGCGCGGGACGGGCCGGACTTCGAGCGGACAAGTGCCGGGTCGACACGAGCGGTCCTGCTCATGTCGTGGCTCGGCACGGCCGTGATCGCGGCGATCGCCGTTCCCACCGCGCACGTGCTGGCTAAGCAGCCGGATCAGGTATCACAGCTGACCTGGGCCTTCGTCCTGTTCGCTCTGGGCCTTGTGGGTACCGCGGTGATCGCGAACCTGTCGCGGGTGATGTTCGTCATCGGGCGGCTCAAGGTCGCCGCCGCGGCGCTGGCCGGAAGCTGGCTGGTGGCGATCGTGGTCGATCTGGTGCTGGTCCAGCTGGTGCCGCCGGACCTGGTACCCGCCGCGCTGGCCCTGGGCATCACCATCGGCCAGACGGTCGTGGCCATCCCGCTGTTCTTCGTCACCCGGAGGATCTGCGGCCCGGCTGCCGTGCAGGGGGCCGGCCACGCGGCGCTGGCCGGGCTGGCCGCCTGCGCGGCAGGCACCGCGGTGGGCGTGGCCGTCAGCCTGGCGGTGCCTCTGCATCACAAGCTGGTGGCCGTCGCCTTGGCGGTGCCTGCGGCCTGCGGCGCGATTATCGCGTTCACCGTCGTCGCGTACTTCCTCGACGACGGTGATCTGAGGGCCGTCCTCGCGTGGGTGCGGCGGGTAGCGAAGCTGAGAAAGTCTTAATGGCGGGTATGTTGACATTCGTAACCGCAGTGCGACAGCTGTTGCCTGAGTGGCCTCTGGGAATCCCTGGGACGGGAGGTGGTAGTGGACCAGATCGTTGATGGCGACGTCCAGCAGGACACGTACACCGAGCGGGACGTGACTGCCACCACCCGTGTGCCGATGGTCCACCATCAGCACACGTCCGGCGCCGGGTCGAAGGACCAGTCGAAGGACCAGGAGCCGCTGCCGCCTGAGGCGGCGAGCCACCAGGTCATCGTGGGTGATATCCCGCCGGAGCCGCCTGGTCTGGAGTCCAGGGCCGGCTTGCTGGCCACGCTGGACCGGACGCAGGCCCGGGTACTGGCGCTTTACCCGGCGACGGGGTTGCTTGGCCTCGGCACTACGCAGCTGGCGGCCGCATACGCGCGGGCGAAGCTGGCGGCCGGCTGGCGGCTGGTGGCCTGGGTCAACGCCGCGGAGACCGGTAGCCTGCAGGCGGGACTGGCTGCGGTGGCGGAGGCCGCGGGACTGGAGCTGGATAGCGCCGATCCGGGCCAGGCGGTGCGGCGCCTGCTGGAGACCGACGGGGACCGTTGCCTGCTGGTTTTCGATGATGTGGCCGACCCCGAGGCGCTGCGGCCGTTTGTCCCGGCCGACGGTACGGCCCAGGTTCTGATCACCGGCACCCGGCCGCCGGCCGCGGATCTGGCCACCGCCGTCCCGGTGGATGCGTTCAGTGCCGATGAGGCGCTGTCGTTTCTGACCGGGCGGACCGGCCTGGACGATGAGGCGGGGGCGGCGGCGGTGGCGGCCGCGCTTGAGCATCTGCCGCTGGCGCTGGCGCTGGCGGCGCCGGTGATCAGAGGGCAGCGCCACGGGTACGTGCGGTACCTGGACCGGCTGCAAACGATCCCGACCGAGGTACACCTGACCGGAGCCGGCGGCCAGCCGTACCCGCACGGTGTCGCGCGGGCCGTGTCGCTGTCCCTGGCGGCGATCCGGGCGGCCGACAAGACGGGCATGTGCACCCGGGTCATCGAGATCATGGCGGTACTGTCGGCGGCCGGGGTCCGCCGCGAGCTACTGCACGTCGTCGGGCGGGCGGGCGTGCTGGCCGGCGGCGGGCACCGGGTCGAGGCGGCCCTGGTGGACCGGGCGCTTGAGTGGCTGAGCGACCGGTCGCTGCTGACGTTCAGCCTGGACGGCCAGACCGTCACGATGCACCGCCTGGTGGCGCACGTGGTCCGTGACGGGCTGGTCCGCAGGCGGCGGTTGGGGGCGGTGTGCTGGGTCGCCGCATCTGTGCTGGAAGCGCACGCTATCGCGGTGGCGGGGTCGCAGGATCGTTCGGCCGTCAGGGGCATCCCCCAGCAGGTAACGGCGCTGCTTGAGCACACGGCCAAGCTCGCGGGGGAGGCCGACGGGGAGCTCGCCGAACTTCTGCTGCGGCTCCGGTTCATCGCGCTTTATCACCTGATCGAGCTGGACAACAGAGCCCCGCAGGCCATCGAGGTCGGTGAGGCGCTGACCGCGGACCTGGAGCGGCGGCTGGGTCCTGGCCATATAGACACCTTGAACTCGCGGAACAGCCTCGCCGCCGCTTATCTGGCGGCCGGCCGGATCGCCGACGCGATCCCGCTGTTCGAGCAGACTCTGGCCGTGCTCCAGAGCGAGGTGGGCCCCGATCACCCCGACACGCTGATTTTGCAGAACAATCTCGCCACCGCCTACCAGGACGCAGGCCGGCTCGCCGAGGCGATCGGGCTGTACGAGCAGAACCTGTCCGTACGGGAGCGGCAGCCTGGCCCTGATCATCCCAGCACCCTGAACTCCCGGGGGAACCTTGCTGCCGCCTATCTGGCGGCGGCCCGGGTCGCCGAGGCGATCCCGATGTTCGAGCAGACCCTGGCGGGCCGGGATCGGGTGCTGGGGTCCGATCACCCCGATACCCAGACCTTGAGGAAGAACCTGGCGCGGGCCTACCGGGCGGCGGGCCGGGTCGCCGACGCGATCCCGCTCGAGCAGGCCGTAGCCGGCCGGCCGCAAGCGCTGCGCCCCGGTCGCCCCGATTCCCAGACCGCACAGAAGAACCTCGCCACGGCCTACCGCGACGGCGGCCGGGTGGCCAAGGCGATCCCGCCCGCCGAGCAGACCCCGGCCGCTCCGGAGCGCGAGGCCCTCGCCGATGACGCCACCCAGGTGCTACCTGTCGGCGGCTTCCGGCGGCCTCCTGCCGATCCGGCCAGGCGGGTGCTTCCGGCCGGCTTCCGCCGGCCTCCCGCCGATCCGGCCGGGCGGCTCCTTTCTGACCGCGTCGCAGGCCCGTCCGCCGAACTGCCCGACCGTTCGTCCCCCAGCTGGACGCACGACCTGCCGCCTGTGGACGCCGAGCAGGACCGCCAGCTGGTCGCGGCGATCACGGCGGGCGACCCGGCGGGCATCGGGAAGGCGTACGACAGGTACGCGGCGGCCCTGTACGGCTACTGCCATTGGATGCTGCACGGCTCGGCCGACGCGGCCGAGTCCGTGCAGGACACGTTCGTCCTCGCCGCCGCTACGCTGACCGGCTTGCCCGATCCGGCCAAGCTGCGCCCGTGGCTGTTCGCGCTGGCCCGCAACGAATGCAGGCACCGAATCCGGCCTAGGTCCGTGACCCGCGACGAGGCCGATGCCGCGGACCAACGGGCCGATGAGGACCAGCGGACCGATGCTGACGCGGACCAGCGGACCGATGCTGACGCGGACCAGCGGACCGATGCTGACGCGGACCAGCGGACCGATGCTGATGCGGACCAGCGGACCGTCAAGGTGGGCCGCCCAGACGATGTGACGACGCAATTCGTCGCGATCAGCGCGTCGATCGGTGAGTCGGACGACGCGACGATGCTCATCCCGGTGTACACCGAGCCGGACGACGCGACGATCCTGTTCCGCCGCCCGGTCAGCGAGCCGATCGAACAGTCTGCCGATGCGACGACGCAATTCGTCGCGATCAGCGACCCGGTCGATGAGCTGCCGGCCGATGCGACGAGGCCGTTCTACATGGTCAGCCAGCTCGCCGATGCGACCACGCAATTCCGCGTGGTCAGCGAGCCAGCCCCCGCCGCCGACGACCTGGCCGACGTCGACGGTTACCTAGGCCAAACCGAACTGCGGACGTTGATCCGCTCCACCCTGGCCGACCTGAAGCCTCGAGAGCGTGAGGTCATCGAGCTGAGCTTCCGGCACGACCTGGATGACGACGATCTGGCTGTGGTGCTCGGCGTGTCGCTGAGCCGGGCGCGCGCCCTGGCCGCGCGGGCCCGTGCTCGGCTGGAGATATCGTTCGGTGCGCTGCGCACCGCGCTGGCCGGGCGGGAGGCCTGCCCGGTGGTGGGGGAACTGCTGGCCGACTGGGACGGAGAGCTGACCGAGCAGACGCGCGACCTGGTCGCCTGGCACATCGAGCAGTGCCATACCTGCGCCAATCACGGGCGCGGGGCGCTGCGCCCGACGGCTCTTTCCGGCCTGCTGCCGCTGGCCCCGCTCCCCCCGGAACTGCGGGGGGAGGTGATGAGCTGCTGCTTCGCCAGGGACGAAGCCGCGGTGGCGTACCGCCGACGGGTTGTCCGGCGGGCGAAATCGACCTGGTT
>Ga0302325_10029591_pt1 | contig 11312 bp, 10 predicted proteins | sample Palsa_T0_2_FD_201948 | JGI IMG/M metagenome (GOLD analysis project Ga0302325, IMG submission 201948) | Peat permafrost microbial communities from Stordalen Mire near Abisko, Sweden - Palsa_T0_2 | ecosystem: Environmental > Terrestrial > Soil > Palsa > Peat permafrost | place: Sweden: Abisko...
GGGCAGCTGCACGAACTCCGTCACCGCGGAGAGGTTCATGTACATGGTGACGCCGAGCACGGTGGCGCAGGCGTCGCCGGCCAGCACCGCCGGATGCCGGAGGAGGCGGAGCTCGACCAGTGGTGCCTTGGCGCGAAGCTGCTGCAAGGTCCAAACGACGAACAGGGCGAATCCGGCGATCACCAACCCGAGGACCGCCGGCGATCCCCACCCCCACTCAGTGCCCTGGGCCACGGCCACCAGCACGCTGATCAGGGCGGCGGCTAGCAGGATGGCGCCCAGCGAATCGAGCCCGACCGACCGACCGCGAACGGTGGAGGGGACGACGGCGACCACGCAGACCAGCGCCAGACCGGCCACGATGACCCCGAACCAATAGGCCGCCGACAAGCTGAGCTGGTCGACGATCAGACCGCTGACCGGGTACCCGACACCGACGCCGGCCGCTGCCGACACCGACAGGAGGGCGATCATCGGCGCCACCCGGTCTTTGGGCAATTCGTCACGGGCGGTGGTCATGGTGAGAGGGACCAGACCCAGTCCCACACCTTGGAGGGCCCGCCCGACGACCAGCACGTCGAAGCTCGAGGCCAGGGCCGCGACCACACCGCCCAAGGTGACCACGGCCAGGCCACCGATGATCGTCGCCCGGCGCCGGGGACCATCGCCGAGGCGGCCCATCACCGGCGCGCTGACCGCACCCGAGAGCAGCCCGACGGTGAGCGACCACTGTGCCGTGGTCAACGAGTCGTGAAAGTTCTTGGCGATGGTGGGGATGAGCGGGGCGCCGAGCGAGCTGATGACGCTAACCACCAGAGTGGTCAGCACGAGTACCGGGGCTAGAGCCTTGGCCCGCCGTGGCTGGTTCATGCCCGCCCGTCCCCTCGCCGCAGCAATCCAATCAGCCGTTCCAGCACTTCATTGGCCGACATCAAGGCGGCCAGGTCGTCGTCGTCGAGGCCGCACCTCCGATGGGTCCTCGGTGGAGCTAGGTCCATCTCGCTGCGAGTGGGGTCGTCATCCGATCTCGTGGTCTTGTCGCCATCGGCCGGGCGGCTCACCATGGTGGCGCCGGAACGCGGCGGCGAAGGCGTAAGGGGAGCTGTAGCCGGTGCGGTGGGCTATCTGGGCGAGGGCGAAGTCGCCAGAGCGTAGATAGTCTCGGGCGAGGGTCATTCGCCACTCGGTGAGGTACTGGATAGGTGCTTGGTCGAGGGCCTGCTGGAATGCTCGGGCGAAGGCCGGCCGAGAGAGACCGCTGAGGGCCGCGAGTTCGGTCACCGTCCATGGGTGGGCGGCGTCGGTGTGGATGGCACGGAGTGCTGGGTCCAGGCGCGGATCTGTCGAGGCTTGATACCAACGTGGCGTCTGGGGGCTCTGGCGGAATGAAGCACGTATGGCGTGGACTAGGACGATGTCGAGGAGCCGGTCGAGGACAGTCTGCTGGCCGGGTGCCCGGGTCGCGAGCTCGCGGGAGAGCAGGCCGATGGCATCGTGTAACGGGTCGTCATCGGTGTGCGGCAGATGAAGCACGGGTGGGAGCGCTTCTACCAACTGGCTGCCGACGTCGCCGGCAAACCGGTACGCGCCGCAGAGGAACACGGTCTCTTCAGGATCACTGGCGTGCTCGTCGTCGAAGTGCTGAGCTCGGAATTCGGCTGCGGACATGCAGATGGCATTGGGGCTGTGGGCGATGCAGTGGTCGGGACCTCCCCTGACGAGGGCGACGTCGCCGGGAGTGAGCTTGGATGCGGCTTGTGAGTCGTCGAGCCACAGCCACGCTTGGCCCCGCACGACGGCGTGGACGGCGAGTTGGATGGTGCCGGGCAGGCACAGCCCCCAAGGGGGTCGTGCGACTGATCGAGCGAAGACGCCGCCGGACGCTCGGGCGCGGATGAGGTGTTCCTGCAGAACGTCCACCTGGTGAGAGTATCGCGTAGTGATTCGAGCGCTAGACACATTGATACGCTCGTTACCGCGAGGGACGATGGCCCCATGACAGAGGTAAGCAACATGATCCTCGTGCTCGGCGGCACAGGCAAGACCGGAGTACGCGTCGCTAGCAGGTTGTCCGGACTTGGTCTTCCGGTCCGCACCGCCGCTCGTCACGGCGGCGATGTGCGGTTCGACTGGGACGATCCGGCGACGCACCGGAACGCCGTCGAAGGGGCTGATCGTGTCTACCTGATCCCACCGGTCATGCGCACCCGCTTCGTTCCGCAGGTGTCAGCGTTCCTGAATCTCGCAGAGGCTGCGGGAGTGCGGCAGGTTACCTATCTCAGCGCTTACGGCATCGACTTCGCTCCGCCCGAGGTCGCGCTCCGGGCGGTCGAACTGGATCTCATGGGTCGCTCTTCGCTGACGCATTCGATCGTCCGGCCTGCCTGGTTTATGCTGAACTTCAGCGAGACGTTCTTGATGCCGGTCGACGATGCGATTGTCGTGCCGACTGAGAACGGCGGGGAAGCCTTCGTTGACGCCGAGGACATCGCGGCCGTAGTGGCAGCGACCCTCGCCGACCCGGAAGGTCATGCGGGCGCCGAGTACGCCCCGACGGGTCCGGACATCCTGACGGTGAGCGAGGCGGCCGACATCATCGGCGGCGTGACCGGCCGACCGGTCCGACACGTCGACATCGACCGAAGCTCATGGGTCGAAGGTGTGATCGCGTCGGGGGTGCCCGTGGAGTATGGCGAGATGCTCCAGATGCTTACCGAGACCATCGCCTCGGGTCGCGGTTCACGACCCAACGACGATATCGAGAAGGTGACCGGAGCGCCGCCTACGAGCTTCACCGACTTCGCCAGACGTACGGCAGCGGCGTGGGCGGGAGATCAAGCGCCATGACGGCGATAGATGACCTGGACGACTTCGCAGGGCTCGACCCATTTTTCCGCATCATCGAAGAGGGGATCAACGGGTTCGCCGGCGGGGACCACTTCTTCGATCTCCTCGCCGACGATGTCGTATTCGACTACGTCATCACGGTCCCCGGCTACCCACGGCACGTCGTGGGTCGCTCCGCCGCGGCGGAGTTGTACCAACCCTATGGCGACACCATCGTGCTCGACCGATGCTTTGACCTCGCCATCCATCACGACCGAAAGTCCGGTGTGGTCGTTCTCGAGTACGCCTCGGAGGGTCGTGCCGTCGCCACAGGGGCTGCCTACGCAAACCGGTACATCTCGGTGCTCACGATCGTTGACCGCAAGGTCACCCGATGGCGCGACTACCTCGACCAGATCGTGGTCTTCGACGCGCTTGGGTGGGATCCAGATGCCCTGCTGCCTGGATTAGGGAGCGCCCATGAAGCCGATCGTCTTTGAGTCCAGCACGACAGATGGTTCGGCCTCGGGCAGCGTTTGCAGGCGGAGGCTGAACACAGCGAGTCCGGTGATCATGCGATCAGCGCGGCTACCACGTGCTGAGCTTCGACGGTCCTAGCCAGCCCGGCATGATGCACCGCGAAGGCATGGTGTTTCGCCACGACTGGGAGGTTCCGACCGGGGCGGTTCTGGACTACCTCCTCGGTGAGCGTGAAGGTATCGATGCCGACCGGATTGCCATGATGGGTGTGAGCATGGGGGGCTACCTCGCTCCTCTGGACTACAACCTCTCAGGCGGCATCGCCGAAAAGATCACCTGCCCGACACTCGTACTAGCCGGCGCGACGGACATCTTTCTCAAAGGTCAACCCGAGAAGGTTATGGAACACCTGACCTGAGAAAAAACCTTCATCATGTTCACCGAGAAGGAGGCGGCCGATGCGCGCGTGCAGGTCGGGGCGATGCGATTCACAATCGCCCGCATCGGCGATTGGCTCGATGCCACCTTCGCGTAGCAGGGAATGCTCCGCGCTGTCGTATCGTCGTGCCCGGCCGCGATGAGTTCAGGGCCGTGGGACGGTCTGTATTTGCGACTGGCGCCGAAAGGAGACCGCAATGCCGAAGGTGATCGCCGACATCACGATGTCACTCGACGGATTTGTGACGGGGGAAGGCGCCGATGAACAACACGGGCTCGGCGATGCACCTGAGCTCCACACGTGGGCCACGCATCAGGATGCGGTCGACACCGAGATCCTCGAACGGGCGACGGCACAGAGCGGTGCAGTGGTTATGGGGCGGCGGTTATTCGACATCGTCAACGCTCCCAACGGGTGGAACAAAGACATGGGTTATGGCGCCGATCAAACGGGGACCCCGCCGTTCTTCGTCGTCACGCACTCGCCTCTGCGAGACGTCCGGTTGGAACGAGAGCTGGGGATGCGCTTCACCTTCGTCAGCGATCTGGTCACAGCGATCGACCAAGCTCGGTCCGCCGCAACCCGTGGTGACGTCGTGATCATGGGCGGCGGCGATGTCGTCGGTCAGGCGCTCGAACAGGGCCTCGTCGAAGAGCTGCGCCTGCACGTGGCCCCGATGGTGCTCGGTGGCGGCACGCCGCTCTTCAAGGCTGGGACGCGTCAGATGTACCGACAACGGGACGTTCGCCCCTCGCGGAACGCCGTGCACCTCACCTACGAATGCGTTTAGATCGAGCGCCGGAGGCAAGGAGGTGTACTTCCTCAGCCAACCATATCTTCAGCCAACACAGCGAACCCGGCCGACCCGTGGAAGTGCCCCGGCTGTGGGAATTGGCTGGCGTGGGATCCGGGCCGAGGAGCGCTCTACTGCCGATCCTGCCGCGACGTCGTTGCGGTCAACCGTTCCCCCGATGTCCGCTCGCACGCCTTCCCCGTCGACCGACCCCCGGCCGGGCAAGCCGGTCACGCCACGACAATCACCTGCCGCGGCTGTGGGGCCGGGATCGAGGTCAATCCTCCCGTCATCGCCGGCCGATGCAGGTACTGCCGGGCGCCGTTCGTGGCCGTCACCGAATCGGGGATCGATCCCGTTCCCGATGGCGTGGTGGTGGCCCAGATCGACTTCGACCGCGCCCAAGCTGCGGTTGACGAGTGGGTCAATTCGCGCCGCTTCGTTCCTCGCGACTTCAAGGGCGAGAAGAGCCGCCCAGAGGTCCGCCTGTCGTACCAGCCCTATTGGTCCTTCGACACCGACACCATGACGTCCTACCAGGGTCAGCGCTCAGAGGCCGTGGCCTCGCCCGGATCCGGGGCACCGACTGTCCGGCTGCATCCAGCCGGCGGGACGGTCCGACGAAAGTTCACCAACGTCGGCGCCACCGCAGGAGGAGTAGTGCTCGAGAGCGCGGTCTGGAACTTCTCGACGGCCGAGCGGTACTCCGACGAGTACCTCGTCGGAGCCACGGCGGTCGGAGTCACGATTTCGCTCGCCCAAGGCTGGCACGACGCGATCAGGACCATGACGCCCCTTATCGCGGCCGACATCCGAGCGACCAACCAGGAAGTTGGAGAGATCCATACGGCCTACCGGGGGTCGGTGTACCGCTATCTCCTGGCCCCCGAGTGGTACGGCTCGTACGAGTTCCATGGACAGCAATACCGCATCGACATCAACGCCGAGACCGGCGGAGTGATGGGCGAGAGGCCGTGGGGCATCGGGGCGATCGGAAACCCTCCGACTTGACCATGGTCGGCGCAGCTTCCGACTGGTTACACAAAGGCCTGGGAGAGTGATACGCGCACCCACAGCTAGGGCTCCCAAGGCACAGGAGTTAAGCCGACCATGGGGAGGGAGCTTCCAGCCAGCCCGACGTGACCGTTTAGGCGAGCGCAGAATATCCGCCGCCTGCCGCTCCGAACGTTCGCCGTCACGACGGGATTATGGTGCGCCTGGCTGGGCCGTTACCGAGCGGTCTTCCGGCGGCACCCGTGCCGCCATTCTGGCCTGACGGTCCGCGTGTCGACCGCTTAGACCGATAAGACCGTTAGGCGGCAAATCCTGGAATATGTTAAACTTGCGCAGGTGGTCGATGGGGGAGGTGCGAGGGTGCGTAGAGTGGTCCTGGTAGCCGTCGTCATTTTGGTGCCGTTCATCGCGGGCATGGTTGGGAGCAAGGCGAGCGCGCAATCAGATGCCGTTACTGCGGCTGTGGTTGGGACCGGAACCGCCGGCACTGATTGCAGTCCCGGCGGTCCCTCCTGTTCCGCGTGGCAGTTCAGCGGGACCCTGGTTGGTGTATCGGACACTGCTCTCTACGGGACCTTCAACCTCGACTGGACTTGTTCCGACTTCTCTTGCGACGCGTCACTGTCGGTCACGGACAACCTGGGAACCATCTCTGCTTGCGGCGCCGGCCTCATCACGAGCGGCTTGCCCGAGGTCGGGACCAGTCTCGGGAACGCGCCGTGGACATTCGACGGCACTTGCAACCGAGGCGATAACGGCCAGATCTTCTCCGGCAGTGTGGACGTCGATGACGGAGTGGGGGTGTCACTAGTAAGCACCCTTGTAGGCGACCTGTCATTCGATCAAGGGTGACATCAAGCACCGCTCGGTAGGGGCCCGAGAGATGATCCAGGGCCGCGGGAGAGTCTGGACCATCCCAGCCCGGTCGTGTCCCACAACAATCGATCCCGCGTCGGCTTCAGCTTTTGATCGCGGCGCGGCCTTCTCGACCGAATCGGTCGGTGCGTGGCTAGGGAGTTCGGTAAGGACCCCACTTCACCTGCGACCATGTCCCGGATGGTCGCCAAGCATCCCAGCGCCCTCGATGACGGCGCACAGGTTGAGCTTCGCAGGTATGCCCGGCGCGCCACGATGCTCCTGGCGTTTTCCGGCATCGCGCTCGCCATCCTGGTCATCCTGATGCCAGCGTTCGATCTTCCGCTGTTCGAGAGGATCTTCCCTCCGCTAGGAGGCGTACTCATCGTGGTCTGCGTCACCGGGGTAGGCAGTTTGAGGCATGATGGGCAACGCCTCCTTGCCCCTCCACGGCGGCGGGACTTTGACCCTGCGGACGACTTTGTTATGGCGACTCAGCGGGGGAGGACTGTCAGGAACGTTCGCATATCGACGTCGCCGACAGCGGCGCTCCTGACGTGGTGCTGCGAGTACCAGGTCACTACGCTCTTTTCATGGCCGGATTGGCGGACGGTTCACCGCGGCCGCTCTGAACGGGCTCCGGCCACAGCGCCGAAGAGTCACTCTCGCGCTGCCACCTTCTCGCCGAGTCAAGCCCCGATCCGCGGCCACCCACTTTAGGTCGTCGTCGCGCCAACGGCCGCGCACGCGACATCTGCACCGCTCGTAGTGGCGCATGGTTTCGACTCGGAGCGGGGCGCCGGGTATCTGCAGTGTCTTTTGGGTTCGTCTTTCTCGGCGCGGATGGGCTCGGTCGATGATATTGGTGTGGACGTGGTGTGTAGGTCTTCTTCTTCTTCTTCTTCTTCTTCTTCTTCTTCTGCTGCTGCTTCGGGGGTGGTGGGAGGAACGTACGCTCGCCGTCCATTTACGGCGAGGACCGGACTGCACTCTCGGGTTCGCTCAGCGGCGGGCAGGCCACCTCGTTCTAGGGGGCTGTGGTCAGCGGCGGACTCCACGCCTCCACCAGGGTTGGTTGGCTGGAGCTGTTGGTGTAGTCGCCGACGGCCTCGCAGTCGGTGGACGACGGGCAGGCCACCCCGTTGAGGTTGCTGCCGGTGGCGTCGGTGGGATTGGGGGTGGCCTGCAAGGCCCATGTGGTGCCGTTCCAGCCCTCTGCCACGGGCGCGAGGTTGCCGCCGGGTTCTGCTGGTGGGTAGAAGCCCACGGCCTCGCAGTCGGTCGGCGACGGGCACGCCACACCGGTAAGTTCGCCCCCGACGGTGGGGTTGGGGCTGGCCTGCAGCGCCCATGTGGTGGCGTTTAAGCCTTCCGCCAAGGAGACCAGCACGCCGGAGCTGTTGTAGTAGGAGCCGACGGCCTCGCAGTCGGTCGGCGACGGGCACGCCACACCGGTAAGATCGCTATAGGTGGCGCCGGTGGGATTGGGGGTGGCCTGCGGCGCCCATGTGGTGCCGTTCCAGTCCTCCGCCAAGGTCACTCCCACGTTGGAGCCGTTGTAGTAGCCGCCGACGGCCTCGCAGTCGGCTGACGACGCGCACGCCACAGCGTTCAGGAAGATGTCGCTGGAGCCGGTCACCCAGGGCATCGTTTGCGGCGCCCATGTGGTGCCGTTCCATTGCTCTGCCAAGGCCACGTAGCCGGTGCCGGCGCCGTACATGTTGCCGCCGACGGCCTCGCAGTCGGTCGACGACGGGCAGGCCACCCCGTACAGGTAGCTATAGGTGGCGCCGGTGGGATTGGGGATGGCCTGCAGCGCCCATGTGGTGCCGTTCCAGTCCGCCGCTAATGTCTCAGAGCCGGAGCCGTTGAGGTAGTTGCCGACCGCCTCGCAGTCGGTCGACGACGAGCACGCCACCGCGGACAGACCGCTGGCGGTGGCGCCGGCGGGGGTGGGGACAGCCTGCAACGCCCAAGTGGTGCCGTTCCAGCCCTCGGCAAAGGGCACGTACACGCCGGAGCTGTTGTAATAGGAGCCGACGGCCTCGCAGTCGGTCGACGACGAGCACGTCACCCCTTGCTGGTAGCTGGTGTCGGCGCCGGGGTTGGGGCTGGCCTGCAGCGCCCATTGGGTGCCGTTCCAGCCCTCGGCCAAGGCCGCATAGCCGAAGCTGTTGTAGTAGGAGCCGACCGCCTCGCATTCGGTCGACGACGAGCAGGCCACCCCGTTCAGGCCGCCGGCGCCACCGCCGGCGGCGACAGCCTGCAACGCCCATTTGGTGCCGTTCCAGCGCTCCGCCAAGGCCACCTGGCCGGAGCTGGTGGTGTTGTAGTAGCCGACGGCCGCGCAATCGGTCGACGACGAGCAGGCCACCCCGGTCAGGGAGCTGTCGTCGGAGCCGGTGGGGTTTGCGATGGCCTGCAGCGCCCACTTGGTGCCGTTCCAGCGCTCCGCCAAGGTCACCTGACCGGAGCTGTTCGTGTAGGCCTCGCCGACCGCCTCGCAGTCGGTCGACGACAGGCACGCCACCCCGTACAGGAAGCTGAAGGTGGCGCCAGTAGGGTTGCGGCTGGCCTGCAGCGCCCATGTGGTGCCGTTCCATCCCTCCGCCAAGGTCGCATAATCACCGGAGCTGTTCTCGTAGGAGCCGACCGCCTCGCAGTCGGTCGACGAGGGGCATGCCACCGCGCTCAGGGAGCTGCCGCCGGCGCCGGTGGGATTGGGGCTGGCCTGCGGCGCCCATTTGGTGCCGTTCCACGCTTCCGTCAAGGTCACTCCCACGCCGGCGCTGTTGGTGTAGCCGCCGACGGCCTCGCATTCGGTCGACGACAGGCACGCCACCGCGGACAGGGAGGTGTCGGTGGCGCCGGTGGGATTGGGAGTCGTCTGCAGCGCCCATCTGGTGCCGTTCCAACCCTCGGCCAAGGTCACTCCCACACCGGCGTTGTTGGTGTAGCCGCCGACGGCCTCGCACTCGGTCGAGGACGAGCACGCCACTCCGGACAGGCTGCTGTTGGTGGCGCCGGTCGGATTGGGAATCGTCTGCAGCGCCCATGTGGTGCCATTCCAACCCTCGGCCAACGTCACCTGCACGCCCGAGCTGTTGTAGTAGTCGCCCACGGCCTCGCAGTCGGTCGACGACGGGCACGCCACCCCGTTCATGTAGTTGTTGACTTCGGGGTTGGGGGAGGACACGACGCTCCAACCGCCGTCAGCCACCGGTGGGCCTGGCGCGGCCGAGCTCGGGGAGCCGAGCCCCGTGGACGGCCGATATGATCCGGCGCTGGCGGGCGGGAACGCTCGGCCGGCCAACCCCAGCGGCAGGGTGGCCGCTCTGTTCGGCGCGAGTGTCCCGGTTAGCGCCGGAGCGCCGGAGCCGAGGGGGGTAGACGTTCCTGCCTTGCCGGTGGCGAAATCGATCGGAGTGACAGAGTTGGTTTCAGTGTTGGCCACCTGGGCGCTCGGGATCGGAGGGGCGGGAGTGCTAGCTGAGGCCGTTGTGGCCCCCGCCGCAGCGACGGTCAGCACGGTTGCGCTCAAGCCCACCAGCGCCACGACCGCCGCTCGCCGCCTGTGACCTGGCCGGGCGCCAAGCTCGGCGACCGTCAGCCCGTCGACGTTTTCACGGCCTACTGCATCGAAGCGTCGACGCAGGTATCGGCGCGCGAAAGCAGCGAGCGCCGCGGCGAAGAACGCCGCGGTAACAAAAACTAGTCCGGAGATGGCGGTTGCTATGCGATGCATTTGTGGCCCTCCCTGCTTGTGTCGAGCGTACCCTCAGTACGCTGATAACCTTCCGGTAGTATGTAGAATGACATACCTTTAGTATGGAAGTCAAGAGCTCGGGCCACGAACTCGCGGAGGACGACAGCTGGCATTGTCCCCAACTTGGCGCTTCCACCGACGCGATCACGGTGTCGGCTTCCGTCGCGATGGTTGTTCTGACCGGCTTTCGCAGCAATGTTCTCGTGGATCGCTGCCACTTCTGGGGACGCAGGCGCGGCATAACGATCTGACTCGCTCCCGTGACATGCGGAGGACGCCCGGCCTCCCTGAGCACATAGTCGGCCTCGAGCACGCGGCGCGGGCCGGGACGGCTCGATGGTGGCGAGCAGAACGTTCACGGTCCGGGCCGGCGATCTGGCTGCGCGTTCGGGCTGCGCGTTCGGGCGTCCCCTGCACCGGCGCCGCTCGGTGGCAGGCGAGCCCAACCCGTCTCGCTATGTACCGCCGGCGGGACGCCGATCCGTTTAGCGGCAAGAGCGCGGATTAGGGCAGTATGCGCGGCCATGACCTCCTCGGATGGGTGGAGCGTTTGAGCAGCCCTGGAGAACCAGCCGGAACCCGCTACGAGCTTCTTGATCCTCAACCGTTCCGCCCTTCGAGACGGGCGTGGCTGCGCTGGCTAGCGGACAGCCTCACATTCAGGGGAGCGTCGCTCCAGGTCCCCTCAAGAAAGACCAACCATCAGGTCCAAGACCGACTCTCTGGCAGCATCGTGTACCAGGTGCAGACGTGGGGTCAGATCGACGGCGACGAGGCCGTGCGTCTGTTATCCGGCGATCTCCTAAATCTCACCGTCGATGAGTTCCAGCGCGAGTACGGACTACGACCGGGCCGGTCTACACCATCGTGATCGAGGCTTCGAGCGGGTTTGCGGGATTCTGCGGGATCAGCGACGAGGCCGAGTTCGGTTGGTACCTCCGCTCCGACCAGTGGTGCCATAGTTACGCCACCGAGGCTACGAGGCTCCTCCTGCGGTTCGGAATCGAGAGCCTCGATCTTTGCCGCATGTACGCCACGGCCGATCCAGAGAACCTCGCGTCGGTCCGCGTTCTCGAAAACTCGGGGCTGACTGCGACGGGCCCATCGGGCTAGTTGAGACCTGGCGTGGTCCACGACCG
>Ga0302325_10029592_pt1 | contig 11312 bp, 9 predicted proteins | sample Palsa_T0_2_FD_201948 | JGI IMG/M metagenome (GOLD analysis project Ga0302325, IMG submission 201948) | Peat permafrost microbial communities from Stordalen Mire near Abisko, Sweden - Palsa_T0_2 | ecosystem: Environmental > Terrestrial > Soil > Palsa > Peat permafrost | place: Sweden: Abisko...
CGTCGCTTTCGTGTGCGGTCTTTGTCTGTCGAGTTCGGTTGCGTGGGCGGATAGCGTCAGCGTGGCGTCGGCGGTTGAAGGGAACGTGGTGCCGTGGATGACCCAGCAACTGTCGCAATACGCGGGTTCGGATTACGGACCGTTCCAGAGTGGGGTGTGGACTGATGCGCAGGCGACGTGTTGGGCGTGTGATGACGGTGGGCCCGCAACCGCAGCGGCGACGCTGTACGTGCTTGGCGGTGAGACGAACCCGACGCTGTTCAGCGAGGCCGCGCAGACGATCAACACTGCGATCGCTGGTCAGCAGGGCTTAGACGGTGGTTTCGTGCCGCCGACGGGAGACACGACGAGCGAGGGAATCGCAACGATGTGGTTTGGCGTCGAGTTCGGCACGACGTATCGCCTACTGTCGCCCTATCTGGATCCCGCGACCAAGCAGGCTTGGCAGACGTCGCTGGCCGCTGCGGCCGACTATCTGATCAATGCCGGGGACACCACCTGGTACGCGAACGGGAACATCAATCTCGGATACACGGAGTTCTTGTGGCTGGCATGGCAGGCGACCGGGGAAAGCCAGTTCGAGACCGCCTACAACAGCTCCTGGAAGTTCATCCTGAGCCCGCCGCAGACCAAGTTTCCTGGCCGCGGCTGGATCACCGTGCAAGCGCCCACACTGGCCGACGGCTCTGATGGCAAAGGCTACTTCGCCGAGACCGGCGCCGGCGGGACGGGTTATGACCCGTACTACACCACCCTTCAGCTCGATGTGGCCTCGAGGCTCTACCTCCTATCACGGGACCCGCGCGCGCTGACCGTCGCAAACATGATGATGAACCAGGAGCAGCCTCTAGTCGACACCACAGACTGGCTGATGAACACCAGCAACGGCACCCGGCACACCGGAATCAACGACGCCGAGTTCGTCACCTCTGCCTACGCCGTGCTCGGACTAGACGCCGGACGCACCGATCTACTGCCCGACGTCCTCCCGCACCTGCAGCAGGAAGAGGACTGGTACTCCTGGACCGGCCAAACCGACAACTCCGTATTCCGACGCGCCTTCGGCAACAGCGTCTCCACCATCGCCCTCGCCGCCGCCCTCGCCGATCCGCAAGATAGCTCGATCGTCGATCCGTTCGGACTCCTCGGCGCTAACATACCGACGATCGTGACAGCGCCGACGCTCGTGGCGACACCGCCGGTAACGATGATCGTGACGGCGCCGACGCCCGTGACGACCCCGCCGGTAACGGCGACCACACTGACGAGAACGCCGGTGAGGACGACCACGCAGGGAACTACGGTAGATCGAGTTGCTCGACGACGCCATGTTCAAACACGACGACCGCACCCGCGAAAAGACCATCGCCGAGCAGTGCTCCCAAGAAGACCACGCCGATCAAGAGCACCCGGACACGGAGAAAGCAGAGGCGCAAGGTAAAGGAGGAGGGGCCTGTCGGGGCAAAGCACGGCTGTCCCGACGGGCGTCATAGCCGAAGCGCGAGCTGTGGCGGCTCGGCATCAGCTGGTGCGTTACTGCGGGCGTCGCGTCAGCCAGCCCGTCGATCTCGGGCCTGTCAACGAGTATGTGGCCTGACCCCGGAGGATCGGTCCGACCCTTGTGAGAGTTTCTCGCGCCCTGGATCATGGGCGAGGAAGGAACGATCACGTGAAGCGACGCAGGAACACACCGGAGCAGATCATCCGCAAGTTGCGGGAGGCCGACCGGATGCTCGGCGAGGGCAAGACGGTCCCGGAGGTCGCGAAGACGCTCGAGGTGTCCGAAGCGACGTTTCACCGGTGGCGTAACCAGTTCGGCGGGATGAAGGCTGACGAGGTGAAGCGGCTCAAGAGCTCGAGCGGGCGAACGCGAGCTTGAAGGCGATCGTTGCTGATCAGGCGCTCGAGGTGCGGGCGTTGAAGGAGATTTCCCGGGGAAACTGGTAGGCCCGGCCCGTCGGCGTCAGGCGGTCGCGATGCTTCGCGACCGCCTGAATGTCAGCGAGCGCTGGGCCTGTCGGGTCGTCGGGCAGCATCGCTCGACCGAGCGCTACGAGCCGAAGCCGGCCGTGGATGACGCGGCGTTGCGGGAGCGGCTGCGGAAGGTGTCGGTGGACCGGCCGCGGTGGGGGTATCGCCGTGCGCACGCGATGCTGGTCGAAAAGGGGTGGGAGGTGAACCGCAAGCGGGTGCAGCGCATCTGGCGCGAGGAGGGCCTCAGAGTGCCGCAGAAGCGGCGCAAGCGCCGGCGTCTCGGTGAGTCGACCGTGCCGGCCGGCCGGCTGGCGGCCGAGCGGCCCAACCACGTGTGGGCGCTGGACTATCAGCACGATCAGACCACTGACGGGCGGGTGATCCGCTTGTTGAACGTCGTTGACGAGTTCACCCGCGAAGCGCTGGTGATGCTCGTCGAGCGCAGCATCGATGCTGACATGACTGTCGGGGTGCTGGAGCGCCTGGTCGCCGAGCGCGTCGCCCCCGAGTTCCTGCGGTGCGACAACGGCACGGAGCTGACCTCCCACGCGCTCAAGGACTGGTGCCGGTTCGCTAAGACCGGGACCGCGTACATCGATCCCGGCTCGCCGTGGCAGAACGCGTACGTCGAGTCGTTCAACGGCCGGGTCCGTGACGAGCTGCTCGACGTCGAGGAGTTCTCGTGCCTGGCCGAGGCGCGCGTGGTGATCGAGGACTGGCGCGAGGACTACAACACGCGCCGGCCGCACAGCTCCCTCGGGATGCGCTCCCCCGCCGCGTTCGCCGCGACCCTGCACGAGAGCATCGACCCGATCGCCGCGTGAACCCCCAGGGGCCCGAGCGCCGCGCCGCGGCTATCGCCGTTCAGGCACTCGCCCTCGGGCTCGGCCTTCACGACGACAGCAGCGGGCAACCAAAGAGTCGGCTGTCCGTCCGGGCACAGCGCTACTTTCCGCGCGTCACATCCACCACGCTCTCACTCGTGATGGACCGACAAACGGGGTCCGGTCAGTCCGGCGTCGCCATCTCAGACGCTGACATCCAGGGACGTAGGCCGATCAGCTCGTTTGACCTTCCTGCCTCTCGGCTGCTCCTGAGCTCGTCACTACTACAGGCAACCCGCGCGACACAGCGCTCTGCGGGTGCGCGCTCGGCTGCTAGTCGGGCTATGAGATCAGTTCGCGCCGGATCTTGGGAGAGAGGGCCGGGCAGACAATCCGCGAGCTCAGGCCGCTGGCCGGTACCGACCTTCCTGCCCGCTGTGCCGCCGCCAGAACGATTGAAAGCTCATTTCCGACCGAGCGGTAGACGTTGTGGTAGCTATACGTGAGGCCGCCACAGAAGACGGTGCGGAGCATGCCGAGCTGTTGAGGAAGGAAGTGCCGAAGGTCGCTACGGCCTCCAAGCCAAGCAAGGACGGCGAGGGCCGAACTGGTGAATGGAATGAAGCGATTCGGCGCGGCGTGTCTCGTCCCACCTGCGGTGCTGAGCGTCCAGTGGCCGCGCACCTTACGGGTGAACAGCTGATTGGTCAGAAGATTGAGCAGACGAAGGGCCCGTGGGTCACGCGAGAAGAGGTATAGCCGAGCGGCTTCGTCCGCCTGCAGCTGGCTGTAGTCCACGTCGAATCCGGGGTAGCCGCCACCGGACTCAGCGAGGTAGCCTGCGCCGTTGGACCCGTTCGAAGTCGTGTAGGGACGAGTGATCCGCAGTCCAAATCCTGACCAGTGTGGGCCAGGGTGAAGCGTGAAAGCCCACGACTTCTCGTAGTCGGAGTGGAGGCGCCTCGACGCGGTGGCCCGCCAGGCGTCGTAGAGGAGCTCCGTGGCCTGGAGATTAATGTTGCCGTTCACGTAGTAAGTCAATATATGACCCTCGGTGACCAGGTACGTAGCCGCTCCGGCGAGCGACCGTCGCCAAAGTGCGGCGGTACTCGGGTCGAGGTACTGCCCGATTTCCAGATATGCCTCTCCGAGAGCAACACCGAAGAAGATGGTCGCGATTCCATCGCCTTCGGGCGTTGGAGTCGAGAATGCGCCGCTGGGAAGACGGTACGCATCGATCGCGTTCGTAAACGTCTGCTCAGCAAGTCGTCGGTAATGCGGCGCCGCAGACCCAGCCTCGCGTGAGATGACCGCGGCGGCGACGCCCGGCCCGGTCGAACAGTCCCAACACGACATGTCGCCGCTAACCCACTGTCCGTCGAAGAACTGCGGGTCCCCCGGATATGTCCTGGTGGCCATGTTGTCCACGATGTATCGGCTCAGAGCCGTTATCGGCGACGCCGCCTTCGATTTCACCGGTCGAGGGCGCGAGTACATGAGCTGTGCGGTCGGATTTTGCAAGAGGCCGCCCCGAACGCGCGGACCGCTGACGGTCGCCGATGCGAACATGATCGGGCCCAGGAGGACCGCCACAGCCACCGCGGTCACAAGGACTAGGCGCTTACGCACTGCCCGGGACCGTAGTTTCCCGAACATTCGATGAAGATATCGTAGCGATTGGGGTCAGCGCCCGAGTAGTCGAACCGTCTGGTCTCGCCCGGCCTCGTGCGGGCTAGTCCACCGTCCTGGAAGACGCCGGCAGGGCGTAATCGAATAGTGGAACCGGTTGGCAGCGGATATTAGTCCACCGCTCTCCCACATAACAAAGCCTTTCTCATCGGACGCCGATACGGGGGCTATGCTCAATGTCCTCCGGAAATCTGTAGGTCCGACCGTCCTGGCGCTGTTGCTGGCCGGGAGTGCAGCCCCGTCCGCGAGCGCCGCGATGCCCGCAAGATCCAAGGTCCTAAGCCAGACCGTGTCGTTCCTCAGCTCGGAACTGGCGGCATACCAGGGGCCGTTGGGGCCATTCGCACACGGCGTGTGGGAGAGCACGAATAACATCTGCTGGGCCTGCAACAATGGGGGCCCAGCGACGGCGGCCGCGACCGTGTACACGCTTTCTGGCTCCAGTCGCACCGATATGCTGAGCGCGGCTGAGCAGACCATCAACACGGCGATCAGCACGCGCCAACAACCGAGCGGCCAGTTCACACCGCCCGCCGGAGACACGCAGCCCAGCGGAATCGCAACGATCTTTTTTGGATTAGAGTTCGGAACCGTATATCACCAGCTTGCGGCGGTCCTCGATCAGGCAACGCGGGCCCGCTGGCAGTCGTCGCTCGCGGCTGCGGCTGACTATCTGGCCCGTACTGGAAATCTAACCTGGTACTCCAACGGCAACATCAACCTGTCAGAGATCACTTTCTTTTGGCTGGTCTGGCAGGCGACTGGCAACACTAAGTACGAGCGGGATTACAACTCGCTCTGGAAGTTCACGCTGCACCCGCCCCAAAACGAGTTTCCCGGCTCCGGCCTGGTCGTCGTCAAGGCCCCGACAAAAGCCGACGGTTCCGACGGGATGGGATACCTGACGGAGACCGGTGCGGGCGGGACCGGATTCGATGCTTCGTATACCTCCACGCAGCTAGACAACCTCTGTCGGCTGTATCTGCTTTCGCGCGATCCGCGAGTTCTTTATCTGGCGAATCTCGAGATCAATATGCTTCTTCCCCGCATTAACTCCTCGTTCGTGCTGAACATCAGTAGCGGAACCCGTCACACTGAGGCCAACGCGCAGGCGGGCATTATGACATCGTCGTTCGCGGTGCTTGGCCTTGTCGGCGGCCGAACCGACCTCGCGTCAAAGATCCTCCCTTATCTCAACGTCCTGGAGAGCTGGTACAACGTGTCAGGTCAAGCCGACACGCCGGTATATCGGCGCGGGCTCGCTACCGATGTGTCGATGATCGCACTCGCAGCTGGGTCGAAAGGCGGGAAAGCGCCGGTAGCCAAGGCGCCTCGACGGATTAGGACGCAACGTAAGCACGCACGGTAGTAGGGCCGGCTTACGCGCCATGATGATGGCCGCCTGTCGGAACAGCCTGCCTACGGCCGATCTTTTGCAATCCGCGCGTAAAGTAGCAGCCTGGACGGCCTTTGAACGACGGCATCAGACGTTTATGGCCACGCCATGCTGAAGCCATAAGACGGCTAAGGAAGGACGTCGATAGACTTCCGCTGGATGACGCAGGCGTTATCCGGTCTCTCGTTTGGCCGAGAGAACCATGAGGACCTAAGTCTGCCTCGGCCGCCAAAACTTGAGTTGCTCGCAATTGGCGTGCTCCTTGTAGCCAGCGGGATTTTGATCCTGCTGCTCGGCCACGGACTCAATTTTCGCCACGACGACTGGGACATTATTGAGTATAGGGGTACGGGCGGGGCGTCTACCTTCCTGACGCCCCTCAATAGCCAGCCCTCCCTGGTGTCAGTCGCGGTCTACCGCTTCCTGTTCGCGACGGCAGGACTCGGCCACTACTTTTGGTACCGGCTAGTCCTCGTTGTGTTTGATCTTATTCTGGGCTTTTTCCTCTGGCTGCTATTACGCCGTCGGCTGCCTCCGGTGCTCGCACTCAGCATGTGCGGGACCCTTGTCCTGTGCGGGGCCGTCTACGAAAACTTCATTTTTCCAATCCAGATTGGGCAAGTCGGCTCGCTGATAGGCGCGGTAATAGCCTGGGCTATCTTGGATCGAGACCCAGGTCGGTCAGGCCCGGTGATTCTCGGTCTAGCGCTCTTGTTCGCGTGGGCATGTTCTGCGATCGGCGCCGTCATTCTCGCCGCCGTTGGAATCGAGGTGCTTCTACGTCGTGCCTGGGGTTACCTCGTGGCGGTCGTAGTGGCAAGCGGATGCTTCGTGCTTTGGTACCTGGCCTATGGCCAAGGCTCAACCGCCGGAGCGCCGCACCAATTGTCTGTTTTCCTCTCGGGCATCATCGCGTATACAGTCGCCGGTACCTTCGCGCTGTGGCCGTTATTTCACCTATCGCACGCGGGTCTCAAGGCAGGCGCCGCTCTGATCCTGCTCGTGGCGATCGTGCTCGTGGTGGTTGGATCCCGACGAAAGTGGTTTGGCTCTCGTCCAGGCGACTGCGCTATGCATGCCTCAATCCCGAGGGCAACGGGACTCGCTGTCGCCGGGGCCGGCTATTGGGCGCTGACGTCGGTCGCGCGCGCAGATCTATCGCCTTATCGAAGCCGCTACATCCATCCCGGAGCAATCGTCATCGTTCTCTTGATCGCGGAATTTCTCGCTTACCGGGCAATTCCACGACGAACTCAGCTCTACGGCGTCTTCATCTGCGGCCTGGTAGTCCTCTCGGGCACGGCGTACCTGATTCACAACGCGAATACATACAGGCAGCAGTCCGCGATCTTGTCAGCCCAGTTATCAGCGCTGCAGCTCGCGCGCGCCGATGCCCCGGCAAACTTCGAACCGGCTCCGGCGCAGGACCGCCAGATACGAGCCGCTCTTCTTTTCCGGGCCGAGCGAACGTTCCGGTCATCGCCAGCTGAGCCTGTCACAGCTCTCACTCGTGCTCCAGAGCCGGCCCGTCTCGCAGCTGACGAGGTTCTGATTCGGATATCGCTGTCGCAATCGGTAAGGGTTCCGTGCGGCGGAGATGCATCACGTACCGCGATGTCCGAAGGGTATCGTGTCCCAGCCGGCACGGATCTCGTCCTTATCAATCTGTCGCGACCTGCGGTACGCGTCTCGCTCCGGCGGTTTGCCTCTGTACCTACGCCGCTGCCTCAGCTCTTGGACGGGGACGGGAGGCTCCAGTTGCTGACTGAGCGAGATCGCTGGGCGACGCCGTGGCGGCTGTACTTTACGCCGCGCACCAACGTTGTTGCCTGCATGCAGGGACCCGGACCCTAAGGAACAGGCCAAGCCTTGCAACTCGGGACGAGCTCGACGTCGCGAAGAGCCTGTCAAGCCCATTGACTCGAGGAAAAAGGCAGGTCGGCCTCGGTTAGCGCCACCACTCCGCGGGTCGCTGGTAGGCCACCGCACGCGGCTAGGGGTGCGCTCGGTGCAGGCCGACTTGCGCCCAGATCGACCGGCGGTTCGGGCGCACCAGAGTAGACACCGGCCATGCCCCTGTCGCTAGCACATGGCATCTGGACATCTCCGCCGCAAATGAACGCGTCGAGCATCGCTGCGCTGATTCGAGGATGATCGTAGCCAGCGCTGGTCCATCACAGATGCGAGATCTCGCTATCCTTTGACTTCACCAGCAGCGTCACAGGAAGTGCTTTGTCGATTCCGGGACTCCAACCCGCAGAAACCGTAACCCGGACCGGATGCTGAAGCGGTTTACTGGAAGTCGTGTGCGCCGTCTAGTGGCGACCGTCATCATAGACCGCCATCGCGAGACGAACACGGGCAAGACCGCCGATCCGACGGCGATTCGCGTAGAGCCAGGGCGGGTGACGAAATCGGGTGCGAAGCGAAGAGCCTGGCCGCTTCGAGCGAGCCCTCGGATCAATATCCTCTGGATTTGCGCTACTAGGAGGGTCTCGCGAAACGCGGCTGCTCGCGGGTCGTCATGACCGGGACGGGTGATGAGGAAGTAGCCTCCGCGCTGAGGGCAGCCGAGCCAACGCCGGATGCGGGTCAGGACCGTGTAGCCGGTCTTGCGCGCCGGGTTGGCCGGGCTGGCTTTCTCCTGACGAGCCGCCAATTGGTCGTAGCTATCCTGTCCGCGGTTGCAACTGCCGCCGTAGCGCGGGTACTCGGCGTAGCCGTGTTCGGCCAGTATGCAGCCGCCATGGGAACCGTGACGTTACTCCTCGCGCTGTGTGATCTTGGGTTTAGCCTTGTCCTCGGCCGCGAGCTGGCAATGAGCGAAAACCACAAGGGCCAGCTACTCCGTACCGCGGTCCGCGCCGAAACGATCTGGTCGGCCGTAGTAGCAGTCGTCGTCCTTGGCATCGCGTTCGGGCTTGGCGTGCGGACGACAAGGGGGGAAATACTTCTAATCATGATTCCTGTCGTGGTCCTGAGCGGTTACAGTGCATATCGCCAGATCTTCCTCGTTATGTTCGACGTCGGCTTCCTAGCCAAGGTCGATATTGCCTCGAACGTTCTCACCAACGGGGCCATGATCGGAGTGGCGTTGCTAGCCCACTCCGCAGTAGCAATTGCCGTCGCATACAGCACCGGCACCGTCGGCGCCATACTCGTGGTCGCGTCCGTAGGTAATCGGCGCCTCGAACGTCGCCAGGCCCAACCGATGGCAGACGTATGGAGTCTTGCCCGGCGGGCATTCCCGTTCGGCGTCAACAGCATCATCGCAAGCGCATATTTCACGATAGACCTTGTGCTAATTCAATTTCTCGTCAGCCCTCGTCCCCTCGGGAACTATGCAGCGGCGTGCAAGTTCCTGTCTATTGTCGTGACAGTGCCAGGTCTGATTTTGAGTGCTGCGCTTCCAGCTCTCGCGATGCTCGCCCAAAATCGTGCCGACAGCTCCGCGCTGACTGCTCGGCTGACCCACTGGTTGGCAGTCACCGCACTGCCGCTGAATGTTGGCCTCTGTATCTTCGCGAGGACGGCCGTGCATATTGCTTTTGGCGCCAGTTATTCCGAAGCCGTGCCGTTGGTGCGGATCTTGGCTGGTGCGGGCGCGGTTGGCTGTCTTCTGAACCCCCTCGGCATGGCCACCGTATCGTTAGCTCTCAACCGCCAGCAAATGTTCGCAAACGCGATAGCTTTGGGGTTTAATGTGTCGGCCAACCTGGTCCTTGTGCCAATTGCTGGGGTAATAGCGTCGGCATGGTTGACATTGGCTACGGATGCGCTAGCTGGAGGTATCACCGTGTTCATACTCCGCGAGCGTATGTTACTTCGGCCAGTCGTTGCCGTTCTTGGCCGGCCGCTTGCAGCGTCCGCGGCGCTTGCAGGAGTTGGCGTAGCACTCGCTTCGAGTCCCGCTCTCGCTATGATCGTGTCTGCTGCGGTTTACATTGTTACCTTGACGGTGATGCGAGGATGGCCGATTGAATTCAGCGCGCGGGCGGCATCTCAATGGCGCAAGTGGCGATCGAGACAGGTAGGGGCAGTCGGGTAAGAACGGCCAGACTAGGTGGGGGCTTTGGTCCCATAGGCCCCACCACAGGGGCGCGAAAAGTGCCGGAAGACAGCGCCGGCACCTCTATAAGCCAATACACTTTGGCAAATAGTGCGTCGGACGAGAAGTACTGTCGGGGCGATCCTTTAGCGGCAGACGCGAGCGGCCCGCTGAGCGCCAGGAGACTCCCGCCCACGGAGCAATCGGTCGCTGCCAGTGGTCAGTCTGAAAGCCAGCGCCGTATGGCCGTCCAATAGACTCAAAAATGTCGCGTGCCCACAGTTGGAGAGCGCCGCTTTGGGAACCGACCGTTGCCCAAAAATGCTCAAAACCACGGCGTGTAGCCGGGACGGCGGCAGCATCGCTCGGTCCTGGGTAGCGCTCCCGGTCAGATCAAAGCCCATAAGCTTGCAGGCATCGCTCCGCCACCAGCGGCCACGTAAATCGAGCACGCACCGTGTCGAGAGCGTTCCGCGACATCTCGCGCCATAGCCGGTCGTCCGCGAGGAGCTGTTGGATCCGGTCGTGGAGCCCCGTTTCGTCATGCTGCTCCACAACAAAGCCGTTGACACCGTCTTCCACCAACTCTGGCATTCCCCCGGCTCGACTACAGACGACGGGTGTACCGCACGCCATCGCCTCCAGCAGGACCAGCGGGAAAAGCTCAGCCCTCTCTCTCGGGCCGTAGGCGCTCTCATAGACCGAGGGCAGTACCACGGCGCGAGCTGTCTGGAACGCCTCTATAAGGTCGTCCTCGCACGGCGGTGGCCGGAACGTAACGGCCTTGCCGATGGCGAGTCGTTGAAGCTCGCTCATGTAACCGGCGTTGTAGGCCGGCCCGATGATTGTCAAAGGCATCGAAGGCGCTACGGCCTGCACCAGTACATCGACGCCCTTCATAGGTATAACGCGTCCGACGAACAGCGCGGTCCGGGTGCGCGGCTCCGTGACGCTGGGGCGGTAACGGTTCGTGTCGACACCACCGTAAATTACGGTCGTGCGTTTCAGCTGGGGATAGTCGGCCGCTGAGTAGCGACTAACGGGAAGGTTACGCGAGACAAGCTTGCCAAGACGGTACTTTCGCGCAAAGTTGCGCCCCCGGCCCCCATGCTCGGTAACGTACACGCGCTTACCAGCGAGTCTGGCTAGCACGATGGACAGGTTTGTCACGACACTTTCATACTGATGGTTATGAATGACCTTTGCGTCGACCAGCTCGAGGGGCAAGAGCTCCGACAAGGGATTGACCTCGCTGCTCGCGTAAAACGACCGAGTCGGGAGGACATGAATCTTCAAGGGCCCGACTCTGAGGCGCCGTGCTTCGGGGCCGAACGTCACCAAGCGCGTGCTCGCCCTTGTAGACAATGCGCGTGACAACTCG
>Ga0302325_10029593_pt1 | contig 11312 bp, 9 predicted proteins | sample Palsa_T0_2_FD_201948 | JGI IMG/M metagenome (GOLD analysis project Ga0302325, IMG submission 201948) | Peat permafrost microbial communities from Stordalen Mire near Abisko, Sweden - Palsa_T0_2 | ecosystem: Environmental > Terrestrial > Soil > Palsa > Peat permafrost | place: Sweden: Abisko...
TGCTAGACGACCACCCGGAGACGTTCCAGCTGCCGGTAGACGTGGCGATCAGGGTCGACGGGACCAGGAGGGAAGTGGACGTGGCCGAGGCGCCGGCGAACACCCCGGTACTGGACATCGGCAGGAAGACGATAGACCGGTATTCCAGGTACATCAAGGGGGCCGGCACCGTGTTCATGAGCGGGCCGCCCGGCGCCTTCGAGTACGAAGAGTTCGGGCTGGGCACTGAGTCCCTACTCAAGGCCATGGCGAGCTCTTTCGGGACCACGATCGTTAGCGGCGGCCACCTGTCAGCGGCGCTCTACAGGTTCGGGATACACGAGTCGATCGACCACGTCAGCACTGCGGGAGGTGCTCTGGTGCAGTACCTCGCCGGCAAGAAACTCCCATTGATGGACGCGCTCGAGCGGTCCGCAGCGAAGTGGGGAACATGATCAAAGTCGGGATTAACGGCTATGGGACCATAGGCAGGCGCGTGGCCGACGCGATCCGTCTCCAGAAGGACATGACGCTGATCGGGGCGACCAAGGTGAAGGCAGACTACAGGGCGACCGTCGCCGTCCAGAAAGGGATCGCCCTTTTCGCGCCGAACAAGGAGGCCGCTGCGGCCTTCGACAAGGCGAAAGTGCCATACAAGGGAGACCTCTCCGACCTCCTTTCCCAGGTCGACGTCATCGTGGACGCAACTCCGGAGATGGGAGCGGAGTACAAGCCTCTTTACGAGAAGCACGGGAAGAAGGCGGTATTCCAGGGCGGCGAGGAGCACGCGCTCACCGGTTTCTCGTTCGTGGCGCAGGTGAACTACACCGAAGCGGCGGGAAAGCAGATGGTGAGGGTCGTCAGCTGCAACACGACCGCGCTCTGCCGCGTCTTCAAGTCTCTTGATTCGGGCTTCTCAGTGACAAAGGCCAGGGCTGTGCTGGCGAGGAGAGCGGCGGACCCGGACGAGATTAGCAAGGGCCCTATCGATGCGATAGTGCCGGACCCGGTCACGCTCCCGTCCCACCACGGGCCGGACGTGGCCTCGGTGCTGGAAGGGCTGGACATCACCACCATGGCGGTCAAGGTCCCGGTGACCCACATGCACCTGCACAGCGTGATAGCGACGGTCGAGAACGTGCCTACCAAGCAGCAGGTCATAGAGGCGCTCGAGCGCTCGCCACGGATAATGCTGGTGGACGGCAAGGCCGGTTTCAAGTCTACGGCCCAGATCGTGGACTGGGCCAGGGAGGTGGGCAGGCCGAGGAATGACGTGTACGAGGCCGTGGCGTGGCGGGATTCAGTCACAGTGGTGGGGAACGAGGTCTACCTATTCCTCGCCGTGCAGCAGGAGGCTATAGTCACGCCCGAGAACATAGACGCCATCAGGGCCGTCGCGTCCGACGTGCAGAGCGAGGTCTCGATGCGGACGACCGACGAGTCTCTAGGGATCAGGCATCCCAGTCTCGCCTAAAAGTGGCCTTCGACGGCGCGCGGCTCGTACGGCTCCTCGAGCCGCTTCATTTCGTCCGGTGACAGATTGATGTCCAGCGCAGCGACCAGCTCCTCCAGCTGCGTCACGCTCGAGACGCCGACGATGGGTGACGTCACGCCCGGCCGGTGGAGTACCCAGGCCAGCGCCACCTGCGCAGGCGTGACCTTCTTCTCCTTGGCGACATCGAGGACCCTGTCCAGGACGTCGAAATCAGCCGGCCGGAAGAACCTCGCCTTCAACAGCTTGTCGGAGGAGTAGCGCTTGCCCGCGGGTTTGCCGTCCCTGACGTACTTTCCAGTAAGGAAGCCCCTGGCCAGCGGGCTCCACGGTATCAGCCCCACACCGCGGCCGAGGCAGAGAGGGACCATCTCCCGCTCCTCCTCGCGGTAGGCGAGGTTGTAGTGGTCCTGCATGCTCACGAACCTCTCCAGTCCGAGCATCTCGCTCAGGTCGAGCGCCTCCGCGAACTGCCACGCCCACATGCTGGACGCCCCGAGGTAGTTCACCGAGCCGTCCTTGACCAGACCGTCGAGGGTCGTGAGCGTCTCCAGTATCGGGGAGTCGTAGTCCCACCTGTGGATCTGGTAGAGGTCGACATAGTCCGTCCCGAGCCGCTCGAGGGAGCGCTTGACCCCGTGCCTGATGTGCTTTCTTGAGAGGCCCTTGTCGTTGGGGCCGGTCCCCATCGGGTTGTAGACCTTGGTGGCGATGACGAGGTCGTCGCGCATCCCCTTGACCGCGCGGCCGAGGACCTCCTCAGACTTGCCGTCCGCGTACACGTCCGCCGTATCGAAAAAATTGATGCCGAGGTCGATCGCCCGCTTGATGATGGGCGCGGCTTTCTCGTACCCCAGAGTCCACGCGAAACTGCCCGACTTGGCGCCCCCGAAGCTCATGCAGCCTATGCACAGCCGCGACACCTTGAGCCCGCTCTTGCCCAGACGAACGTAATCCATCGAAATTCAGCCGCGCGAGGCGGGATCTCGCCGTAGCTAAGGTTTACCTGCGTTCTCAGCGGCGCTCCGGAGCACGTACCTGGGCGCGCGGAAGTCCTTTGTCAGCGTCTTGACCCTCTTCTTGACAAAGTCTGCCGGCTTCTTGCCGTGGACCACGAGCCCTATCAGCTCGCCGACCTCCTCCATCTGCGCCGGTCCCATCCCCATTCTCGTGGCCTCCGCCGTCCCGATGCGGAGGGCGTTGTCCACTATGATGTTCGACTCCTCCAGCCTCTTCGCTATGAACTCGCTCTTGACCTTGTCGTAACCCAGGAGCACCTGGTGCGACTTGGAATACCCCTTGGATGCTCCGCGCACGAGCACATCATTGTCCGCGAGGGCCTTCCCCAGTGCCTGCGAGTTCTTGATGACGGCCTGCGCGTAGCTCTTGCCGAACTGCATCAGCTCGATCAGGGTAAGGGCGAGCGAGGCGACCCTGTTCCAGTGGATGTTGTCGACCACCGTCGGGTACAAGTCGGCCGAGACCTTCTGGAACACCTCGTCGTTGTTCCCCAGGATGATCCCGCCCTGTGGGCCTGGGAAGGTCTTGTGGGTCGAGCCCAAGAGCAGCGAACAACCTTCCCTGAGTGGGTCCTGGAACTCGCCGCCCGCGAGCAGGCCCATAACGTGGGAACCATCATAGACGCACACGGCGTCCTCGGCTGCGTTAGAGATCTCCCTCACTGGGTGGGGGAAGGGTATGAAGCTCGAGCCGAAGACTATCAGGTTCGGTTTCTCCGTCTCTATGAGCCTCTTTGTCTCCTTGACGTCGATGTTCACCGCCTGTTTATCAAAAGGGAAGTAGAAGTTGTTCAGGCCAAGCACCTTTCCCAGGGCCGCGTGCGTGATCCCCTCGTAGCCGCCGTCTTCGCGGCTCATGGAGAGCACCTTGTCGCCCCGCTTTGTCAGGCCGAATAGCATCCCCATGTCGGCGATGTGCCCGGACAGCGGGCGGACGTCCGCGAACCTTGCGTTGAAGACCTTCCTGGCCACGTCCTCAGCGAGCGCCTGGACTTCGTCGGTGAATCGGGAGCCGCGGTAGAACTTGTCCGCCGCGGTGTAACGGTTGCAAAAGTCGGTGGTCAGCATCCTGCGGGCCTCTGGGCTCGCGAAGTTCTCGGACACTATGAGGTTGAGGCACTCCGTCCCCCTCCACTGCTCGTGCTGCTTGACCGCATTCTCCAGTCGTTCCAGATAGTGATAGGACATCTATTGCGTTCCGCCGTCGTTATCTAACTGTATTTATCCTTGAGAGACCGCTCGCGAAAGATTCCCGACGGCCGATAAGGCGCGAGTCTTTGGCTAGTGTCTTACTCCGCCTTCGGCTATATGGTGCTGGCCGCTCGCGACCGCAATCGCGATGAGTTCGAGCCGGTCAAGCCATCCCAATCCCAGGTCTAGTTCCTGTTTCAACCGGAGCGGGACGATCGGGACCTTCCTGTTCACTATGTAGCTGTAGTCCGGTATGAAATCGAGAGGATCTCCCCACTCCCACTCGCCCACCTTGATCTGTTCGTCACCGTATACCTCGACCCTCACCTTGTCGATCGTCAATTCGGCGTAGTGGCTCTTGATGTAGACCGGGAGCATCTTCGCGTCGACGTCCGCCTCCCTGGGCGACTTCACCTCCTTCTCGGCCGGCTGCAGCGTGACGTACTGGGTCAGGAGTCCGCAGACCTCGTCGCAGCCCTCCTTCGTCGTCAGTATCTCAAGGTGGTCTGTCTTGACGTGTACGCCCTTGATTATCTCGCCGGCGTCGCCCCCTATCGCCCACTTTGCCTTCATGTCTTTGAGGGCGCCACCCAGCATTATCACAGTCTTGAGCAACGCCGGGTTCAGGATGGTCACGTCTTCCGGCTTTGGCACCTTGCCGTCGTAGACCGGTATGTCCAGACTCGGCCTACCCGGTATGTTCACTAGGGTCTTCAAGAAGGAACGGCTCCTCGCGCCCGGGAGAGGGTTGTACTACCTCTCCTATCAGGGCTGCCCTGTGAGCAGCTGCGGGCTCTTGAGGTACTGCTTTATCCCGTCGACCGCCACGTAAGCCATGGGCCCTATCGTATGGGTCCCTGGTGTCACTGTGCAGCCGGTGGTGTTCTGCAGCTCTCCGGCGGCGAACACATTGTTCACGTCCCAGGACTGGTGCCAAGCATTGTAGCACGAGTACGTTGGGCTCGCCCCTACCCTTCCGCCTCCCCTGACGTGGATGCTGTAGCTGCTTGGCTGCGAATTGCCGTTGACTGCCGCGGCGCCCATCGTGATGTTGGTGCACCCCATCTTGGTGAGGATTGGCTGGAGGAGCGGCGTGATCAGGTTCGCGACCCCGACCGAGTTGTTATTGTAGGTCTCCGTGAACCTCGTGAGAGGGTCACCATAATAGTCGCTGTAGAACGGGTCTAGGTCCAGCAGTAAGTCTGTCGTAGGCACCGTGACCCCGCTGCCCGCGAGGCTGACCGTGGTAGAGGAGTGGATGTACTTGTTCTTCTGGGTCGCTTTCCACGTGCTCCCTATCGTGTTTACCGTGCCGCCGACAGCCACTGAGACGTCAGAGGGCGCGTTGCCGGTGTAAGACCCAACCGAGAGGCTAGGTCCGCCTATTCCTGGCTGGGCCATGCCGGTGTGGTCGATGGCGTCGTCGGCGAAGTCATAGATCTGGAACCCTCCTCCCGCTCCGTTGCCGGCCTGGTAGTTGGCATAGCCAATCGGGAGCGTGCCCGATACTGTTCTTCCGGTGCCCGAACTCCCATTGTTGCAAGCCCCTCTTCCTAGTGCGCCGGTAACTGTCGTGGGATTGTACTGTTTGCCGATGCCGGATTTGGCCAATAGGTTGTACTGGTTGAACGTCCAGAGGCCGGTGAATATGGCCGTCCCGGGCTGTACGTGTATGTTTCCTGCCGCGTCGTAGTAGCTTACAGAGGTAGCTAGTCCAGTGCTCTGGTTGGTGTTGATCCTGAAGATGTAGCTGTTAAGGGCCAACTTCAGTTTCCCTGTGCCCACGCCTGCGGTGACCGCACGGGCCGCGGTGTTGGCTTTCGCACCGGTTTCGCAGGGATAGCACGGGGAGCAAGAGCACCAGCCGTCATAGACGCACTCGTTTACTTGCACGCCATATGAGTTCATGTACGGCGCTGAAGCAAGCGCAGAGACTACCGGGAACGGGGAATACCCGAGAGCCTCGGTGGCCGTCTGGAACGCCGCCCCGAGAGGGGTTGTTGGGTGAGGTGGCAGCGGGAAGTTCTGGCTCATCGGGACGAGAGGTCCCATGTTCGTGCCGGACATGCCCCACGCAGCTTCGTATGTCACATAGTATGGGTCCATCTCAGTGTAGGTGTAGGGCCAGTCGAAGAGGTCGGCGTTAGGCACGGTCGTTGAGAGGAAGTTCGGCCCGTACCTGCTAGCAGTGGAAGAGGCCTCAGTGTAGTTCCAAGCTCCGGTACGGCCCATGCCACCGCTGTAGTGGTGCGCCGCCCCTCCTACACCGTGACCGTTCGCAGGGAACTGGCTTACGGTATATCTCCTGATCGGGAGGGCGAACTGGTTGCTGTAGTTGCGCATGGTCGTGGTGAAGAGCGGAAGCGGGTGGTCGTACTTCTTCATGATAGTGGTCCCCCATTCGTCATACTTGGTCTGTGAGAAGTCCTGGGTAAAGTCCCAGAAGGGACCCTTGTCTATCCCGGCAACGTTATAGCCGTCGACCGCGAGCTGCGTCGCGACCAGCCCACCCATCGTCCCCAGTCCCAATACGACGACGTCTACCGCAGGTTCGGTGATTACTGTTGACATCTCAATCAGCTCCTACGGAGACCCCTTCTGGTACTGCCCGAGGCTCACGGGTTTCAGGATGGGCGGGTTGGTCATCAACATGATCTGCTTGGTAGTGTAGCCTTCTCCGTAGAAGTTGCCCATGTTCACGCCGTTGTTGCCAGTAAGTAGCCATCCGACCATGCCCTTGTTCCCGCCGTACATTGGGTCCATAGTGAACCCGCTGTAGACCATGAAGAACAACTCATAGAAGAAGTCTGCGGGGAGGATATCATTGAAGGCAGCCTGTGTGGGGACGTTGTTCGCCAGGTCCTGCAGGCATTTCACCTGGTTGGCCGACGTAAGGTTCTCGAAGTTTCCGCCGTACGCCTTGTTAGCGTAGGTCTCGAGTGCCTGCAGTCCTAGGTGCCAGAAGTACCTCAAGTTGAAGTTGTACTGGTAGCGCATCCCGTTGTCCGGGACCGTCTTCATCGTGCCCGCAGAGAAGGTCGTGTTCGTACCGACCGTGTAGACCTGCCCGTTCGCAGCCGTAAAGATGCGTGGCGTCTCGGTGGGAGTCACAGCGGTGGTGAGGTCGTGGAAGATGAACGGTCCCTGCATGTACATGTGACCGCTCACTCCATACTTCCCTGAGAGCTGACCGTCGATGAAGTAAGAGCAGCCCGCCTGAGTGCCTCCGGGTCCGTTGCTATCGGTCGGGATGAACGTCGAAGCGATCGCGTTGATTAGAGTCACTTCGTTAGGACCAAGAGTCTGGTATGCGGTGAAGTTGTCGACCGAGGCCTGCAGGGTGTTCGCCTGGGCCTGTACGGAGGTGATAGCCGCGTTCGCGCTGCTGACCTGGCCCTGCAGAGTGCTGATCTGCCCGTTGGCGCTCGTCACCGCGCTCTGGAGCGAGGAGACCTGGCCGTTGGCGCTCGTCAGCGATGCCTGAGTCTGGCTCAGCTGGCTGTTGAGACCAGCATTCTGCGAGTTGGCTGCGCTGAGCGAACTCTGCGCGCTGCTCAGTGAGCTCTGCGTATTGCTGAGGGAACTCTGGGTGTCGCTCAACTGGCTGTTGAGTGCTCCGATGGTGCTCTGGGCGTTGCTTAGCGAGCTCTGGGTGTCGGACAGCTGGGACTGCGTGTTGGCGAGCTGACTCGAGAGAGATTCGACCGTCGACGATGAGCTGCTGTTGTTGCTCCCGACGACTCCGTTGTAGTATGCAATCGTCGCCACGCCAGCCACCGCGGCACCGACCACGACTCCGCCACCAATCTTCAAGAAAGACCTTCTATCCTTTGCTGGTTCCATAGGCTTAGCGCTAGTTTCGGCCATAATCGCGGACGCATGATATATTCGTATATAACTTCGATTGACAACTCACGGTTGTATACCGGTTTTTTTAGCAACTGAGATTTCTGTTGCTGATTCCTGGACCAAGGCTCGCCCGGCTGAGAAGGCGCGGGATGCGCATCGTTCTTCTTTCGGTCCGAGACAGAAAATGGACAGTCAGTTTATTATCAAGCCTAAGCTTTGTCCTCCCAGAAAGGCCGTGGTCAACGATCCTCTGGAAGCCCTTGCTCTCATCGGCTTCATGGACGAGCCTTCAGCCAGGGATTTTCTTACCAACGATTGCATCCTCGAAAAATCACCTGAAGAAGTGACCGCGCTCATCAGGCTATGCCGAGATGCGGTCCTCCGGCACGACCCTCCCGACATCGAGGCCAAGACCATTGGTCTGCCTCCCGAGACCGATGGCCTTCTCTCGGAGATCGCGCGAGACGAACGGCTGCCGAAGGTCGTAAAAGGTCGCAAGTGGTCCTTCCGCGAGGTCGAGATCGACAAGCTCATCTCTATTCAGCGGTACATCGATACCGGGTACGCCGAAGCGATATCGCGCAAGCTTGACCTGGGGACTATCGAAGGACGGGTAAGGTTCTGCCTCACGGATGAGTTCCGGATCAGGGAATCCGAGGTCGTAGACGTCCCATCGGCCCTTACTTTCGCGATAAAGGGCCCAGGCCCCGACTTGAGGGTCATGGGCTCCGGGGCAAGCTTCGACAGACGGACCGGTGACAGGACCGTCAGCTTCACGATTGGATGGGGATACCCGTTCGTCCAAGTCGCAATTCTCGGAGGGAGGCACGTGCTGAAGAACGGATATCACCGCGCGTACGCGCTGAGGAAACGAGGCTACGAATACCTCCCCTGCCTTCTCCTCGGGGCGGACACCTACACTGACCTGGAGTGCGCAGGGCCTCCGACCTTTTTCGGCGAGGACTCGATATCAGGGATAAGACCTCCTTTGTTCTCGTCGTTCTTCGACACTGAGATTGCCCCACTCGTGAAGATGCGCTCGTACGCGAAGGCGGCGGTCATCAGGCCGAACTTTACACTCCTCGAGCCAGAAGCGCTAGCGACATACCTGAACAACGAAGTCGCGCTAGTCCCTGAACCAGACGATCAGCAGCTCGAGTACATAGGCGTCCGGGTGAGGCACGAGGACTGGAACGTCTACAAGCTCGTGGACGGCACCATCCTCAAGTTGAGGACGGTCGTGATGAGGGTTCGGAGGACAAAGCAAAACGGAGAGCCGGGAGAGCCTGACCTATCGAACATCATGATAGTCTGTAATCCGCCGAAAGGCAAGAAGGGGCATCCCCTCTCGAGACGACCCACGCCCAAGGAAATCACCGATTCAATTACCGACCCGAACGTCAGGTTCGCGACGGTCAACGAGCCGGTGAACGAGTACCTAACCGACGATGGGAAACGGATTATCCTGAGACTGCGACTCTACAACCTTGCCAAGACGAACCAGTACGACGCCAGAGGCGACCCAATCTACCTCCCTAACGCAAAGCCCGAGGTGACGACCGTCGACCTCCCGAGTCGCGCCCCGTGACCTGGCGCGGGGAATTGTCGCTCAAGAAAGTAGAGGCTTGCAGACGGAGCAGGTGAATGGGAGAGGTTTCTGGTATCCGTTATACTCCATTTCACTGCGGCGAAGAACGGCTATGAATTCTCCGGTCCTGCTGACTATCCGAGAGCGCTCTTGAAGCAACTCCCATACCCTGGGCTCGGCTTTTATCGCTTCCTCCTCCCAAGCTCTCAGCATCATTTCTGCTGCCTCCTCATTTTGAGTCAGCACCCAAGGCAGGTCTGCGAAGGCCCATGTCTGGACGGTGTCCTCGGTGTGCCTCATGGATATGGGAGTGTACCCTCCTACGACCTTGGTACGCTCCCACAGATGGACCCCGTTCTTGTCGTAGTACCCGATGTCCTCCCAGATGGCTACCAGGAACCTCGAGGGCCAATAGATGTCTAGCGGCCGTTCGGCAAGCTTTTCGTACGGCGCGAGCCCGATGTTGTGAGCAGCCACACTGATTTCCTCCAGGATGCGGCGCCACTCCTGTGTGACTGATTCCAGGTGCGCATTGGTATCCCTGACCAGATTCTCCCAGGTCAGCCAGTTCTCGGGTCCCAGGTGCGACCTGAGCTGGTCCTGGACGGAGTCAAGCTGCTTGGCAAGCGCGAGAGGCAAAAGGACGATCTTTTCTTCATTGTAGTAATATGCCACTCCGCCCATGACTCGATACTCGATCCAAGCCGGCCATGGTCCGGGCGGGCGCGCCGTCTTTCGCTCGAAGAGCAGGCCGTAGTTTCGGAGTATCTCTGCGCAGTGTGACCTCAGTTTCTCGTCCAGTTCCATCGTTCGCATCTCCACGCCAGAGTCCCCCATGGGGCGTCCCTGTCTCGTGTCGCTGATCACGCGCCTATCAGCTCACTTGAGCGTCGTATGCCCTCGAGCGCGTCTCATCGCCGTATTGGCCGCGACCATGGTGCGCGTGGGAGATTGCGAGGGAGATCTTCTCCACTCTATCGACCCAACCCAACGTGAGGTAGAGTTCACTGCTGAGTCTTATCGGCATCACCGGGACGCGGGTTCCTACGATGTTCGCGATGGGCGCCTTGAACTCGAGCGGGTCTCCCCAGTCCCACGCTCCAACCTTCAACTGATATTCACCATGCACCTGCACATCAGCACCATGGACTTTCAGGTCCATCCGCTGACTACGAACTCGTACCGGATACTGTTTTCCTTCGATCTCGGCATCCCGGTCCAGCTTAGTCTCGACCGTTGTGATAGGAGTCGGATTGTATTCTGCCAGAGCCTCTGAAATCTTCTGTACTCCCTCCTTGTTTGTCAGAATCTCGATGACGTCAGCCCCAATGCTAACCCCACCCAGCATCTCCGAAAGGTCCCCTCCAATCGCCCACCATGCACCCGACTTCTGGATCTTTGGCGCGATATCGTGGATGCACTTGATGAAGTTTTGCGAAAGCATGTAGATTTCCTCGGCCTTCGGGATCGGTGAGCCGGGATTGGTGAACTTTGCGATATTCTGCGGTGTCGCCCTCACCACACCGTCATTACTGTTCATGGTCTGAATGTTCCCCGTCGATGACTATAAAGTCCTACCTGGATCACCCGAGCGTTCGTCCGCAGGGCCGGTAGGCATTTGGCGAGGGCTTTCATATGATTAGGACGCACGGCGGTGTCCGCTGTCTATTAGACGAGCGGACCCGGGGTTGTGAGGTATTTCGAGATGCCTTCCGCGGCAGCGTACGATGTGCATGCTGCAGGATGAGTACCCCCAGTTTGCACGCTCGAACCGTTGGGCTGGGTCATCTCTCCGGCGGCAAACACATTGGGTGTGCCCCAGACCTGGTTGTACATGTTCAACACGGACGTGGACGGCGAAGCGCCTATCCTGATCCCACCCCTGATGTGGATGCCCCAAGCCGTGAAGTGGGAACCCACAGGCGTGACGGCAGGACCCGCGGTCAGGTTGGTCACTCCCATCTTTGTCACGACGGGTGTCCACATTCTGACCGAATCGTTGGAGGCATTGCCGGAGTTCGGCGTGTAGTCCAGAGTCATCCGCGGAAGAGGGTCTCCGTAGATGTCGGAGTAGTGCGGGTCTAGGTCGATGTACTTGGTGGTCTGAGGTAGGTCCATTCCAGCACTAGCCGCGCTAATCGTCTGCTTTAGGACCTGTGTCTTGTGATAGACGCTGGCTTTGTAGGCGGCTCCT
>Ga0302325_10029594_pt1 | contig 11312 bp, 9 predicted proteins | sample Palsa_T0_2_FD_201948 | JGI IMG/M metagenome (GOLD analysis project Ga0302325, IMG submission 201948) | Peat permafrost microbial communities from Stordalen Mire near Abisko, Sweden - Palsa_T0_2 | ecosystem: Environmental > Terrestrial > Soil > Palsa > Peat permafrost | place: Sweden: Abisko...
ACCCTGGCATGACAAGATGCCGTACCAGTAGACCCTTCTTGGCGATACCGTCAGGGGTGAAACATAGGTCCCCAACTTGGGCGTACATTGCTTTAACGCTCTCCATGGCTGCTTCAGTGTAATCCTCTGCTTTCAGCAACCGCTTCGATGTAGTCTGCTTCCACACTTTGAAATCGGGTAAATAGATATCGATCAAGCCATCCAGTAGTTCTATCGACGCCAAGGAGTCATATGCCGACGAATTGTAGATTATGGGGACCTTCAATCCGAGCTCTCGGGCGTGTAGAATAGAAAGGACGACCTGAGGGACTACATGTTCCGGCGTAATAAGGTTGATATTGTGGACGTTGCCAATATTTTGAAGCTTGATATACCATTCGCCTAGCTCCTCTGGTGTCAAGTCCTGGCCGTTCCGCTGGTGTGCTATATCGTGGTTCTGGCAGAATACGCATCGAAGGTTGCACCCTGAAAAGAAAACGCTACCCGAGCCATTGTGTCCTTGAATACAGGGTTCTGGAAAGCAAGTTAGATTAGCGATGAACTTCTAATGACTGTGGAAAAGGGCAAGGAGGTCATACTTGGTTTCTCTACTTACCTTCGCCGAAATGAGGGGCAATAACATTAACCTTGACTGTTTCAGCTCCTATTAGACAGGTTCCAGTCTTCTCGTATCGATTAACCCCGCAGAGTCGAGGGCAGAGGTTGCAATTCCTTAGATGTGCATAAGCAGCAGATCTCTTCTTCGACGCATCAATCGAGGAGAGTTGGTGGTATCTAGGAATGTAGTCATCTAAAAGGAAGGGTGGGGCGAGGTGAAGCTTGCGATGATATGGCTGCCATTTCGCGAAGCTTGCTGGAAGGGAATTTCCTTTGGGACTGAAAGCTGATCTCACAATTCTTGGGCGATACATCTTAGTGGAGACAACGAAGTTTGGGAGAAATACGACGTTTACGAGAAGGGTGGTGAGGTTCTCAGCAGCTGAGTCAGCTTTGCGGGGGGGGCATTCAAGAGAATCACATGGCATCGTGGAACTTTCGCGCTTGCCATCAACATCTACTCCCGTCCTCGTTACTTGAGGTTAAGACGGAAGTTCTCGCACTCCTTTGTTGTGGTGATTCAATATTAAATATCGTTGCGATGTCATTCTAAACCTACAGTAAAATTAAATACGCCCTCATTCTCTTCAAGGAAGGAGCGCCTTCTGCTCACCCAAGCCTTCATTCCTTCAGTTCTCAATGCCATTCGCCACCCACCAGCAACGACTTGAAGATGGCTGAAGCCATGGACGTGGACATAGAGGCTCCCAGGGGTACGAAGAGAAAGGCCATCGATGACGTTCCGATTATCACCGCGCCGAGGCGGATCAAGGTCAGCTGATCAAACCGCAATCTAATGGATGTTTCTGATATCAATTTAGGCACTTGATCCTGATGTTGTGAACAAGATCGCTGCTGGCGAGATCATCGTAGCACCTGTGCATGCTCTCAAAGAACTTATCGAGAATTCCGTTGATGCCGGCTCTACATCTCTTGAAGTAGTGGTCAAAGACGGGGGCTTGAAGCTGCTTCAGATCACAGACAATGGCCACGGTATCGATGTAAGTCTCATGGAGCATCACCTATGTTGAGATTCTTACCATTGAAAAGAGAGACGATCTTCCCATTCTATGTGAACGGTTCACAACTTCCAAGCTCAAGGCCTTCGAGGACTTGACGTCTATTGGCACTTATGGATTTCGTGGAGAAGCGCTGGCCAGCATTAGCCACATTGCCCATCTTACCGTGACTACCAAAACGAAGGATTCCAGCGTTGCTTACAAAGCCCACTATGATAGTGGACACCTTGTACCAGCCAAGCCAGGTCAAAGTGCAGACCCTAAGCCTACAGCAGGACGTCAAGGCACCCAGATCACTGTTGAGGATCTCTTCTACAATGTTCCGACTCGCCGCCGAGCTTTTAGGTCCGCATCTGAAGAGTATAACAAGATCCTCGATGTCGTGGGCAGGTATGCTGTTCATTGTGATGGCGTTGCCTTTAGCTGCAAGAAATCGGGCGAAAGCTCAACCACGATTGCCACTCACTCAAAATCCTCGACTGTAGATCGAATCCGCCAGATCTACAACAGTGCAGTGGCAAATGAGCTGATCGAATTCACGTCTTCAGATGAGAGATATGGATTCAGAGCCCGAGGATGGACCACAAATGCCAACTACCACGTCAAGAAAACAACTCTTCTCTTATTCATAAATCATAGATCGGTAGATTCTACGAACATTCGGAAAGCCATCGAGCAGACATATTCGACTTTCCTGCCCAAAGGCGGTCATCCTTTCATCTACCTCAGCCTCGAAATTGAGCCTAGCCGTGTGGATGTCAACGTTCACCCAACCAAACGAGAAGTCAATTTCCTCAATGAGGATGAAATCATCGAGAAAATTTGCGCCGATATCAGAACAAAGCTAGCCAATGTGGACACAAGCCGAACCTTCATGACACAAACCCTTCTTCCAGGAGCTCGAGCACCGGATGAAGTCTCTTCTGCCAGCGCAAACAATCCTATACCAGCTGGCACTCCAAAGCCAAAGCCGTACGAGAATAACCTCGTTCGTACTGATGCCAAGCTTCGCAAGATCACAAGCATGCTACCCAGTACTGGAACAAGATCTTCCGAATCACCAGGACCAAATGAATCGCGTCCCAATGGAATGGAATATGAATTCTCCGATCGAGAGCCCGTGACCTGCCGCCTCATGACTGTCAAAGAACTTCGCCAAGAAGTCCGCGATGACATGCATAATGAGCTGACCGAGATCTTCGCTACCCACACTTTTGTTGGCATTGTCGACGAGCGCCGCCGCCTCGCGGCAATCCAAGGGGGCGTCAAACTTTTCTTGGTAGACTACGGCATGGTATGCAACGAATACTTTTATCAACTTGGGCTCACCGACTTTGGCAATTTTGGCTCAATTCGCTTTGATCCTCCTCTAGACGTTAAGGAGCTTCTCCGCATGGCCGCTGAACACGAGAAATCAAACAATCCTCCAACATGCGAGGAAGATGACTTCGGAGTCGAAGAAGTGGTTGAGCTAGTCTCCGCACAGCTCATCGAACGCCGAGAGATGCTCCTTGAATATTTCTCTTTCGAAGTGTCGGAAGAAGGCGAGCTCCTTAGCATTCCTCTCCTTTTGAAAGGATACACACCAAGCCTTGCCAAGCTTCCACGTTTCCTGCTCCGTCTAGGGCCTCATGTGAACTGGATGGCCGAGAAAGAATGCTTTTCCACATTTCTGCGAGAGTTAGCATCGTACTACGTCCCTGAACAGCTCCCGCCAACGCCCGGACCAGATGATCCTGAAGAGGGACTGCTTGAGGATATCAAAGTGAGAAGACAGCAGATCAATAAAGCTGTTGAAGATGTTTTATTTCCAGCATTTAGAGCGAGACTTATTGCAACGAAGTCTCTGATGAAAGGTGGTGTTATGGAAATTGCAAATCTGAAGGGTTTGTACAGGGTGTTTGAGCGGTGCTAGGTCTTCGACTTTGTATATTTGCTGGGCAGGTGTACTACATGGGAAAATCTATGAAATAGGGGCAGGAGGTCTAAAACTGCATTACATTGCACTCCATTGGCTTGGCCGGCCTCAAATACTGTATTATGCCCGCCAATCTGGTAAATTTCACCATTTTGTCATTGCCATAGTAAGCTTAATCAAGTTCTTCCCATTCCTTCTAGTCTTCTTTCCATCAAGTTGACGCCAACTAGATTCAAAGACTTCATATGACCATATGGAACTTAGCAAACATAGCCGTCCGCTCTTCTCTGTGCCCAGTTAATTACAACATTCTGAAGCTGCATCAACAAAAAGAGCAACAACTACTTCAACTTACCTTATTTCGGCAACTTGTCCTCAATCACCTTGATCTTCTTCTTCATTTTCTGCGTATGCTTCTTAACTTCCTTCTTTGCTTTCGCCGTTCCGTGCCCAAGTGCAGCTTGCTCATGGGCTTCAGGTTGCTTGATGTACTTGTCTAGAGTGGAGTATTCTTGATCTTCGTAATTACCGTGGCTGTCTTGGTTGCTGGAAGTACGGTCATTGTGCTGGCTGTAGCTAGTCAGTCTATTGGAACCTCAAATAATGTGGAGATCTTAGGACAACAGAAATGAAGACTTGCGTAGAGGAGGGCCCCCAGGAAGCTGCGTTTGACATGTAGACGTTGTTGGTGGTAGAGACTTGAAGTTGCTGCCTTGTAGTTCGAGGATGTCACTCTGGACAAAGTGGCAGACCGAGAGGAAATCCAGGGAAAAGCTTGATAAGTAAGTTCAATTGGAAATGGACCTTATCTTCACAGAAGCGGGTAGTTCTAGGTCTTTATATATCTCGCTGGGCAGCTGCTTTTCCTTCTATACGCACCCTTCTATACGCACGCTTTGTGACTATCAAGTGGGCAAGGTTCAGGTCTCAGGGCTTGCCGGTCGTCTGCCAGGATTCTGAGAGGAAACACTGGTGTGGTGTACCTGCAGATATCTGCTCAGTTTATTCACATCAGGATAAACTCTACTTGCTTCGGCAAAGTGGCAGTGAGTGCAATAGTGTTTAATCCCAACAACAGTCACTTAACCCCACTAACGTTTCCCGAGTATCAATTATCTTATTTGTCACCCAGTCTTAATGTGGACTGACAACGGTTTCTGCGTGGGTGTAGACAGATGCGTTACCCCTAGCAAGGCCAACCGACTGGCTGATAAGGAGCTCCAAGCAACAATGGAACTAGAGCCAGGGCATCTAAAGGTTCGTCATCTGTTTCAAATTGTACGGTTAAGGTGTTTTTGCGCGTGCAACCTCTACTTCCATCTTCCAGCCTCTAGCGCCACCCGTTGTTCCCAACTGTTCGAGTACAATATCATATGGGGCTAGAGTTTTTGCGCCCCGGCCCGGGCTGCTCAGAACTGCCGAAATAGGGGGCTCGGCCTGAGAAAGGTCGACAAGATGTCCAATAAGACTTTTTGCGCTGCAGCTTGAGCTTGTCTCCTACCTCTACTGTCCTCTGCCTTGGCATCGATCGGACCAAGTGGCCGGAGGCTGGAGCCAAGTACATCATCTCATGAATCAAAATCCAATCACACTCCGTGTTAAGGTTCTTGCGCGTTGTGGGTTGTGCAGGGTTGGGAGCTTTCCCATGCTGTGATTCGATAGTCCCCCTCAAACAGGCTCTTTGTAAGGCTGCAGTGCAAGCCACCACGCCCGGGTCGGGTTATGCGCAAAAAAAACAATGGGCAACTCAAGACAAGGTGCTCCGTCCTCTCTGTAGGAGAAATAAATGGCCGATTTTGACAGGCGAGAACGCCAAAATCCAAGGCGAACAACACCTGATTTCTCGACGCTGCGCGCTCCGAATTAAATGCAAACTTGATGAATTGCTTTGAAAATAACTAGGGTATTTAAAAATATAATAATTATATTTATTTATTGATTCGAGTTCAGCAATAATATGCATTTGTCGTATTTGTGCTTGTTGTCAATATCGGCCACCTTTTTCTCCGACGGAGAGTCCGTCGTACATCTGAACGGTTGGGGATAGCGATGTAATGATTTGGTCGGCTTAGAAAGTCCTGTTTGTCTTTTTTTTCTCGGCCATCAAAACCAGTTGTTGCTTTCTTACTCAAAACTATTTTTCCTCAAATCAAAAACATTTCGACAACATCACGAATTGCGCGCGCTTTAGCTTTCTCGCAGCCTTGTGGGGCCTTTCCCAGTACTATGTCTCCCCGACAGCCCATCGGGCGACCTCCAAGGCCCTGGACGCAACGTCAACAAAGGCAGCTGACGATTGTATACTTTAACTACTTTTAGCAATGCTGAGATTCTGCCAGTACTGCAAGGCGAAGGTTTCAGTCTGAGGTTGGTCATGGTTTGTCGTTTCTCGTCGCAAGAACTGATCGATTATGTACATCGAACGACACGTACAGATGAAACTTAGAAGGCTTTACTCGATAGAGTACATACAAGACTTGCATGACCTTCGACCCAAGAGCGATTCAATCATGCGATCACGCCTTAGCACTGTACGGCAATCCCGAAATTGCCGCGTCTTGAAGAGTAAACGGTACTCTCGAGTCAGGCTTTCCCCAAAAATGGTATCATCTAGACCAAGCAGCGTGACTGCAAACTTCGAGGATACCTTCAACGCTTTTCGAAACTACGATGAGCCCATCACATCAGATTTACAGGACCATCTTCTCAAGTGTACTTTACCAGATTCGCAGCCTACCAGTTCGGTCTTACTAATGCTAGATGGCTCAACGGCATCATACAAAACCAAAACAGATCTTGCAGAAACGCCCCTGGCGGAAAGATTCATTCACCAACACACTTTACACAAATCCCACACCACTCTTGTCGTCAACCAGGTCAAGGGGCTACTTTCCCTACATAGACGGTGTAGCTTTCTCGATGTTAGCTTTCGGGAAACTTTAGCCAGATCGGACTGGAATCCTGCATCTTTTATCCGGTGGTTACAGGACGCCAACCTCATCGATTGGATTGACCAGCATGGCGGTACCCCTCTCACCGCCCTTCTCAAGTCTCGAAGGGGTGAGGACCAGCAAATGATGCTTGGTAAAATGTTCCCCGACAGCTTGTCAGGCTAGGGGTGGACAGCAATGGTCGCGACAGGAAAGGACACACAGCCGTCGCAATTGCAGCCATACGGGGCTCGCTGTCTTGCCTACAGGCTCTAGTTGCCTTGGGCGCGAGTATTGATATCATAAACTATCAAGGCAGAGACATAGCTACAATAGCTTCCTCGCGAATGAAGATGGCAAAGCAAGAAGGGAAGACTCAATGTTATGCCAAAATCCTAGGTGTGTTAATTTTCTCATGGCATACGGGCGATTTATGCACCCAATTCAAATATCGGGATGATTTAATAGGGCGTCTCGATTGCTAGATGTCGATGATTCTGAAAGTTGCAATTTAAGTTCTTATTTATACCAATTTGAGAAAAATGGAAGACATTTCTAATAATACTACTCTTGAACTCTAGTGCTTTCCCTTGATTGAGCCCGTCTACAATAAGAGGTATTTAGGGATATACAGAGCGAACATCCTACCTGGTAAGGAATGTCAATACTACCTATTACCCACCTCCAGGTCCAGTGAGTTTTGCTACCTAAATGTCAAAACATCCAGTGTTCGGCATTAGGTCGAGTTATGTAGGTCGAATCTAGATAATCTATGGGAGTACTTACTTAAGGGGATTTATATAAGTTAAGTTACCTACCTACAAAGTTTATAGGTTAGTGTAAGGTAGGTTTCAAACTATATTTTTCACGTGAGCTGCCGCAAAATCAAGTATAATAAACGAGATCTTAATATTAATAATATTGAATAGCTCGAGAGTTTTAATTCCTGCTAGGAGAGTATTTTAAAGCCTTTCGGAAAGACTTAATTCTTGAGTCCGTTAGGCTCACAAAATATAGCTAAGTCACCTGACTGGAGGTTATGTAACGTAGAGTCTTTACGTAAAAGTAATATATAAATATAAAAGGAATTGAAAATGATTAGGAAAGAGGTTAATATATTAGTGATTTTAAGAGAAGGTTTACATACGCGTTTCTAGATAGTCAAAAATTAGCAGTGAATCACGTGAATGTTTAAAAATAGGTTCAGTTTAATGCCGAACACTGAAAACATCATATTTCGTACCCCAAATCTGAGGGGACGGTTTGTATGCATATGCAACATCTAGCATTTGCCTGCCTTCCTGTGCTGACGAACAGAGTTGGGTTTGTGACGAGAAGAATGATCTGAAATGAATAAAGCATTTATTCTATCCTTATAATGGAAATCGCTGATCGCAACACCACCAGATTTCAAACTCTGAATTAGCAAGCCCTGAAGACCAATCACAAAATCCACTGCACTGGCACGAGCGGATAGCAACCGAAGTTGCAGCTGACAAGCGGCAAGGAGTCACATCTACGAGTCACCATTACCTCCCAGTCAGATGGTATATCAAACATTTGTATTGAAGAACAATTGATGAAAAGGCCTGTCTTTCATCTATCATTCCTTTTTGTAGCTGATGATGCTTCCCGAGATCAGGTCTACGGCTATTATACAGTTTATTTCGTCTCATATCCATGCTCGTTTCACTTAGCTCTTCCCGTCTTCCCAGTCTGGATTCTGTTCAAGTGTTAGCATGATATCATGCGAAAGATCGAGAACTTAAGCATACCTTTCTCAAAATGACCAAACCCTCAAGATTACTCGTCAGACTAATATACTGCTCATCCTCCAACTCTGCACGCTCACCATACGCCAATAGAACTGGGGTACTCTGTGTTTGCCAACCAGTAATCGTCTTCGGTCGACCTGCCTGTCCTACAACGTCAACAGCTTGTCCAACGCGAACGTTGACTGTGAGAGGCTTGAGCTCTTCGTCGAGCGTGACGAGGAATCTGGGGTGCATAGCGGTGACGAGCCAATAGAGGAGGTAGTGTGACTTGTCGGCGATGAATTGCTTCGCGTCGATCATGGCAACTAGGACTGTAAGAAGACCACCGGCGGCAACTCTTGAGAGGACTTGTCGATCGGTGTGGAAAGGGTTGATGGAGAGTGTGCCTTTGCCCATGTGGAGGAGACCTTGGGCAATTCGCACCATGAACAGACACTCTGCTTCTCGATGGTAATAGCCGGCGAGCTGTCTGAGGAGTTGCGCCAGTCTGGCGTTGTTGGTTCCAGCACCGAGGAGACCCATCGCAAAGATGGCATTGATTGCGACATCATTATCATTGTCGTGACTGTATCTTGACAGAGTGTCGTAAACCTTCATCTGTGGGTTGCTGGGGCTAAGCAGTCCCATTGCCAAAGGTACTGCTCTCCGAATATTGGCCTCGCCGTAGTGCATCAAGTGACCAAATTGTCGGAGAACCATCTCTTGTCCAACATCTTCGCCCATGGCGACAAGTCCTAAGCCAATAACTGCGTAGGCTTGGAGCAGCTCATCGCCCTTCTTCTCGTCACTGTCTTCAATATGGTCGTTGCATATATGGAGAAGCTCCTGTAGCTTCAAAACGGTTCCAGTACCAGCCCAAGCGCAAATCTCTGCAAGGACTGAGGTGGGTTTTGACATGGGATGATCGATGGCCTTCAAAGTCTCAATAATAACGTCAACCTCTTCTTGTCGTCCGAAGAATAACAAGCCGAGACCGAGAGCCATGAATCGTGTCCATTTGTCTTTTAGTTGAGATTTTCTATCATCATCGAGCAGAGTCTGGACAATTGCCTCGCTGACATCGCTGTTTGACGACCCGACGAAAATCATGCCAAGAGACAGCGCAGCCATAGCCGATATCTGCATATCCTGGGAAGTATCCCCAACAATCGGTAGAAGAAGATCTAAAAGTGCTTCTCGATTCGAGCCAGCGTAGGTCAAACCAAGACCCATGATCGCTGCCACACGGACCATAGGGCTCTTGTGGTTCAGTCTCTCTTCGTCACCGAGCAACGCCAAGATAGGATCCGAATCAATCCGCACTCCAGAGCTCATGATACCAAATGCCAATAAAGATCCAGCTTGGATCTGATCTTCGGCCGCGTAGGTGTACTTGTCGATCTTGTCCAACCCGCCCTCAACGTCCCAAAGGAGGAGTGTACCTATCGAGGCAACGGTAGACATCATACCCTCCTCTTTTGTCTTCCATACCCAGCTAGATTTCTCCTCCTCAACCATCATCATCTTGTCATTGCCGAAACCAGCGTTCACAAAGGCATTCACGAAAGCAGCAGATAAGTTGTGACGAGCAGAATCGAGGTTCGTGAATCCTGTAACGCGATTGCTTTCCAAGTGGCTCTTGTAGATATCTTCGGTTGTCTTTGGGTCGAGAATATTCAACTCCTTAGCCAGAGCCTTGAAGTGGTCAGGCAACTTCGTGTTGTTTAAGCACTCCAAAATGTCTTCTGGTATATCAGGGATGTCCAATACGATCTGCTGCCTGGCAATAAGGAAAGCCATCTGCTTCTTGATCGACACGTCTTCAGTGGAAAGGAAATCCGACTTGATGAGCTCAATGTCGTTCATACGGATAGCAAGTACAATGGCTTGGGTGAGTTGACCATACTGCTTGTAGATTTTATGTGCGGTTCGGAGGAAAGATTGATCTTCTGGGTAGGTCAGAAGGCTGACCATGCTAACCATGTACAGGCAGACTCGAGGGTATGTATCCTTGTCGAGAAACTTTGGGATGTCTTCGATGATTTCCATCTCGCTCATCAGATCAACAGCGTCAGCTTCCGCATTGCTCTTCAGGAACAGAGGCACTAGAACTAGAGCAAGATCGATAAGGTCTTGATATGGCTCATCGTTTGTTAATCTTTTCGTGTACACCTCTCCAAGCTCCAAAGCAAGATGCCGGGTATATTCGTGTCCCCAGGAGCCAATATCTGTGGTCGGTGAGAGCAATCGGTATTTGAGGGTATCTTGTCGGTCTTCATCTGAAAATGTCATTCCAATAACTGAGAGCACATCCGCGAGCGAGTTCTTGTCATCTCCAGCAGGCCACTCTTCGTACAACTTTGTCATGGGTTCATAATGTGGTCGTAGAAACTTGAGAGGCTTTGGGACTGCAGTCATCGATGAGGTTGAGGTCTTGATGGAATCTTTGATGGCTTCGAGGGCGGATTTGTAAAGTGTTGTGTCGGACTCCTAGAAGTAAGAGCATTAGCAGCCCCTCAGAAAGCACTAGATGAATAATAACATACCGTCAAGCGCTCGACAAGCATATCCAGTTCACTCTTAAGCTGCTGGTCCTCCTCACTGAGCTCTTCCGGTGCTTGATAAGCCTGTTAGCAGAGTTCCCCAAGTCAAGGCTACTATCCTACCCCCGATTTTCACATCCTCCGCCTTCCCATTCACAAGAGGCTTTCCATCCTTATCCTTCTTGACCTCATCAGCTTTGCTCTGCTCTCCATCTACAGCCTTTCCTTTGCCCTTGTCAACAGACTTTGGCGGTTCGCCATCCTGCGCCATTGTGATTTCTCAGCTGAAGGTTTGGTATTGACGAGGGACAGGTGAATACTGTCAAATACGCAGTACAAGCACGGAGAATCAAGGGACCGTAGGAGTGTTGTTCGTGAAATTCGTGGTCAAGGCTTGGATTTGATGTTGTGGTTCTTTCAGGCACTCCAAGCTTCCGCGTACAAATACAGACCAGAGCTTCAGAACCGCGAAACGGACGGCTCGCTTAGATTTTTAGCTCCGACAGGGATCATTCCCCGAGCAACATCACCTCAGAAAATAATTTGTGCAG
>Ga0302325_10029596_pt1 | contig 11311 bp, 11 predicted proteins | sample Palsa_T0_2_FD_201948 | JGI IMG/M metagenome (GOLD analysis project Ga0302325, IMG submission 201948) | Peat permafrost microbial communities from Stordalen Mire near Abisko, Sweden - Palsa_T0_2 | ecosystem: Environmental > Terrestrial > Soil > Palsa > Peat permafrost | place: Sweden: Abisko...
CGGCGGCCAGCGCGTCATACAGCGCGCCGTGCCCGCGGGTGAACTCCGGCACCAGCGACAGCTGCACCAGCGACGTCACTGCGTGATCCGCGCACAAGATCGCGTCGCACAGCTCGAACAGCGCATCCGCCCGCGCGGTCAGGCACCCGTACAGCCGGGCACGGAACTGCCGCAGCGCCCCGAACCGCGCGACGGCATCCGCGCCGGCCGCCGGATCCGGCGGCCGCGGTGCCGCCCCCGCGCCGGCCGCCAGCACCGATTGCAGCCGCCCGCCTGCTCGTGGGAGTGTGTCTAACACGGCCGTTTCCTTTCCTCGCTGCGGATGTCTCGCAACACCCAGCATGAAGGAAACGGCCGTGCCATGCCATGACAGCACCCGAAATAAGTACCTGTACGCGAATCGCACCGCTATATACACATATAACCCGAATATAGGTTAAAACCTAGCTCAGAGCCGACCTTGAAAATCAGGCCAGATCGGCAGGGAGAGAGATCGACTATGTCCCTGTCAGGGGTCGCGTCGGCGGACTGTGCGCCGAGCGCAGAACGTCCAGTTCAGCTCAGGACATCTGTGCGTTGCGCCCGCTGGTCGCGCTGATGGAGCAGCTGAGGCGCCGGATCAAGTCAGAACTCGACGTGACCGCTCGCGAACTCGCACCTGATCTGAGGCCGTCGCACGTCCGCCTGCTCAGCCTCACGCCGGCCGGCGGCAGCCGGCTTGGCGATCTGGCCAGCAAGGCAGGCATGACCGCGCAATCGCTCGGAGAATTCGTCGACACGCTCAGCCAGGCCGGCTATGCCGAGGTCGTCCCCGATCCGGCTGACCGCCGGGCCCGGCTTGTCCGGCCTACCCCTCGCGGCGCCGAGATCGGGCAGGCCATGAACGCCCGCGCCCACGAACTGGAAGACCAGTGGTCCCAGAGCTTCGGCGACCAGCAATGGCGAGCCTTCCGGGAGATGCTGATCTCACTCGTCCGGCCCATGGTCCCTCAGTGAGCCACTACCAGCCCGCCTCATACGCGGTCTTGGGTCATGCTGGTGGCTGTGGCCAGCGCGGTGAGGATCTGGGTCTGAGCGGCTGGGTCGCCCGCGCCTGGAGTGGTGCGGCTTCGCCAGGTGACGTGTCCGTCGGGGCGGACGAGGACGGCGCCCGCGGGCGTGACGCCGTAGCGGTGTGGCCATTCGGTTTCACGGATCACGTGGCTTTCGACGGGCACGCGCAGCATACGGGAGGCGGTCTGGGCGGCAGCCCGCCACGATGCGCCGGGGCCGGCGGTGAGCAGGACGATGTTGCGGTCGAACAGGTCGATCGTGGACCTGCGCCCGTGTGGCGTGGCGATCCACAGGTGCGGTGCGCGGCAGCCGGGAGTGGCGGTCGGCACGTAGCCGGCGCCGGGAGGGTCGGCGTCGGGACTGCCGTCGGCCGTGATGGCCGGGGACCGGTACTGGTAGCCCATGTCGATCTGGGCGAGGCTGCGGCCGGCGAAAGGAGCCCCGTTCGCGTTGTTGATCAGCCGGGACCAGGCGGTGCCGGTCTCGGTGGCGTTGCGCTGCCCGACCGGCTCGCGCTCTGCCGCGTAGCTGTCCAGCAGCGCCTGCCCGGCGCGACCGCCGAGGACGGCGGCGATCTTCCAGGCGAGGTTGTGCGCATCGTGCGTCGCGGCGCTGACGCCGGTGGCGCCGGCCGGGGGGAAGCGGTGCGCAGCGTCGCCTGCCAGGAAGACGGGCCGTCGCGCGTAACGTGCCGCGGTCTGCGCGGCCGCGGTCCAGTGATTCGAGCCGAGGACATCGACCGGCAGGCCGGGGACACCCAGCACGTCCCGGACCGTCGCAGCCAGATCCGAAGCGGCGCCGCCGGGACCGTCAGGAATGCTGAGCACCCACTGGTGTCCTGGGTGGGTCCAGAGCAGTGCCGCCCCGGCGTCGGTGAGGAAGTAGATGCTCCGCGGGTTCTCGCCGGTGTATGCGGTCAGGTCCGCGCGGAAGGCGATCATCTGCTGCCTGCCCAGGTTGTCCGGGCCGTTCATGGCGATACCGAGCTGGCGGCGGATGCCGCTGCGGGCGCCATCGGCCGCGATCATCCAGCGCGCGCGGATCCGGCTGCGCTGCCCGGATCCCTGGGCCAGCAGGGTCGCCTCAACGCCGGTATCGGACACCTCGAGCGATTCCAGCAGGGTCCCCGCCAGCAGCCGGGCGCTGGCGTAACCGCGGGCATGTTCCCGCAGCACGGACTCGAAGACATCCTGCGAGACCGGCAGACTGCCGCACGGGCTGACCTCCGTCCCGGCCGCGGCCGTGGGGACGTCCTCGCGGGCTGGCACGCCGGTCAGCCGGGCCCGCCATTCCGCGCCCGGGGTGACCGGCAGCTCCACCGCACGCAGGTCCGGCTCGACGCCGCACACCCTCAAGATCTCCATCGCCCGGGCATGCACCCCGCGTGCCCGGGGCAGCGGTGACTCGGTCACCCGCTTGTCGACGAGCAGCGACTCGACGCCGTGCCGGGACAGCAGCAGCGAGGCGGTCAACCCGGCCGGGCCGCCACCGACGATGAGCACCGGCACCTCGGCAGCGGCAGTAGTCATTGCTTTACCCTCTTCATCATAGTGACACTATGATTTCTAGAGTGATACTATTCCCAGGTGGTTGTCAAGAGGGAGGGCCTCAGCCACCGGCAGCGTCAGGCGATGGCCACCAAACAGCAGATCGCCAGCGCCGCCCGCGGCCTGTTCGCCGCGAACGGCTACGCCGGGACCACCATCACCGCCATCGCCGCCGCCGCCGGCATCCCCGCGCCGACGATCTACTCCGCCTTCGGCACCAAAGCCAGGATCCTTCAAGCCATCGCCTGGGGCGTGACCTCGACCCTGGACGTCGACCGAAGCCATGACGCGGCCCTCGCGGAGCCCGACCCGGCCCGCGGCCTCCGCCTGGCCGCGAACATCCAGCGCCGCCAGTTCGAGCACATGTACGACGTCATCGCCATCTACGCCGAAGCCGCCCGCACCGATCCGGACATCGCCCAGGACCTGCAAAGGATCATGGCCAACCGGGAACGGGCATTCCGCCGTCACGTCGAGGCCATCGCCGCTCACCTGGCGCCCGGCGTCAGCGTCAGCGACGCCGTCGGCATATACATCACGCTCGTACTGCCCGAGATCTACCGCACCCTCGTCCTCGAACGGGGCTGGACCGCCGGCCAGTACGAAAACTGGCTGGCCGGCACCCTCATCCGCCAGCTGCTGCAGAGCGACAACTAACCATACGAAAACCTCCGGACAGTGAGCCGGACCGCCACCCATCTGCGCAGCCCCAGTCAGCCATGCCGGTCACCGGCGTGACCCGCACAGATCAACCCGTTCGGCGCGGCACCAGCAAACATGCCGAAAGGCTGGGCTGGCGCCAGAACGGCGGATATTTGCGCGGGAACTATCTGGGCCTACGTTACGTCAGGTAACCAAGTACGACAGTTGCGAGCAATGGGCGGCCTCTTGCATGCCACGCATACGATCCGAGTTGCGCAGTACGCGCCGAGGCGAAGCTCTTACTTGCTGACCTGGCCGGACGCTCTTGTCCGCATCGCTGGGCCCGGGTCCGGCCTCCAACATCCAGGCGGACCCCGGCGCGAAATCCGGCGCCGTTGTCACTTGATTGTCACTTCTACTCGAACAAGTACACGAAAAATCGTGGAGCTAAGGGGATTCGAACCCCTGACCTTCTGCATGCCATGCAGACGCGCTACCAGCTGCGCCATAGCCCCTCATGTACACCGCTGGAAAGCCTCTCATGGATGAGGCGGGACCAGCGCCGCAGACGCACAGCTTAGCACCTGCGCCGCTCCGACTTGGCAACGACCTCATGGCGCCTATTTGTCACGCCGGAGCTACTTGCCGAGGCTACCGGACGGCAACCGAAGTCAGGGCGGCCCTGATGGCCTGCTTCTGGAGCTTGCCGGAGGCGGTTCGGGCCAGGGATGCGGTGAGGGTGACGCCGACGGGGCATTTGTAGTGGGCTAGACGGTCTCGGGTCCAGGTGATCAGGTCGGCTTCCGATGGGTGGGAGCCGGGGCGCAGAACTACTACGGCGTAGGGGACTCGCCCCAGGCGGCGGAGGGGACGCCGATGACGGCTACCTCGGCGATGTCGGGGTGAGCGGTCATGACGCTTCCGACTTCGGCGGGTACACGTTCTCGCCGCCGGAGACGATCATGTCTTTGAGCCGGTCGTGCAGGTAGAGGAAGCCGTCGGGGTCGAAGGATCCGCCGTCGCCGGTGCGGAGCCAGCCGCCGGGGAGGATAACCTCGGCGGTCGGCTGGGGTTTGCGCTGCTGCCCGGTGCACGGGTCCGGGCCGGTGCGGCGGGCGGCTTGCCGGCTCAGCCGCCGTAGCCGGGCCAGGGCGTGCTCCAGCGGCCGGGGATTGGGGATCATCGCGCCGGTGGACAGCACCGCCAGGACATGTCCGACCCGCCCGGCACCGGCCTGCGTACCAAGGCCGGGCAGTGCGTGACCGCCGGGGCGGTCATCAACGCGATTCCCGCCGTGGTCGCCGCGCCTCCCGGCGTCTTCGTCCCGCCGGTCTTCGCGCCGTTCGTCCGGTCGCGGGTCTAACCCACGGTGTCGGGGAGCTTGCCCTTGGCTCCGAGTCTGTAAGCGATGATGAGCGCTTGATTATGCGCGGTCAGTGACGGAACGGCTGCTCCGGTAATGACATAGTCACCGTCGATGGCGACGGGAGCGTTGGTCTGGGCAGACAGTGGCGTGTTCAGCAGGATCGCGCCGGTAGTTGCGTTGAACGCGTAAAGGTGACCGTTGTAGGTCGTGGTGAAGACGACATTGTTGGTGATCGTCGCGGCGCCGTACGGCGAGGAGGGGAGATTGTCGTCCCATTCGATCTTTCCGGTGTCCTGGTTGACCGCGATCATCTCGCCTGTTGCCTTGGGGATAGACGCTTCGAATGCCGCGGAGCTCTCGGTCACGCCCTTCACCGAGAGCGGCACCCCCAGGTCGTTGACAGCGGCGAACGTCGTCGAGCCGTTGGTGGCCAGCTGAGATTCGACACCGCCGAACACGCCGGGCTCCAGCTCGAACTTCGCGGGCAGCGCGATGGGCGAGGTGGGCGTGGCATTCTCGGTGATGAGCCCGGCGTTGCTGGGTCCGCTGTGCACGCCGACCGGGAGCTTCCACAGCAGCTTGCCGGTCTGGGCGTTGAGCTCGATCAAGATGCCGGCCTTGCCGCCGTCGATCACCACTTGCTGCCCGTTGGCGGTCGTGAGCACCGGCGAGTTCTGCAGGTCCCAGTCGAACAGGTCGTGCGGAGTGAGCTGGTAATACCACAGCAGCTTGCCCTGCGGGCTGAGCTTGACGACCGAGTCGGTGTACAGGTCCGGGCCTGGCCGGCTTGTCCCCCACGGATAACCCTTGGGCCACCCGCCCTGGCCGATCGGGCCGGGGTTCGCGATTCCGATGTAGAGGTTGCCCTGGGCATCGAACGACGGCGGATCCCACAGGCCGCCGCCGGAGTTAAGGTCCGGGTTCCCCCACAGGTTCTGCACCTCATCCCAGGACCATTCCGGCGCGCCGGTGGCGGCGTTCAGCGCCCACAGGGTCGCCTTGGCGCCGCCCAGGTACTCACCCTTGTTAGGGTTGACGGGCACGGTCGAGACGTACACGGTGCCGTCGTTGTAGCCGGGGGCCATGTCGATGCCCTCGAGGTCGTTGCCGATCAGCGTCCGGCTCCACAGCTGCCGGCCGGTGGCCGCCGACAGGGCGACCGCGGCGCTGTCCGTCGCCGCGTACACGGTTCCGCCGACGACGTTGACGCCGTCCGGGCCGCCGTTTAGAGAGTTGTAGGTGTGCGTCCACAGGACCCTCCCGGTGGCGAGCTGGATCGCCATCACGTTCGACTCTTGATCCTGCGTGTACACCACGCCGTTGACCACGACCGGCGTCGTCGCGTACCCGTTGGCCAAGCCAGCGGCTTTGGTTACGCCCGTCGACTCGACAGGAACGCACCACGCCACGCCCAGCGTCGAGACATTCGAGCTGGTGATCGGGCTGGCGACGTCCCGGGTGTTGGCCAGGTTGCCGCCGGGCAGTGTCCAGCCCGCCGTAGCCGGGGCGGCCACGGACTTACCGGAGCAGGCGGCCCCCGCGCTTGAGTTGCTGCTGCTTCCGCAACCGCCGACGGCGAGGCTCGCCGCGACCACCAGGGTCACGCCGGCAACTACGGGCCGATTAACGAAGCGCCTCATCTGAGTCATCTCCTACCGAGTCGGCCCGCGGTGTCTGGCATGCGCGCCGCGGCGCGGCTCCTTCCAGGAAAATAGATATCAGTATGATACGCATATGCTATCGAGCGCGTCAAGCGGGGAGACCGCCCTACGGTGGCGGTTTCTCTTGATGCCTGGCCGCGGTTATCGTCGTTTCCGTAGCCGTCGTGATGAGGACCGGGAGAACAATGGCCCGCAGCGGGAGCATGTCTGAGTTCGAGCACCGCCTGGCCGCGCAGCGCCGGGAAGACGATCGGCTGGACCGAGAACAGCGCAAGCAGGACAGGGAGCAGGAAAAGGCTCTCCAGCAGGCGCGCCTGGAGTCCAGGCAGGCCGAAGCGGACACCAAGACCGCCGCCGTGCAGGAGCAGGTCACGATCCTGGCGGAGATGCTGACGAGTGTCCTGCCGCGGCCCGCGCTGACCTTCGAACGGCTCATGGTCGCGCCGGAGGTGGCGCCATTCGATCCGGGCGAACTCGGCCAGGGGAGCGCCGCGCCCGACTGGAGCGAGTTCGCGCCGGTCCCGCCGCAGGGGCTCAACCGCTTCCTGCGCGCGCGTTATGACCGGCAGCTGGCGCAGGCGCAAGGTCGTTTCCAGGCGGCCGAGGCCGAACATCGGCAGCGAGTATCGCAACGGCGGCGGGCGCTGGCCATCGCGAAGGCAAAATACGACACGAAGGTCACGCAGGAGCGCGCGCGAGCGGCGCGGCGGAACGCCTACGTCGCGGATCGCCAGTCGGCGTTCGCGGCCGGCGACCCCGGCGCCGTGGAGTGGTTCGCGAGTTGCGTACTCAAGGCGTCCCGGTACCCGGACGGCTTTCCCCGCGAACACCAGGTCGGCTACCAGCCGGAGAACCGGAGCCTCACGGTGGATGCCGAGCTCCCGCCGGTCAGCGTCGTGCCTGCCCTCCGCGCGTACCGCTACGTCCGGGCACGCGATGTCATCGAGCCGGTGCCGCGTCAGGAAAACGAGATCAGCCAGCGTTACGACCGGCTCGTCTCCTGTGTCGCGCTCCGCACGCTGCACGAGATCTTCACCGTCACCCCGCCCGAGGTGGTGGCGGCGGTGACCTTCCGCGGCCGTGTCACCACCATCGACCCGGCGACAGGCAAACCGTCCCGTGCTCAGCTGGTCAGCGTGTCGGCCGGGCGAGGCGTGTTCGACGATCTGGTCCTGGCCGAGGTCGATCCGGCCGCCTGCCTGGCCCGCCTGAACGCGCCGGTGGCGGCCGGCTGACACCTGGGGATCACTGCTCGGTGTCGCGTTCGGCGGCGTCGAGCAGGTCCATCATCGCGCGGAGGGCCTCCAGGTAGAGGCGGGATTCGTCGCGTAGCGGCGTCCACTGGTGGGTACCGAACTGGCGCGCGACGTCATCTTGCCAGTGCGGCACGGCCTTTTCCCAGGCGTCATCGAGCAGCCGAAGCTGCTGATCGCCGTCGCGATCCGGCCGGGCGGGCAGTGGCGACACGGGATACCTCCCAGAGGTGGATCAGGAGCCGGGCGGCTGGACGCGGCGGGCGGCGTGCAGGCTCGCGATGATGGCGGCCAGCTGCTCCTCGGCGCGGGGCAGATCTGTCTCGAGCAGGTCCTTGAACCGGCTGGCGGCACCGTGGAACTCGATGACCTGCTGGTCGATCCGCTGCTGCCAGCACCGGATGTGCTCGAGCCGCTCGCCGGCCTCGCTGACGGCCCGGGCGTAGCCTGAGCAGTCCACCGGGGCGTCCGCCGCGGCCGCCGCCCGCTCGTGGCAGGCCGCGAGTTCGGCCCGGCCCTGCTCCAGCCGGGCTCGCCAGCGGCTGGCCTTGGCCTCCAAACTGGCGCGGGTCGCCTCGATCGTGTCGCCGCCGCGGTCGGCCACCTCCCGCTGGGCGTAGCGGAACCGGGTCAGGGCCGCGCGGAACTCCGTCAGCGCGTCGATGTCAGCGTGGATCGCGGCCACGTCGGCTCACCTGCTGGCCCGCGCCCGACCCGGAGCCGCCCAGGCCCGCCTCCAGGTAGCCGCGAAGCTGCTCGATCAGGGCGGCCAGGTGTGCCTCGTGGGCCTGCGTCGCGGACAGGTAATGCGTGATACCCGGCGTGACCTCTTCGAGCGCCTCGCCGAACCGCCCGTACATGTCGTCCCGCCAGACCTCGCCGAGCTCACGCCAGTGACCCCGGATGGTCGCGAAGTTTTCCGCCAGGTCATGGTTGAATTGCTTAAGGTGAGCCCTGAACTCAGCCAGTGCCTCAATATCGTTGACTACCCCAGCCATGCCGTTCTCCTAGCATAGTCCTTCGAATTCGGCCGCGATTTCATCGAGGCTGATCGTGACGATATCCGGGTACTTCGCTACTCCGCCGGCCGCGATGTGCTCGACCCGGCTGGTGTAAGGTATTTCGATATCCCGCTGCCGCATAATGGCGTGTATCGAGGCGGCCAGCGGAACCAGCATGCGATTGACCTCCCGGTTCAGGTCTTTCGGGACTTCAAGCAGCACCGCCCGCAGGGCCTTGATAGATTTCTCGATCTCCTCCGGCGGCATTTTATTGCTGATGCCTTTGAGTTGTTCTTGATGCGCGGCCAGGACCGCCTTGGCGAGCTCGGCTAGCAGGTCGGCGGCCGCGCTTTCCTCCCCGGCGGCGGCCAGGCATCCGGCCAGCCGGCGCGCGTCTTCGGTGGCCCCCGCCGCAAGCAACGCCCGGCCCAGCGCCATGGAGCTGCCGACTACCTTGGCCCACGCCATCCCCGCGTCGGCGTAAGCGTGGAGAAACCGCGCGTGCCGGTCAGCGACGTGCTCATCGGCCCCGACCCCAAGGCCCCCAAAGACGCCGGGCTCAGACCCGGGCCGGACCCCGGCCTCGGGAGCCAGCTCAGGCCCGGCCTCAGGAGCCAGCTCAGGCGCGGGCTCAGGCGCGGGCTCAGGCGCGAGGATGCGTGCGTGCCCGGCGGCCTTCAGCAGTTCGCGGGTAAGCAGGAGCAGCTCTTCGCATTCGGCGGCCAGCTTTCCCGCCCGTTCGGCGTCCCCGGCCAGCAGCTGGTGGGCGATGATGGCGGGCCGGACCGCCTGGCGCAGGGAGAGGTACGGCGACGCGGCGGGCTTGGTCATCGAGATCGCGGCGTGGAGACTCCGGCCTTTAAAGGCCGGAGAGGAAACGCCGCTTCACCTCCCCTGAAATGTCGGTGCCTGACGGTATATTCGAATTGTCCGCGACAGCCAAGCGGACACCTGCGTTACCCAGCACGAAACCGCGGCAGGGCATGCCGTGGCTGCGCGGGGAGGCGACGGGACTGCCGGCCTGCGAACCGCGAACCTACAGCGTGACCACAGGTCGCGGCTGGAATCCACGTCCTTTAGGGCGATGGAGGATGTCAAGCTTGGCTCCCGAAGGCGGCCTGGGTGAAAGCGTGCAAGGAAGCGATCGAGTACGGCTTGAACTTCTCGACCTGTTCGGCTGGCCACTCGGTGTCCCGGTACAGAGCACGGTTGTCGTCCAGGCCGGCCGCCGCCGAGACGCCGAGCAGCGCGTCGCTTTCCGCGGGCGAGAGCATGCGCGCAGCCGCGCGCAGGCCGAAGTGGGCCAGGCCCGCGCGCCGCAGCGCGCGCTCGACGGTGGTGTAGCTGTCGGCCCAGGCCACCACGTGGATGCCGACGTCCGGTCCGGCCTCGGCCAGGCGGAACAGGCAAGCGGAGGTCTCGCTGGGCCGACCGTAGTCGCCTTCGGTCACGAGCTCATGCCAGCGGTGCATCCCGGCGATGATGAAGAACACCTCCGGCTGCGGTGATCCATCGGGCCCGTCGGGTTCGGCCAGCCGACTGTCCAGCTCCGCTAGCAGGTCGTCAAGCGCCGTCCCGGCGGTCTTGCGGTCGGCGATCCGTACCTCGTGGGGCAGCTGCTCGGCCGGCCCGAAGAAGCCGTGGAACGACGACGACGGCCGGGTGAACTCGGCGATCGTGAACCGGACATCGGCCGGGGAGCGCTGGACCGCGACGCTGAGCAAGGTGGCGAGCAGCAGCCCGTGGCCGTGTTCCTCGCCGCCGACGACGAGCAGGTTGGACCGGACGTAGCGTTCGAACGTCGCGGCGGTGGCCGGCTTGATCTCGATCGCCTCGCCGAGCCAGGCCTGCACCGTGCGGGCCGAGGCGACGGCTGGGGTCACGGAGACCATAGGGTCCATTGAGGCCATAGGGTCCATGGGGGTCTTTGGGTCCATGGGGGTCTTTGGGTGCATGGGGGTCTTTGGGTCGAAGACCGCGGGGGCGTCGGGGTCGAAGCTGGCGGGCGGCGGGTAGTCCCGGCCGGGCGCCAGCGACCTGATCGCCGCGATCAGCTCCAGCCGTTCCCTGGTGGGGAGCACGGCGATCCGCATCACCGGATTAGCGCCCTCGCCGCGGCGGTCGTTGTAGATCGCGTCCCCGGCCCGGACCAGCTTGGTGGCGGCGTCGTTGCCCTCGCCGAGGATGGCCTGGGACACGCTCGGCTGGGTGCAGCCCAGCGCGATCCGCAGCGCCATCTGCTCGTAGACCGGCCGCAAGTACGCGGTGAGCGGCCCGCCCGGGGACTGGGTGGCGAGCAGCAGGTGCAGCCCGAACGCCGCGCCGCGCTTGGCGATGTCGGCCAGCAGCCGCCCCGCCTCCCGGGCGAGCCGGTCCTCCTCGCTGAACAGCACCTGGAACTCGTCCATGATCACCAGCGCCCGCGGCAGCACCTGCCCGGTTTCGGTGCGGTAGTCGGGCAGGTCGGTGACCTTCGCCTCGCGGCACAGCCGGGCCCGCCGGTCGATCTCGTCGTGAAAGCGGCGCAGCATGCTCAGGCCGAACTCGCGGTCGGTCCGCGAGGTGATCGCGCGGGCGTGCGGCAGCCGTTCGGTCAGGTAGGCGTCGAACTCGACCTCCTTGAAGTCGAGCAGGTAAAGCTCCAGTTCCTCGGGCGGGTAGGTCAGGGCCAGCTGGCTGATCAGCACGTGCAGCAGGTTGGTCTTCCCCATCCGGACGTCGCCGCCGACCATGCCGTGGTGCACCCCGCGGACGCCCATCACGAAGTGCTGCGGCTCGCCCTTGCTGT